>Ga0194126_10005977_pt1 | contig 17601 bp, 19 predicted proteins | sample TA2KigC150mmetaG_FD_148641 | JGI IMG/M metagenome (GOLD analysis project Ga0194126, IMG submission 148641) | Freshwater microbial communities from Lake Tanganyika, Tanzania - TA2015035 Kigoma Deep Cast 150m | ecosystem: Environmental > Aquatic > Freshwater > Lake | place: Tanzania: Lake... | reverse complement strand
CGCACCAGCCGCAGGATGTCCCGGTTGGAGGTAGACACGCCGTCGACTCCGGTTCGCACTGGCTCCAAGGCCGCAGGCAGCGTCGGAGCCGAGAACCAGTCCGACCAATCGTCCAAGACCATCCGCTCCAGCCGCAGAATGTCCCGGTCGGACGTGCTGACTCCGATGATCCCGGTCCGCACCGATGCCAAGGGCGATGGCATGGCGAAAGAGTAGAGGTCCGACCACTCATCCACGACCATGCGCTGCAGGCGAATGAGGTCCCGGTCGCTGGTGGCAACGCCCTCTATGCCCGTGCGCACTGGCGGGCTCAAGGGCTGTGGCCAGGCGAAGTCGAACAGTTGCGTCCACTGGTCAACGAGCGTTTGGGTGAGCTGAACCACGCTGCCGGCATCGACGGTCATCGGAGGGATGTTCCCCACCTCTACGACCGGCCTACCACCAGGGGGCTCTGTGGTCCCGCCTCCCGTTACCGGCGCAGCAATCGGCGTCCTGCCCACTCCAGTTCGGCTTCCCGCCAGGCCGCTCTGCTCGCGAATGACGCCCAAGACGCGCTGGTACTCTCCGTAGGCTTGCCGCTGTGCGAAGACATCCCTGCCGGCCCGCTGGTAGCTCTGGCTGAAGGCCGACTGCGCGGCGATCTCTTCCGCCCGGAAGCGCATGGCTGTCAACCGCTCTTCCTCGCTGGCGTACCCGGCAATGAGCTTGCCGGTGGCCCGCTGCGCAGCATAGACCCGTGCCTCGGCGATCATCTCCTCCAGGTCCATGTACTCCCTGGTCGTCAGCTCGATCAGGGGTGCGAAGGCCCCGGTCCCGAAGTCGATAGTGGCCACCCTGGCGAACGCCTGGGACATGATGGCCTGAAGCGCGCGCGCCGTCTCCGGGCTCTGGAGTGTGCGTTGATGGCGATACGCCTCCAGGGCTCCGGTGAAGGTGTTAGTCAGCACGGCCCCGAACCCGGACAACTGCTCCTGGGCAGCGATGGAGGCCGCACCCATGGCCTCGTATCCGGCCTGGGTGGCCAGGTCGAATGCGGTCAGGGCGTGAGTCAGCTCGGTGAGGTGCTGCGCCATCGCCTGCGCATCCCAGCCGGCCATCGCGCCGATGGTCCGCTGGAAGAAGCTCTGGAACGCATCCAGGTCCGTGTCCCCGAAGAGCAGCCGGAGCACTTCCCCTGTGCCCCCAGAGCGTAACCTGGAGATGCCGGTCATCAGCTCAGGAATGCCGACTGCGGAACCTGGCAGCCGCCCGCGCACTTCGAGGCCGGCGAGCATGGATGGTGTCGGCTGCGCCAGGTTCATCAGCCCCAAGACTTGCCCGGCGGCCCTGATGGTGCTCTGAAGCTGAGTGCGGGTCTGGTCCTGCAGACTTGCGGCGTAGTGCCCGAGGGCTTCGGCGGCAGCATCAGTGGCCTTCTGGACCTCCGAGAGGCTGCGCAGCAACCGCTCCATGGGCGTCTGCGTGGCCCCGACCAGGGAGAAGAGCGCGGTCAGGCCAGCCGATATGGCACCAATCGCATCCTGATTCTGCGCAGCCTTGGCAGCTTGGGCGAAGGCGTTGACGCTGGTGAGCACCCGGTCCAGCCCGGTATCCATCCCGGCAAAGGCCGTGGTAAGCCGCTGCACATTGCCCACCAGGTCATTGGTCCGGGCGATCTGCTTTTCCTCGGCCTGCAGACGCTGAAGCTCGGCCATCTGCGCAGCACCCGCTCCTCGCCGCAGGTACTCTTCCTGCTCCGCGCCGTGCATGATGCCCAATCGGGCGGCCTCTGATGGAGCACGGGAGATGGCAAGCTGCCGGGCCCGACCCTTCAGCTCCTTGTCCATCGCCTCCATCTCGGCGAACAGATCATCGAAGTAGCTGGAGAGGTCAGGGAAGACCGGCACTTGGCCGAGGATCTGCCGACCAACGAAGGACTGCGCGCCTGCCGTCTTGCCCTTCGCCCCATAGCCCCCGGCCCCGCTGCGCAGCACTCTGGCCAGCAAGTCGGCCTCGCGCTGGTACTCCTTGGCAATGCGAGCGCGGGCCTTGGCTTCCTTCTCGGCCTCCTCTGCGGCTTCCTCGTCAGCTTCCCGCTTCTTGCGCGCGGCTTCCTGCCGCTTGGCCAGTTCGGCTTCCTGCTCTGCCTGCACCTTGGCATTGGCCGCGCGGATCTGCTCAGGGCTCATCCCAAGTTGTCCGGCCTGGCCAAACCAAGTCGGTTGCCCAGTAGGACCGCGCCCCATCGCTTGCTCGCGGGCGACCTGTTGCTGCAAGGCTCCCGTGGGTTGGTAGAGGCCCAAGGTGGCCGCGCTGAGAAGCTGTTCGGTTCCCGAGCGCCAGCCCGGTTGGTAGGACCCGAAGCTCCACCGGCTTCGGGTCACCTGGCCCTCGGGACTGACCCCGGCTCCCGCCGCACGCGCTGCCTGGATGGCGGCGCTTCCGCTGCGAGCGAGCGGTCCCAGGATGTTGGTCAGGATCAAGTCCCCAACGGTCTGCGTGAAGCTCTCCCATTCGGCCGTGGCCTGCTTGAGCGCGAAGGCATCCGTCCGCGTTATCTTGCCAACCGCTTCCGCAGTCTGGCCGCTCTGCGTCTCCATCTGCCGGAGTATGTCAGCGAACGCTTGGGCTTGGTTGCCAGCCAGTTGCATCACCGGCACGATGGCCTCTACGCCACCGAAGAGCAGCGCCAGGGATGTGCTGTTGCCATGGGTGGCTGTCCGCAGGTCTCGCAGGAACCCAATCAGGCCCTTGCTGGAGAGAGCAGCGGCATCGAACTGCAGCTTGAGCCGTTTCGCCTCCTTCTCTGCTTCACTGCTGGGCTTGATGATTGCGGCAATGACCTGCGCCAGGCCCCGCATGGCGCGGGTGGTCGGTACGCCACCCAACGAGAGTGCGGCCGTGGCCGACAAGATCTCCTGCAAGCTGACGCCCGTGGTCGCGGCCACCGCACCAACGAAGCTGATGGACTCGGCGATCTCCCCGATGGTCGTCTTGCCTGCGGCCATCGCCAAGAACATGGCATCCGTGACCTGCGTCACATTGCCGGCTTCGGAGCCCCAGGAATTGAGGATGGAGGTCAGACCGTCGGCCGCCGTGGCCACATCGGTCATCCCCCCGATGGCGAGGTTGTTGGCGGCCGTCAGCACCTCGGTAGCCTGGGCGGTGTCCGTGATCCCCGCAGACAGGATCTCGTAGAGGGCCTTGGCTTCGCGCGGCGCATCCCCGCCAAACTGGCGGGTGACGTCCTGGACCTTCTCAGCCAGCGCTCCCAGCTCTTTGGTGTCGGCGGGAAGTACGGTAGCCACTTCGGCCATCGCCGTCTGGAAGGCCACCGCGCGAGCTGTGGCCGCAGCCAGAGCCGAGACCACGCTGCCCGCCGCCACTGCCAGGCCAACGGGTCCAGCAAGGCCGCGCGCCAGGGACAGCGCACCCGTGTTGGCTGCGCCCATGTTGGACTGGAAGGCATCTAGCTGACGAGAGGTGCCTGCTGCGGCATCGGAGACCGACTGGAACGAACGGCGGGCCGAAGCAGCACCCGGCCCGGTGCGGTCCTCTATGCGGATGCCGTACACGCCGGCCATAGGGCGCTCCTTCTCAGTGGATCACCATCTCCGGCGGGCAGGTCGCTCGGTGGGTTTGGGCGGCGACTTCGGGTGGGAAGCAGCGATGTGCTCCAGATACACACGATCCATGGCCTGGAGGAGCCGGACGAAGAGGTCTCGCTCCCCCTTTGTGAGACCGTTGCCTGTTGCGTATGCGTCCAACTCGCTCCAGGCCAATCCCTGCGGAATAGGAGCCATGCCGCCTCCGTACGTCCGGCCGGCATGCAGGATCCACCAGGCTTCCCAGTACCACCGCAAGCGTGCAGACAGGGTGGGCTGTTCGTGCTGCGCGTGCCGCAGGGCCGGGGATGGCCCGCGCTTCTTGGCGCGACCTTGCAAGCGGGGCAGCTTGGAGCCCCACCGCAGGGTCCAGCGCAGCACGTCGCTCAGTTTTTTGCGTCCCGCTCCATGTTGCGGACATACCAGTTCTCGACGCGGTTGGCGACCCGCCACACCTGGTCGCGGAACTCACGCATCTGCGGATCCGCAAGCACCTTGTACGCGTTGGCAGCGGAGTACGCCAGGTCCTCGCCCCGGAAGCGCAGGACCGGTCTCCACCCGACAAGCACGCAGTCGCTCATGCACCGGATCAGCAGCTCCTCAGATTGTTCGCGGGTGATCTCGCTGTCATCCCCGTCTGCTCGCAGCTCTTGCAGGAGCCGTCCGTACGTCTTGGTCCAGGCAGGCGTGTTGGCGCGGGCAATCCGTAGGTCCAGCCCCTTGCGCCAGTCCTTGAACCAGCGACCGTCGACTTCGGCGGTGAGGTCAAGGGCATACTCCTCGAACAGGTCCACCGGCTTGTCCTGTTCCCTGGGTTTCTTCTCGTCCATCGGTTCCCTCGCGCAGGATAATGGGAGCGGGGGCGCGCCCTGCGCTTCGCACCCACCGCTCCGTTGGCCCGGGCCTCTGCCCCCTCGGCCGGGAGGGGGCGCGCAGGACCGCATACGGGTTAGGCCCGCACGCGGCAGATCTGAATGGTCTTCTCGACGGGGGTGCCGCCCAGAGCGTCTTCGTTGTAGGACCCACCGGGCTCGCTGGCGAAGTCCAGAGCGAGCATGATGTCCGAGTCGATACCCGGCGTCTCGCCCGGTTCGTTGGTGAAGACGCATTGCGGCAGCTCGAACAGGTAGTAGTCACCCCCTTGCAGGTCGAGCGCGAAGGCCAGCGAGAACTTCGTGAAGTCCTCGTAGTCCCCGTCGTAGGCAGAGCTGTTGTCGTCGAAGTAGAACGACATGCGGCCGGTGATCTCCGGGGCATTGAGATTGAGGGCCGTGCGCGCCAGGTTGCCCAGTCCCTTGCGGGGCCTGGTGCCGATCTGCGCCTGGATGTTCAGCTCGAAGATGTCCACCGTGAGGAGCGCATTGTCAATCCAGGCAGCCGCGAAGCCTTCGACCTCGCTGACCGGATCCTCGGCGGCGGCAGCCGTCACCGTGCCATCCCCGGATCCTGACGTCTTCTTCTCCCGCTGCTTGCCCTCGAAGGAGAACGACCCGTCGATGATGGCCCCGTCAGCCTGGTTCAGGTTGAACCCGGTCGGGCGCGCTCCGGTCATCAGCCGCCACTTGTTCGTCAGATCCTCGTACCGCTCCTGAATCGAGTAGCTGTGCTGGGTGGAGCCGTTGCGGATGTAGGAGCCATGCAAAGCGATGGCGGCCCCTCCATCACCCACCAGCGTGCCGCCCGCCACCGTGATGGAGTAGGTCCCCTCTGTGATGACCTTCCACCAGGTGTTGTTGCCAGCGGAAACGGACCCGGAAACCCGGATCCACTGCCCCTTCTTGATGTCGTCCAGCTTGGTGGAGCTGGTGGTGATGGTGTTCCCGGAGGTGTTCAGTGCCAGATCGGCCGCGCTGGTGATAGCGACGTCCGTAGTCCAGTCTGCGTTCGCGCGAATAGCTCCGCGCAGGAACTCGTCATACACCCTGGCGGCGAATTCCACGTCGTAGCTGGCTTGGGGATTCAACCCCACCCGCTTGCTATCTGCAAGCTGGGCATCGTCGCGGATGGTCCGCGAGCGCACGGTGCTTTGCCCGTGGGCCATCGAGCCCCTGGTGGTTGGAAACTCCGTGAAAGCAGACGCGGGGGTCGTCCCCCAGGTGCTCTCACGGAGGTATGACACGGATCTGCGGTTTGCATCGGACATGGCCGTTAGCCTTTCCCTGCGCCCCCGTCGTCACGGGAGCAAGGTGTCATAGCGGAAGCGGGTGTGCACGTCCAGTCGGTACCATCCCTCTTCCACACCCACATGGTTGATACTAGCCCCCAGCAGGCGCACGCCGGAGATTGTGAGGCCACGCAGGGAAGACACAACGTCGTCAGCGATGCGCACCGCCTCTTGATCCCCCTGGCCGGGTGGGCAGTAGATCCGCACCGTGTAGATGCCGGGCGTCCGGAACCGCTTCGGCCCGTTCATGAGGATGGATGCCGCGCGGGATTCGCCGGGCAGGACTACCGGCGCGACCCATCCCTTCATCGTGGACGCAATGAACTGCGTATCCGGGTTCCATGCCTGGTTCTCCCAGACGATGGGCACATCACGACCAGTGCCCGAAACGTCGGGATGGAGCGTGTCCCACTTGGAGAGCAGGCGTGTATGCATGGTCTCGCGGGCGGTCTCGAAGTCAGCCACGCTCATGGTTCGCTGCTCCTGAGGTTGCCGGCAGCAGACAGCGCGCCAGCATCCATCTCAGCCAACGTCACCCGGACGATGCCTTGCGGAGCTTGACGCCAGCTCCAGCCATCCTCCAGCCGCTCCGCGTAGGGCACGTTGTTCGTAATATAGACATCCTGGCCTGGCTGCACCCGGCCTAATTCGCCCAGCCCTGCAGCGGCCGTGTACTGCCCGCCAGGGTCGGTCCCCGGAACTTCCCCGCTGGGGGGCTCGCCAATGCCTACCTGCCAGTTGCCCCGGAAGTGCCCCCCCGTGTACCCCTTCGGGGGCGGGCTCTGCCAGTAGTTCGCATCCCCCACGGGGCTCCGCTGGACTACACGCCGCAGGATCTCCAGGGCCATGCGCCGCTTGAAGCGGTTGGCCTGCTGGGGCACGTCCGCTGCCATCGCGGACAGCTCCATGGCAAACTGGCGGTAGTTGTGTGCGGGCATGGCGGTCAGTTGCGGACCTGAAGGGTCCAGAGGAGGACGGTCGCTCCGGGCTTGACTTGCTCAACCCGGATCACCGTCAAGGAGGCGCTCCCGTCCAGCACGCGCCAGCCTGGCTTGGGGACCACCGACAGCGCCGAGCCCGCCACCAGGGCCTTGCGGTCCCCCGCGCGGATGGTCGTGCCGTCGATCTCGCCCTGCTCGTAGTCCACGACCACCCCGGTCACCGCGTGGTCCGTCAGGGTCTCCCCGCCTTCCCAGGGCTTCGCTGGGTCCGGCTGGGTGCCCGTGACTTCCCGCACCGTCAGGGCGCGGCCCTTGTCGTTGATGAGCCGCAGCGCGGTCGCGGCCAGGGTAGAGTAGTCGTAGGCCATGGGGTCATGCTCGCTGCAAGGTCACCGCGCCGGGCGCGCCGGTGAACAGGCCGGTGAGGATGCGCCGTGCGTAGGGGATCCAGGTGGTTGCGCGGGCACGGTCCATGTACTCCACCTCAACCACATCCACGCGCTCCCGCTTCACGTCGCCACCCCGCGCAAAGGTGGCATCCAGTGCCGAGGCCAGGTGCTGTAGGCCCAGATAGGCCGTGGCGTCCTTGACCTTCTGCGGCACGATGTTGTCGTCGATCTCCCTGCCTTCGGCGTCGTAGCACTCCGACCGTGGCCAGCCAAGCGCCTGGTCGTCGTTGGCGATCAGGCCCCGCCAGACGAATTCGGAGTCAAGCCAGGTCGTCGCCACCATGAGCGCGCCCTGCTTCTGCGCCGTCGTGGCGGCACTCCAGGTGGCCGGCGCACCGTGCTCGGTATGATACGTGTCCGCATTCGTCACGCTTACGTAGCTGTTGGCGTTGCTCTTGCCGGATCCATCCTCAACCACGAAGCTCATGGCGTTTCCCTCCGCTCAAACCGCCACGGTCCCGAGGATGCCCTCCAGGTCCTCCGACTCCAGGAACATCTGGTAGTAGGCATTGCCTCGCATCTTGCGGTAGGCACCGTAGTCCCCTTCGGTCTGTGGTCGGTGGTCGATCTGTGCCGCCGGCACGTACCCCACTCGCACTCCTGCCCGCTGGCAGCGCAGGAAGAAGCTCTGGTGCTCGCACAACTTGAGGGCATCGTGCCAGCGCACCCGGCGCACGGCCTCGGTCCGGGCCGCGAAGAAGTTGAAGGCGAGGTCCACGGCTACAGGCCGGGTTACAGGGTGCTGCACGGGCCGCATGTGGAGGTGTCGTCCTTGGCGCTCCATGTATCCCTCGTAGTGGGTCGGCTGCCCCCAATGAAGCACAGTCCCTGCCGCTATGTCAAATCGTCCCGCGCGCACCTCATCGACCAGCGCGGGTATGTGGGAGTCGGGCAAGACCACGAAGTCGTCGTCCAGGAGGAGGAAGAAAGGGGTGGCGCAGGCATCCACCAGGACGTTGCGGCCGACCGACAAGCCGACATCATGGGGGAGCCAGAGCACCCGCGCGCCGTGGTGGTCACAGACCCTCGCAACGGGCTCTCGGTCACACGCAGGCCCATCGTCCGCTACCAGAATGGCCAAGTCGGGGCAGTACTGCCGCAGGCTCGCCAGCAACCGTTCGAGGCTGACGGGCCGCAGCAAGGACTTGACCAGGGCCGTGCAGTCGTCCATCAACCGATCCCCGAGGGTAGCTTCCCGAACATCTGGGCATACTGCTCCGGGGTGATGATCCCCTGGCTTTGCACCTCTTTGAGGGCCTTGATGGCGAGGTCTGTGAGCTGCTTGTTGGCCACCGTCATGGCCATCAGCAGCAACGCCGGCAAGGCCAGCACGTCGCAGTTGGTGGTCCGTATGGTCGGCATCTGGGGTCGACCCATTGGATCCACCGCGAATTCCAAGAGGATGTGTATGGGCTGCGGCCCCACGCGCGGCAACCCTTCGTTGGCGACCATCAGTAACCCTCCGGTAGTGCGGTTGGGTGTCCCTCCAGCAGGCGCAGCAGTTGTCCCGCGCGCACCGTGGTGCTATGGCGGGTGTGCACAAGCGCGCGGCCGGCCTCTATGAGGCTCACAAGCTCCGGCCGGCGAGCCGGCGCTAGCCACGCCTCGATCTGTTCGGGTATGCGATCCATGCTGGCCAGGGCCACGCAGTTGCGCCCCGCCTCAAAGCCTATCTCCCACAGATCCGGGCAGCCATCGGTGACCAAGGCCGTGCCCGAGGCGGGGATCTCGAAGAGCTTGGTCAAGGGGTAGCCGAAGCGCGATGTGCAACCGAACGCCATCCACGCCTGGTTCAGGACGATGGAGTACGCGTCCCCAACAGGCCAGCCCGGTGCTGGCGTCGTGTCAGGTGGCCGGGGAAGCTGGCGAAACCACTCGTGCCCCGCACACTGGTCCTGCACCGCTTGTCGCCAGGGGTAGATGGTCGGGTGGACCGCCCCGGACAGGAGCAAGCCGCAGCTCTTCCCCAGGCCCCAAGGCCGGAAGGTGTCTGGGTCGACCCAGTAGGGTAGCCACCGCACCCGCTCGGCCGGGACGTACGGATTCATGGTTTGCCACCCGCGCCGGTACAAGGGCAGGAACAGGTCCCATCGCTGCTCTACGGCTCGCCGCAGGTAGACATCCACCATTGGCCCGTGGCAGTCCGCCCAGAAGGCCGCGCGCGGCCGCCGGATAGCACCCCAGTCCTCGTCCAAGTAGGACCACAAGGCATCACACACGATCCAGTCGTGCGCGTTGGCGGAATCCGGGTCCACAATGCGCGGCGGGACCAGGCCCTTCTGGGTCACCTGGTAGCAGTAGCGGCCCGCTTCGCAGCCGATGGGCCGATAGATCGTCGTGACGTGGGCGATGCGCCTCAGGGCTTGCCGCAAGGGCTCGTAATAGTCCATCAGGCAGTGCTGCCGGTCATCGGTTAGCCACAGGATGCGCACGCTTGGTCTCCCGTCAGGCGTTGACCCACACGATCTCCTTCCAGCCGTGCTTGGCGAGCGCCTGGGCGCGGTAGAGGCGCGTCCGGTTCCGATGCGCCGCATAGTCCGGGTTGGTGGCTCGTTCATGGCGGGCAACAACGCGCGGGCAGTAACCTGCCTGCAGCCCGTCTTGACAGGCCCGCCAAAACCAGTCCTCATGCTCGCATACCTTCAGCTCCGGGTCCCAGGGCGTGCGCCGCAAGGCGTCCGTCCGCGCCAGGAAGAAGTTGAGCGCCAGCATGACCGGGATGGTCGGGCCGGGAGAGACCACCCGCAGCGCATACAGGTGGCCGTCCTCCTCCCACAGCCAGCCTTCGTAGTGCTGCTCTTGCCCAGTAGGCAGCACCAGGCTGCCGGCCACCAGGTCGTAGTCGCCCGCTTCAAGCTCAGTCCGCAGGAGGGCCAAGTCCGTGCGCTCGGTGAGGACGAAGTCGTCGTCCATCAAGGCCAGGAACCGCGTGTGGGTGTGCTGCACCAGGAAGTTGCGCCCTGCCGCCAGGCCGCTATCGTAATCGGGCATTTGGAGCCAGGTCGCCTTCCAGCGCCGGCAGACATCCTTGGTGGTCTCTGTCCCATCGTCCGCGACCAGCACCTTCACCGTGGGGTAGTAGACGCGCAGCGAGGCAAGGAGACTCGCCAGTGCGTCGGGCCTCTCGAAGGTCTTGATGCCTATGGTCACCTCTCGCATGGTCACCACGCTCCCCTACCTGCGGTCGGCTGCCATCATCAGGGTCCGGCCCCCCTCCTGGTACTCCCAGTGCATGAGCCGCCATCCTTGGATCCAACGCATCCGGTGCTCATCGGTGATGTCTGTCCGATGGTAGGGGTTGTAGGCCACCGTGGGCACCCAGGGAGCAGAGATGAAGAAGGAGCGCGATGCCCGCCGCACCTGGCCCACCATGAAGCGCTCCGGGTCCACCAGATGCTCTACGGTCTCAATGGAGACCACGTACTCGCACTCCGGCAACTCCCAGGAATCCAGATCAGCTACCTCGAAGCGTACTGCGCCCCGACCCCAGCGGGCTTGTGCCCAGGCTATCACTTCGGGGTCTTTGTCCACGCCCAGCACCCACCGTGCCCGGTGCGTCTGCGCCAGGATAGCCGTGCCATACCCATACCCGCAGGCAGCGTCTATGATGCGCGCCCCGTGCGGCACGAAGCGCGCCGCGAGATGGTAGCGGGCTCGGTGCTGGTCTGCGGCGGGCAGCGGACAGGCTGCATCATCCGGGTTGACTCGCTCGTAGGCCACAGTCAGGCTCCCAGTTCGAACCGAGCATCCGTACGGATGGGTTCCGGGTGTGGATAGCCACACCAGTGCAGCACCGAGATCTGCGCCGCTCTGCTGTTCAACTCTGCCAGGTCCATGATGCGGATGTGGGCCGGGTAGTGCCCGGCAAAGTCCTCGGCCATCCCATAGTAGGCGCGGTAGGCGAGCCGCGCGTTGGACTCCCGTGACGAGCCCTCTTCCCCGAACTTGGGCAGCGCCCGCACCCACAGGGGGCAGGGGGGGTTGTTCCTCTCCGGATAGGCGGAGAAGTGGTCGAACTGGATAGCAAGATGGCCGGCCACTTCCGCGTCCTCCGGGGCGCGCATGACGATCATCTGGGCATCGTAGGCATCCGCATACAGCGGGCCGTACGGCAGAAACCAGGCGGCCACTTCCCCGGTGAATATTGGCTCGCACGCGAGCATCTGGCGAGCTGCCGCAAGAGCCTGCACATCATTGCGCTCCCAGGGCAGGAAATGCTGCTCACGGACCACCTTGCAATGGGACTGCCCGTTGAGCATCCTCACCAAGGACCCCAGGCCGCACCGCCCCATACCCGTACCAATCAGCAGTTGCTTGCCGGCTATCATGCAGAGACCCTTCCTCCAAGGCATGATCGGGAGAGACCTGGTAGCAGACCGGATCCTGAATCCCGAGCCAAGTCAGCAGGGCGATCTGATCCAGGCGATAGTTGAGCGCCAGCATGGGCACGATCCGCACCGCCTCAGGCCAGCGATCACGGGTAGCCAGGGCGAGGGCGTGATAGCAGTCCCACAGCGCGCCCGCTGCTTCCTCAGGGGTGCCGGGGAACTTGGGTAGCCCGTCCTGCCACATGCGGCCGTAGAAATTGAACGGCAGCGCCCGGTCTTCATTCTCCGGCCACAGCGATGCGCAGTTGTACCGCTGTCGCACATAGCTCTCGATCATCCCCGCGCGGTCTCGCTCCATGATGATTACCCGAGCATAGTAGATCTGGATGAGGTGCGCCGCATAGGGCAGATACCAGGGCGCGACTTCGCCCACCACGGCATACTCCTGGGACAGGTCGCGGATGTCGTGGACTGCCGCGTACAACTCCTCTTCATGCACGCTCCAGGGAAGGAAGTGCCGCTCCTGGGTGATCGCGTACCCCGGCTGTGCATTGAGCAGATGGGTCAGGCTAGTCGTCCCACAGCGGCCCGTTCCACATCCGAAGACCAAGGGTTGATTCAGCATCACGGTCTCCAGTCCATCGCTGCCCCGATGATATAGTCTAGTTGCTCTCGGGTCAGGTCATGCCGGGATGGCAGCCCCACGAACGTCCCGGCTATGAGGTGCCCCCTGGGACAGCGCGCCTTCTGGGCCTCCATCCATCCCAAGCCATAGCGGTCGATCAACACCGGCTGGTCGTAGAGCGGCCCCCGCTCGCGGCATCGGCACTCAACGCCCCAGCGGCGCATGTGCTCCACGAATTCACGGGCCACCGCGCGGGTCTCGAATTGGAGGGTGCACAGGAAGTACCCGTGCTGCACTTCTGGGGGCGGCCACGGCACCTTCCAGGTTCCGTGCCCATCGAGCGCACGCAGCATGTAGTGGCAGGCTTCCACCCGTTTCTGCTGCTCGGTGTCCATGAACGCCCGCAGCCGCACGCGAGCGACCGCTGCCGCCGCTTCGCTGAGACGGTAGTTCCATCCGAGGATCTGGTGGGTGGCCGGATCTGACATGCCATGGTTGCGCATCATGCGCAATGCCCCGGCCAGGCCCACGTCGTCGGTGGCGATCACGCCCCCCTCGCCCAGGGCGGTAACGTGCTTGGTCGCGTAGAGCGAGAAGCACCCCGCGCGGCCCCAAGTGCCCGCGAACCGGCCAGCGCGCGTGGTCCCGTGGGCCTGCGCCGCATCCTCAATGACCGTTGCCGCCGCATCCCCGGTCAGGGCCGCGAGGAGGGCAGGCATATCCACCCAGTCGCCGAACATATGGACGGGCACCACGGCCTTCGCGTGTTCGTTCCTGGCTATCCGGCGGGCCTGCTCGGGATCCATCAAGCCGCGCTCCGTCACGTCGCAAAACACGGGCACCCCGCCGCAGTGCAGCACAGCCTCCACGGTCGCGAAGAAGGATAGCGGCGGGACCACCACGCGGTCTCCCGGCCCCACCCCGGCTGCGTGCAAGCACAGATGGAGCGCGGCCGTGCCGTTGGCCACCGCGACGGCCTCCCGGACGCCAAGGTGCGCCGCGTAGTCCTGCTCCAGCGCCCCTACCTCCTTGGGACGCACCCCTGGGACGCTGCCGGCCAGCATCCCCGAGGCCATGACTCGTGCCACAGCTTCCAGCTCGGCGGGTCCCAGCTTGGTATCCGACGCTGGGATGGTTATGGGAGGCACGGATCGGTTATCCATGGGGGCAACAACCTCCGCAAGGAGTGAGGAGTATCGAGCGTCACAGGGGCATCCAGGGCGGTCTGTAGCGCCATCAGATCGTCCAGCAAGCCCTGTTCGCGCTCCCTCAGGGGTCGGGCAGGGACGCCGGCCCAGATGGTCCAGGGTGGCAAGTTCTCGCGCACCAGGGACAGGGCTCCGACCGCGACCCCCGCACCCAGGTCCACGCCTGGCAATACCACTACACCGGACCCGAGGAGCACGTGGCGCTGTAGGCGCACGCGGCCGGCCTCGATGCCGCTGTACTCAGGGGGCACCAGGGGACTGGGCAGGTGCTCGCCGGAGAAGTCTGCCGACCTGGAGTAGATGCGGACGCCCTGGGAGAGGGTGCAGTGGCTTTCGATGCCTACGCCTGCGCCGGCTCCCAGGAGGGTGTAGCCGCCGATGTGCACGAAGGAGCCGATGGTCAGCCCGGCCGTGGGCCCTGAGGCGATGAGACTGCAGTATGCGTCGATCTGAACATTGTCCCCAAACGCCATGTGCTCCAGGCCGACCAAGGTGCAGGTGGTAGCCACACGGACCTTGTACCCGCATTGCGCGATCCCCGCCTCCAGCAAGGCATGTTCGTTCCAGTAGTCCGCATTCAGGCAGCGCGTCGTCGTGTGGGCCACGGATCACCTCACTGACCGGAATCGGTCGCGCAGATCGGCCAGGGCCCGTGGTAGGTCTTGCTGGAACTGGAAGCCGGTGCCCAGCAGTGCTGGTGAGGCCAGCCGGTAGGAAGCGAACTCCTGGACGTGCTCGACGCACTTGATCGGCACCTTGGCCACGCTCTCGACCACTGCAGTGGCGATCTCCCGGATGCGATAGTTCTCCGAGACGCAGTGGAACAGCCGGCCCTGGCTCTCCTGCGGATGGTCGGCCGCCCACACCAGCGCGCGGGCACAGTCCATAGTGGCGCAGAAGGGGCGGTAGTTGCTACCATCCCCGTGCAGCGTCAGCGGCATACCCTGCAAGGCCCGCAGGGCGAAGGCGTTGACCACCAGGTTCCAGCGCATCCCGCTTGCCCAGCCGTAGTTCGTGCCGAAGCGGAAGAGGGTGTGCGGAAGCTGCCGCCGCACCACCCAATCCTCCACGGCCGCCTTGGTCTGTGCGTAGGGGTACCGGGGTTGCGGCAGGTCCGGGTCCGTGAAGACGTGCTCCTCGGGCTCTGCATTGCCCCCGAAGACGTTGGCCGAGGAGGGGAAGCAGACGTGCACCCAATTCGGGAGGTGGCGCATGAACTCGGTGGGATACACGTAGTTCTGCTCCCACATCACCGCTGCGCGGGAGCCAGATGACTCGGCTTCCACTTCGGCAGCGAGCAGATGCACCACATCCATCGAGACCGCCAAGGGCAGCACGCGGTCCAAGTCGCCGAGATCCGCTTGGATATAGGTCGCGTTGGGCGGCAGGTTGACCACTTGCTCGGGCACGCACCGCTTGTCGACCACCAGCAGCTCCACGTCTTCCCGCTGGCGGTACCTCTCGCTCAGGGCCGAGCCGATGTAGCCCAGCCCGCCCATCAGCATCACCTTCATAGGGTCCCTCCGGTCAGTTCGGTGAACCGGCGCAGGCAGCCGGCGTGAACCTCTAGGCGAGGTCCTTCCTGGGCACGGGCTTCGCCTTCCATCAAGGCCGCGACAATGGCAGGAGAATTGAGACAGCCCACCAGCGCCAGGAGCTTGGGGGTGGGCGTGCGGAGCAGGGCCGTTATCAGGCCGGCGGGCACCTTGGGCAGCTTCACGGCCGGGCCGCTATCATCGGCCCCAATCGCGGGATCCGGGTCCGGCACCACGTGCAAGACCGGCAGCCCATACCGCCGGTACTGCTGCGCTAGCCGTGTTTGCCCCTCGGGCAGGATGACCGCATGAACCCCTTTGACTTCCAGCGGCAGGCGCGGGTCAAGGCGGTCCAGGTTGCGGCCTTCGGCGTGATGGCCCGGCCAGCGTTGAGCGGCCAGCAAGCGGCAGCGCTCCCAGTATGTGCCGGCCTGGCTGGGAGCATAGACGAGGATCATGTCGCGCGGGTCGCTGCTTCATTGATGGCTTTGATGCGCTTGCGCAGGGCATCCACCACGGTCACCCGCTGCTCGCCCTTGGTCTCGGCCTGGATGGCGGCCTCCAGGAAGGAGGCGTCGTCCACGAAGGCCAGCCGCTCCTTGATGAGGCTACCGCTGACGGCCACGAAGATCCCCGCCTGATGCTGAAGGTCCGACCCTTGGGCTGGCGGGATCGGCAGCGCGGCCGCAGCGCCCACGATGGCTTGCGGAGCAGTGCTGCCCTTGGTTGCAGGGGTAGTCTGCGGTGGCCCATCGTCCCACTGGTCAGGCTCAGAGTCCGCAGCAGGCTCCTGTCCGAGACCCGCGTTGTCCGGGTCGATCCGCTCGGGGCTGACGGGCAGCCCCGGTGGCTGCTGCGCCTGGTACTCCTGCCCAAGGTACGGGCTGTCAGGGACCGGTGGCAGGCGCTGGGGCTCACCTCCCAGCACGACCAGCCGCGCTTCCAGCAAGTCCATCACCGGCCGCCGCGCCCCTCGCCGTATCTCGCGGTCCCGCAGGGCGCTCAGGAAGACCGTGGAGGTATGGCCCTCCAGCACAGCCGAGAGATGCCCCGGAGCCAGGTCCAGCGTGGCATCCAGTGTGGCATCCGGCACCACAGGCAGGACCGGCACCTCGGAGGCCGCCAAGGTCCAGGCGGGATGTCCGGTGCTGGGCACGGGCTCCGTGGCAATCCCCGCACAGGGCATCCGTATCCGCGCACAGTCCACCCCGATGCGGCCGTGGCTGGACGGGTAGATCACCGCACGGCACGGGATGCTGTCGGGGGCGCGGTAGTCAACGACTTGCTGGACGAGCAACGAGAGGCCGGGGAACTCCTGCCGCGCACGGGCACGGGCCATCTCCAACCAGTCAGAGTCCTTGGCCGGAGCGTAGATCACCACTCGGTCTGGCGGGGTCTGGGTGCGCATGGGCACGTCGTCCAGAACGAGGTGCGCTACTCCCGATTCCCGGTAGGCGCGCCGCACCTGGGCATCGCTGGTGACCAGCACGTGATGACGGATCTGGGCCGGCGGGAGGCCGGCGCTGGACAGATCCGTGAAGTACCTGGGGTTGAGCCACTGGAGGGTGTAGCCGAAGGGTAGGCGCTGCTGGATCATCTCGGCGGCGGCCGTGTGGTCTCGGTCCCCGTCAATCCAGACGATCACATATCCCGGGTCTGTCACGCTGCTTCTCCTGTCGCGCCGAGATGCACAGGAAGAAGATCAGGAAGGGAGTCGCGCGGCCGGGCGCAGCGACCGCGCGGCTCCCCGGTACCTCACCTGGGCTTACAGCGTCAGCATCCGCACGCCCGCGCAGCTCTTGTTGTCCGTGGCCACCTTGCTCCAGTTGGCCGAGGACCCCAGGCTGGCGTCCGTCGGGTTGGCGCTGCCCGTCCAGTCGAAGCCCTTGACGCCCACCGTGATGGCGTACTCACCCTGGATGCGCTGGGTGATGTTCTCCAGCCCGGTGACCGGCTCGGTGACGATGGTCCGCTCGTCGCTGTTGCGCACCGCCACCCCGTCCGGCACCAGGCCAAGCGTCACATACTTGTTGGCCGTGCCGGCGACGATGAGCGAGGACGAGTCCGTGACCACCACGGGCCGGTTGAGCGTGATGGGCAGGCCCTCGTAGATCGAGTAGTTCGAGACGTCCGTGATCTTCAGGCCGATCTGCTCCTTGACCAGATCGTAGAAGACCTTGGAGTGCATGACCCACAGAGCCAGCATGGCCGCCTTGTCCCCGAACAGGGCCAGGGTGTCGACCAGGCCGGTGGTGGTGATGGTTGCCCCCGAGTCGTCGTTGCACAGCGCAGCCACGCCCTCCAGGGCGCTCTCGGCTGCCATGATCGCCGTGTCCACGTGATTCTGGAACATCTCCGGGCCCGTCTGCTGGCCGATGATGAAGCTGAACTCGGCCGGGTCCGTCGCGATCTTCCGGAAGGCGTCGATGGTGTCCTCGACGGGACCGATGCGCCGCGAGAGCTTGGGCTCCTTGGCGTCGTCCATCGCCAGCTTGGCGCTGGCCACCGCACCGGTTGAAGTGGTGTCGCGCCGGGTGATGAGTCCGCCGCTCACGCGCTTGAAGAAGCTCCGCTGCCGGTAGTCGCCTCGGTGCGCCTCGTCGATCAGCCGGATGCAGTTGCGGGATGCGCCGTTGAACACGTCGATGTTCTGCTGGATGACCTCGTATGCACCAGCGAAGAACTGGTCCTGGTAGATGACGAAGTCAGCTTCGGTTCCGATGGCCATGACCTTCTATCCTCGCGTTTGGGTGCAGGTCTCCAGCAG
>Ga0194126_10005976_pt1 | contig 17605 bp, 7 predicted proteins | sample TA2KigC150mmetaG_FD_148641 | JGI IMG/M metagenome (GOLD analysis project Ga0194126, IMG submission 148641) | Freshwater microbial communities from Lake Tanganyika, Tanzania - TA2015035 Kigoma Deep Cast 150m | ecosystem: Environmental > Aquatic > Freshwater > Lake | place: Tanzania: Lake... | reverse complement strand
GTCTCTTAAGAATATGCGCGATGCGGAAATCTCCCTGATTGTCTTATCACTTACTGCGTGCACCTGCCTGAAATAATTAAAGGCAAGGCGCTGGTTCATATGAGATAACTCCTGGGTGCTTCCTTCCAAATGCATGATGCGCGCGGCGTATTCCGACTGCTTGCTGGACCAGAAAATCTCAAAAAGCCTGTATTCCAAATACAACCGCATCAGATTTTCCAATAACCTTTTTGCCGATGGCTCGACTTCGACTTCCTTTTCAAAGAATGTCAAGTCCATCCGCTTATCGGTTGCCTGATAAGGAAATATTTCGTTTAGCCGGACCTTTTGCAGCGTCAAAGAAACAAATTCAGGATAAGCTATTAAGATCCTCCTGAACCTCTCATGATAACCCTTTAACAAATAATTGGAAAGGGCGCTGATATCTTTAGCTTTAATATCTTCGGATATCCCCGGGAAAGCAACGAAATTCTCTTCCATTTCTTCCAGGTATTTTGCGCCTCTATCTCCGATAATAATGATCTCGTCTTCCGGCCTTTCCCTTGCCTCAAGCCCGGCGTTAATAAGCAACGAGTTCATTTCCCCCAAAAAACCTTCGTCAGAAGTAATGATCACTATAGCGCTTTGAAGGCCCTGCCGTTCCACCAGATACGGATGCCCTCTTACCGCCGGCTCCAGCAACTTAAAAGAAGCTTCGATCTCTTTTAAAAAATTTTCGTTGGGGCTTATTTTTGTCTGGAACAGGCGAAATTGAATCAGGGCCGCTGATTTAAGTGTATCGATAATATCGCCCAGGTTACGGTTAAAATTCAGGTCCTCTCTTAATCTTACTAAAGTAGGCATATGGCTTTAGGGCTCCTGCGACTTCACTCTCTGGAAAAACTCAACAAACAACTTGTCTAATTCTGTTTTAATATCCACGGTTAAAGACCGGGATTTTTTAAGCGACTCGATAATCGCAGGATGGTCTGCTACAACAAAATTAAAGAAATTGGGGATAAATTTCTTTAAAGCATCCTGCGGCAGGATTTCCAGGATCTTTCTCTTAAAGGCATAAAAAAGGATGATCTCTTCCTGCTCGGAAATAGGCAGGTTATTCGGCTGGATCAATACCTCTCTTAAAACTTCGCCCCGCCGCATCTTCTCCATTGCTTCCGGAGAAAGCCGGGTGCGCAGCTTGGTTAAACGAAGCATTTCCCTGTATTGGGCATATTCCAGGCGAAGCCCGCCACTTACCTCTTTAATGGCAGAACATTGCACCTTGCTGCCGATACGGGAAACCGAAAGCCCTAAATCAATAGCCGGCTTAAAACCCTCTTTAAATAACGGGGAACTCAAATAAATCTGCCCGTCGGTAATTGAGATGAGGTTGCTTTGGATGTAGCCGGTAATATCCCCCTGCAATGTCTCTACAATCGGCAAAAACGTCATTGACCCGCCGCCCTTAGAACTTTTAAGGCGGCCTGCGCGCTCCAGGAGCTGTGAATGCACATAAAAGATATCTCCGGGATATGCCTCTCTGCCGGGAGAGCGCTCTAACAATAAAGAAATCTGACGGTAGATCCAGGCATGCTTTGTGAGGTCATCAAAAGTCAATAAAACATCTTTGCCCCCCAGCATAAAATATTCGCCCAATGCCGCGGCAGCATAGGGAGCCAGATACTGCTCTGCGGCTGTTGCGCTCGCAGGAGAAGCAACTACGATAGTATAAGTATTCGCCCCTGTTTCATTCAGCAAGTGGAGTATTTTCTTTAAAGCGGTCTCAGAACCGCCGATCCAGCAATAAATACAAATTACATTCTTATCTTTCTGATTGATTATAGCGTCAAGGGCGATGCTTGATTTACCGGTCTGCCTGTCTCCGATAATCAATTCACGCTGCCCTTTGCCTATTGGGATGGTAAGGTCGATGATTTTTATTCCGGTAAGAAGCGGCTGGTCTACGGGCTCCCTGTCCATGACTCCGGGTGCTTCGCGGAAAACAGGGAAAAAACTTGTCGGTTTAATCAATCCGCGGTTGTCAATCGGCTCTCCTATGCCGTTAACTATACGGCCCAGGAAGGCCTCCCCAACCGGCACAGAGATCAACTCGCCTAAAGAACTTACACTGTCTCCGACAGAGATTTTACCTGCTTCGGAAACAACAATGACCAAGACCTCTCTCTGATTAAACCCGATGGCCATGCCTTTTCCGCCGCCGGAAAATTGCACTAATTGGCCATAAATGCAGGATGGAAGCCCTTCAACCTTAACGGTCCCCTGCTTAACTTCTTTAACGCGCCCTACTTCTTTTATGTCCAGCGAGGGTATTTGTACCATGCGAGATTAATGATTTTACAGGTTAACCCGAATGTAAATACGGCACTGCTTTGTTTAACTTATTTTTTAAGCTTCCATCGATAATAAATTCATTCATCTGGATGACAAAACCGCTGATGATGCCGGGGTCGATTTTTTCTTCTAAAACTACCTGCGAACCCAGCTTCCTGGATAAAACATCGACCAGCCGGGATTTTTCATTGCTGGAAAGCTGAGAACTGGAAACAACGCCTACCTTGTCGGTTTTTACGGCGAACCTTTCCTTATCGATAGAATCTATCTCGGCAATAAGCTCATCCATCAACTCATGTTGCAAACTTTCCATCCCCTTATTTGTAAAAGTATATTTGATCATTTCGATTGAAAGGTCCACAGCTTTTTGTTTTAAACCGGACATAAGCTCCTGCTTCATTTTCTGGACCTCGTCTTGCCCGAATGAAATGATCTTTTGGCTCTCTTCTTTTGCCAAAGATTCAACTTTCGACCTTAAGTTATCCCCGTCTTTCTTTGCCGCTTCAATTATCTTCTTGGCCTCAAGCTTGCCTCTCTCAACCTCGGCAAGCCTTTCCTGCTTTATGCGGTCCAATTCTTCTTTTATCTGCGACTCTTTAATCAACGCCTCTTCCTGCAATTGCCTGAGGCGGGAAAGCGCGGAATTTACGTGTTTATAAAACAAAACACGCATCACTACGATTATGGCGACAAAAGTGATCAACTGGATTATTAAGATTTCTACGACCATATTATTTAAACAAGTTAAATACCGCCAGTATCGCCAGTATCGCGATGGCTTCGGCAAAAATAAAAGCAGTGATCATCGCCGTTAATATTTTATAAGAAGCCGAGGGGTTTCTTCCCACGGCTTTTACAGCGGCAAATCCGACAAAACCGATGACCAAAGCCGGGCCGAGCGTACTTAAAAGCATAATAATAATTATGGTTAAATTACGCATTTTTCTTCTCCGCTTCTACCAATACTACCAGTTCGTTGCCTTTCATCCTTGCAATGCCGTTTCTTATCATAACTGCTTCCGGCGCTTTTACGGAAGATGATTTTTCTTTATAGGCATGCTCATTAATTGTTATATAGCCCTCTCTTAAGCAGTATAAAAACGGCTGGTGAAAATCCAAAACCGTTACTTCGCCGTCTTCCCCTGGAAGCACTACTTCCCTGGCATTGCCTTCGTAAATTTTATCTGTCGGGCTTAAAATATAAAGGCGCATTATCTAAACGATTATAACCTTGTTCCTGCCGGTTTCTTTTGCCCGGTAAAGCGCCTGGTCAATTTTAGAAAACAACTCCTCTAAATTATTCCCGTCATCAGGATAAGTCCCCAGGCCGATGCTTACTGAGGTCGGCATATAAAGATTGACAAGATTACGGATACGCTCCGCTACCATTTGAGCGCTTCTTTTATCTATATGGTCCAGGAAAATCAAAAATTCTTCCCCGCCATAACGAAAAATAAAATCTTCGTGACGCACTGTCTCGCGGAACAATTTGCACATCTTGCGCAATAAATCATCGCCGGCAAGGTGGCCGTTAGTATCGTTAAATTTCTTAAAATAATCTATATCAACAAGAAGCAACGAAAACTTCTCGGAGACCCGCTTCATCAAAGATATTTTGTTGGGGATATAGATCTTTAAAAACCTGCGGTTATAGACGCCTGTAAGCGGGTCTTTAACAGAAAGCTCGGCAAACTGCTTCCTGTCTTCTTCCGAAGATAAAAGAAAATACCTCTCTATTGCACGCTCCAACACAATATTGATCTCTGAGGCATTGAACGGTTTTGTGATGTAGCCGTAAGCCCCTTCTTCCATTGCCTCTATGGCAGAGCTGATGAAGGTGTAGGCAGTGATCACCACAACGTTTATATTTGGCTTGAGCTTGAGCATTTCTTTTGTAATCTCAACGCCGTCCATTTCGCCCATATGCAACTCAGTGACTACGACCGCAAATGGTATGCCTTTAAATAATTTAAGCCCCTCTTCGCCGCTTGAGGCAAGCCATACTTTATACCCCTGGGATTTCAGCGTTTCTTCCAAAAAGCCGGCATCTTCTTTTTTATCCTCAATAACTAAGATGTTAATATCCTGCATTTTCCCGTCCTTTGCCTAGTTGAGGCACACTTGCGCAATTCCAATAAGCGCAAGGTGTATGCCTAGTTGAGGCATACTTGCGCAATTTTCCTACAAGGGAACACCGGCGCAATTCCGATAAGCGCCGGGTGCATGATAAGCGCAAGGTGTATTATTTATATATTATATTATTATATAGGAATTTAGGAAAGTTTAAAGAGAAATTTAGTTTAACTTGGGGGTGCTTTCGGTAAAAGGCATATTCTCAAGGTACTCTTCCCAGCCGTGATTTAATTCAGAAAGGCCTTTGAACTTATATGTTTCACGTAATGCCAATTCCCAAGTTTGACCGGGTTTTAAATCCCTGATCCTGCGGCAAAATTCAACAAATTTATCCTTGCCGAAAGTTTGAAGCAGATAATCCACGATACTGAGCGATTCCGCATAAAATATTTCCGGCATTAAGATCTTGCCTCTTATCATTTTGCTTAAGATATCAATAGTCATGAATTCCGCGTGGCGCATCAGCATTTTTGATAAGATTATTCTTTCATGCCTTCTTGTCCTCTCCATATAGCTTGCAACGCCCTCATCAAGCCAAAGCGGCAGTTTTTTATTGAAGCCGACGAATTCCCGGAAAATAATATGCCCCAGTTCGTGAGGCAGGACGGTATCAAAGAAATTGTCCATATCGACATATGCATAAATTTCACGCTTATTAAAACTTACGCTTCCTGCGGACCAGTCAGGAGCCCCTATTGCCTTCTGATAAGCCAGTTTTGTATCAAACAAATAGATTTTTATGCGCTTATCCCATGTCCAAAATTCGTTCAACCCGGAAAAACCCAAATCATGGGCAATATCCACATAGTCACGCTCCGCATTTCTGGCCACTTTATCCACATATTCGGAGCTTGCCCCCCGGGAATAAATAATAAAATGATCGACTTTCTTAATATCCCAAAGCGTGGTTGAAATCTGGGCAAAACAATCCCCATATAAAAAAAATAAAATTACCGAAGTAATTATTGCTTTTATGATATTCATTCCCCGCTTTCTCAACCTTACCTATTCCTTATCGTCGTCGTCCCCTAAGAGTTTTTCTATATCGTCTGCCTCGAATTTCTTCTCCTCTTCCTGCTTATGCTCCGTGGGCTTTGTGCCGGCAAAATACTCTTCTTTGCTTTGCCCGGGGAAGGTTTCCTGGGTGATAACTTTTGCCTGCTTCTGCCAGATAAAAAAGAAACTGGCCCCTAAAACCCCCAGGAAAATAATAATGGCGATAATCAAGCGCCAGACCACAACCGTCGGCAGCGGCTTTGCCTGGCTTAGCAAGCTTCTTGCTAAAGCCATATCGGCCTTAACGCTTTCCAGAATCCGCAAATTATCGCGGTAATCGGAAATATGCACTTCGGGATTAGGAGGCGGGTTTTTCTGGTTGTCTATGATCTGGTTTAATTTTGTTTCAATGCTGTTTTTCAAGAACGCGACGCGTTCGGAAAATTCGGTATTTTTCAACAAGTCCGATAATTTTATAGCTTCGATACGCAATGATTCCAGCTCGGAATCAGGGACACTCCAAATATCGCGTATCTCAATTTCCCTTTCCAGCGTCTCGCCTGGCTTAAGTTCATATTCGCTATAAACGTAATAGGAGCCCTGCTGTGTATCATAGGCGATATCAAGGTCGCCCCTGTCAAAGACATCTTCAGGTTTTACCTCTTTAGGAAGGTAGGCCTTAAGAGGGACTCTCTGCACTTGTTCTTTTGAAGGATTAACAATCATTACTTTTAATATGATATTTGCCCAGGCAGGCGGCGTAAAATAAATAAAAAAGCCGGCTAATACGCAAAAAAAGGCAAAAAACATCTTCACGGTCTTTAAGCGCATATCTTTTCCTTTCTCAAATTATTGGAATTATTTTACCGATACTCATACCATGTCTGGGTAACGGGCTTATTGGCAATATTATCTATCATTTTTGTGTTTAATTCCATGCTTGCTTTGAGCTGCTGGGTCTTATTCTTCAAGTATTTCATATCATTTTGCTTTTCCGTCGATACTTCATATAATTTATCAACGTTGAAAGAAACTTTTCCCGCAGCTTTCTTAATGGTCTTTGCAATATTGGATAATTGCCCGTAAATTGACTCCAGCTGCGTATTAGAACTTGCCGATGCTTTGGCATCTTTTACCAGGCTCTTGCCCACCTGGGACAATGCTGATTCAATGACGGAAAACTGGCTGTTTAATGAATCGGCCACATCTTTTAAGGTAGAGATACCGGAAGTTGAACCCATAATCGCTGAAACCTGCCCTGCAACTTGCTCTATATCGGACCTTATAACTGAAATTATCAAGGCATCTAATGAGCCATAAGAGGCCTCGGAACAAATGACTGTAAAGTCACCCCTGCCCCAGGCGTTTTCAAATGTAACAACATATTCGTAAATGGCGGTATCTGCTTCCTGAGCTGCAAGATACATCTTACCGCTCAATGCCTGTTTGTTTTCCGGGTCATAAACCTGGATTGTAGGAGACACGCCTGAATAGGTGCGATAACGTATAGTAAGCGGCTGGCCTGTCCTTACAGTATTTTCCCGGTTAAGTATCGCAGATTTCTTAACTGTAGTAACCTCTTTTTGAGTCGCCTGGATTGCAGGTATAACCACTGTTTCCTGCGCCGTCAGGATTTTTGAAGTTCCTGTAGTTACAGCTTCTATAACAGAACTCTTTGTTTCTTCAAGTTTTGTTTTTATTTCACTCGTGCCGGCATCTACTTTGGATTTAATCTCATTTGTTGTTGACGAAATCAAATTTTGAGTTGCTACTGCCTGGGTCTGAAGGTCTGTCAGTTGCTCGCTCTGAGTTAATTGATTCTTGGCGGACGTAATATCTAATGACGCTCCGGAAATATACTGTCCGGCGCTGTAATTGATAATTGCTTTAACAAAATAATTCTTTCCGGCCTCAAGGCCTGTACTCGGCCAATTAAACCAGAAAATACCATTGTTATCCCTGTAATATGCATTTTCCATTCCGGCCTCAAGAGTCGACATTCTTTTTACCAGCGTATCACCGTCATAAATCTCAAGCGATGCGGATTTTAAATCGCTTAATATCTGCTGCCTTAATGATTCGGCATCTGTATCCAGCGGCCCGACAAGTTTTCCTCTACGTTCCAGCCAGGTTGATGCGCGCAATGTATCCGTGGAAGGATTATAGGTGTTGGACAAAATTACGTGCCACTCAACCTGCGCGCTAAGTTCATTTTCAAGACGCACGGTAACGGTAATATCTCCGTCGGCTCTCCAGTCGGCCGCCCTGGCAATATAGCCTTTCTTGCTCCATCTGGTGATATAACTTCCTGCCGGATAATCATGGGTGACCGGCGACAATAAAGGAGTATGGTCGAGGTTATCCAAATCAACCAGCCATCCGGTTTTGTCATCTTTAACACCGAGCATATCAAGATGGCTGCCGGTGTCAAAATCAAATACTTCCCATGTAACGCGATAGTAGTCTGCCTTGAATTCCGGCGACTCTACAAATACTGTCGGGTCATTATTGTCAGAAATCTTAAATTTACAATGTTCGCTTCTTGGCTCAGGAATTACAATCGTGCATTGATTGGCTGTCGCTCCGCTATTCTGCACGATAACTGTCTTTGAATTATCCCACTCCGTGCCGTTAAAATATTCAAATTTTACTTCAGGGATATTGCCTTTGGTAGACCAGGTAAATGCCTCGGACTTACCGACGATCTTTCTTCTCTGCGCCTCGGTATTAAGGTTGGTAATCGTAAAGGCACCCTTAAACCTTATATCATTGGTAGAGCTTGAAGAGATATTTCTCGGGTCTTCGATGCCTTGCGCATCTACCATGGAAACTCTCACTCTTATCTTACGGCTAATCAATGCGTCATTAGGAATTATCCAGTTAAAGCTGTTGGTCTGGTTAGGCATACAGTCGATTGTCGCTATCGGATATGTGACAGTCGGATTATCGGAAGCAAAGTAGGCAATTTTTACCCGATTCAATGATATGCCTTTCGTATTCCAGACAATCGGTAATGTCTCGCCTATCTCATATTCTGTCTTTGCCTCTGTGCCTAAAGGAGAGACCAGGCCTACGACAGGTCGGCGCAGGACAGTTACATTTTGCAAAGGTGATTTAACCTTTAAGCTCCCCGGGTTATAATTGGAATAAACATCTCTGGCCTGCAGCCGGATGGGTATTTCAGTGGCAGTCGGGAAAATAGAGAATAAATCAGGGACTCCTGCTGTCCAGCTATATGAACCGGTATTGGCCAGGAATGTCTGATTGATAGCTGTAAATGCTGCGTCAGCCGGCTGAGGATCTGTACTGGCAGTATACAATAAAGAAATGCTATTAAGATTAATGAAGCCCTCAGTAGACCAGGTGATTGCCGGTTTCTCTCCGACTGCCCAATAAATCCCTTCTCCTTGAGGATATGTTAAGTTTATTAAAGGAATGCCGATTTCAAAAACTTTATCAGCGGCTGATTCTCCAAAAGCATTGGGTTGGTCGGCTTTCCACTTGATATTGTCGGTTATCTTGATCTTGCAATTTGTGGAATGTTCGGTAACCTTCGGCAATTCCCAGGCAAAACTGCCGGAGTTAGTAACATGTTCGGCGATTTTAATATTATCCGAATTCACTATATCTTTATACGTTACCCCATTGTCGGTAGAATATTGTATTTTAAGGTCATTACTGATCACGCCTCCGTTATCATCCCAGTTAATTATGTATTGTTTGCCGATACGCAGGCAATTTGCGCCTCTGTGCAGTTCGCTCGGAGAAATAATATAAATTTCCGGCTTAGGGAGTACCGCAAATGGATCAGAATCATCAAAAACGCGGTAGCTTGAACCCAAGCCCATTCCCCAATATGTATCATTGACTCTCACCCTCACCACGCCTTCTGCCTCAAGCGGGATTGTCCAGCTGATGGAAGTTGTCTCCGGAGCCCAGTATTCAGGATTTTCCGGATAACGCGGATCAGGCGCTGGTGGATATATTGTATGGCCTGTAACGTAATTGTCCTGGGAAGAATACCACTGGATTAAAAACGGGCCTTTTAAAACTCCTTGAGAAGTCCAATTAAATTGCCTTGTTTCAGTGACTGTCCACGGCTGTTCGCCGTTGACGCGATTTACGGTTATTGTAGGATAATTTATAGAGAATGCTTTTGATTCTTCTCTGTATTCCGGAACATCAACTTCTTCGGGCCTTGAAACAACAATATATGCGCCGGGTGAATAAGTTTCAGGCACGGTCCAAACCTTACTGCCTGTAGAAGGCAGGCTTCCTGTTGCATCAATACCATGCCAATTTGTACCGTCGGTATAAGTAAGGTTTACGCCATCAGGAATATAACCGGATGTTGCCCACTGGATCGTATAGCTATTGCCCATATAAAGGTTTTCCATCGGAGCTGTCGGGTTAGGATTCGGAGTAATAAAAAGGAACTTAGGAGGCCCTACCCTGAAGTTTACTTCTGCTGATGCGCCTGAACCACCTTGTTCAACCGGATCAGAAATCCTTATAGTTGCTTTATCCGTAGGATTATCCGGATTATTAGGCATTGCATCATCCGGCACATACCAGGCAAGTGAATACTGGTCGGCTTTCAATATGGCTGAAGCAGTAATATATCCGGGCGGAATTTCCACAAAATCCTGTCCGGGCCTGTTTCTCCATTCAAGTTTCAATCCTCTTATTGCTTCATCAGCGCCGCCGGTAGTAACCCAGGAAATCGGATGGTTTGGAGTCCCGACAACCCAGGAATCCGTAGCAACAGGAGAAGAAATACTAATCGTTGGTTTAGTAATTGTAAACTGCCCAACTGATATATCGCCGACAGCGCCCGCAGGCCAGGAGCCGTCTTCTATCTTTAATTTAACCTGGATAGAATTTTGTCCCGTCGGAATAATAGTTTTGGGGACCTGCCATTTTACAGTATACGGGATAAAACCAGGTTGGGCCGTGCCTGCCACAATACTGCCATTATCAATATTTGTAATAAGGTTCCAGGTTGAGCCGTTATCCGTAGAATAATAGAACTTAAGATAACTGTTTTTTACAGCGCCGACGTTTTTCCAACTGATAGTATGATAGCCGTTTGCATACCATGTTTCTCCGCCGTCAGGCGCCTGTAAGACTATATTAGGCGTTCCGAAATTAAGTTTTTGAGATATGCCTGTAACCTTCGGGCCGTCATTATCATGCAAATCAATTTTGATATAGGCATTAAAGGATGCGCCTTCTTCTTCCGGAGGCATAAACGAAGAAACGCCTGTATTTGATAATGCTGCTTCATATAATTTCCATGGGCCATCCGCGCCGTCGACAGAATAATAAATATACGTTTTTCCCTGATAATATGGCCCTTCCACTCCCTCAACTTTGCAGAAATCATTTCCGTAGGTTGTCCATCTTAAATCATAAAGTTTACCCAAGGTAAGCGTTGTGCCGTCTGTATCATCAGGCGGCTTGTTGATTACCAACTGAGGCAGATCCAATATTGTGAACGGCCCGATTGCTGCTTCAGGCTTGCCTTGCAGAGTATTTGAATCGTTATCGGTTATTTTAACCCATATGCGGTTGCTAACCGCTGTCTCCGGAATATTTTCCCATAAATAAACTCTATTGACATTGGAAACATTGTTTGCAATCGGCACCCAAACTCCGTTTGTGCCATTTGTAGTGTCCAAAGAATACTTTATCGAAAGGTTGTTACTGATGGTTCCTATTGTGCTCCAGGTAATCTTATTATCATCGCCTTTAACCCAGATTGTCTGGAAAGGTATCGGGCTGGTTATATTAATTACCGGCTTATGAACATAAAAATCCGCGCTTACGCCTTCAACAGGTGTCGTTTCAATTGATTTGGAACCGTCAGCTGCAACTATATTAGCAAAACCTGTCCCAACAACTTGTATTCTTACCGGTAATTCAGGGTCATTAGGATTTGGCCTGGGAGGGATAGCATCCAAAGGTACCTGCCAGGTATAACTGCCGGTAATCGCAGAATTAGGAACGCCTGTACCCGGGCTGACGGTAGCAGTATGGAATGCCTCATAAGAAGACGAAAGGCCGTCAGCAGAATATTTTAAATATTTCAAAGTATATTCAGATTGAAACATCCTCTGGTTTGTCTGCCAGTTTATCGTAAGCGGCTCGCCTGCCCTAACCGCAGTAAGGCCTTGAGGCAATGAAACAGAAATGGTCGGCGTAGGGACAATCGCAAAAGTCCCTGCCTGCGTATCAATAATAGAAGCTCCTGTCGGATCAGTAGGTAATCCTGGGTTAAGAGGCGAGAAAATTATCATTTTTATTTCATTGGCGGTACTGAAACTGCCTGGGATTGTCCAGGCAGTCCTTCCATCCTTGACATCAAGGAAAGTTTTTATGCTGGTCCAGTTTGTCGGCCAGACTCCGGTTGAGGGGTTCCTGATTTTATAAGCTATTGTCAGAGGGAAGAAATCGTAACCTGCAGGATATTGCGCTGCCGGAGGCAGGCCGTAGACATCCCAAATAATATAATTTGTCTTACTCTTCTGCCAAACAGCACCGTCTTCGGGAGAAGTAAGCCTCACTGATAATATCCTAAATGACGTATCGGAATCATCAGAAACATTCGGAAAATCTTTTGAAGTGATTATAATCTTGGCGTCTCCGGAGATAACCAGTGGAACACTAGCGCCTTCTGCAGGCACTGTCCAGGTAAATGTCCCGTCATTCTCGGTAGTTTCTGCTATTGTGAAATAATGCGGGTCTTTATCCGCGCGGTAAAGTTCAATTTTTACGGTGTCTGTTGCTCCGTTAATACCGTCGCTTGTCCAGGTAATATCATAGGCATTGCCCATATTCAATATGCTTACTGCAGTTTGAGTCCCAGCTTGTTTTATGGAATTCACTGTAATGGCCGGCTTAACATATTGTACGGAAGCAGAAGAAATCCTCGGATTTTCCGCTCCGTCTGAATATAGGATTGCCTTATATTGGAAGTAACGGTCTTCTATTGCATTGGTATTGGCATCATTAATAATCGTATAATACGCAGGAGGTTTTGAGTAAGACATGTTTACAGGGGTTGTCCCTGAAGCATCGGTGTAATATGTAACATTTCCGCCAAAGACGACGCTAGCCGATATCAGTCGCGGCGAATTTGTACCAAGGGCAGACTTAAGGAAAGCACGGAAGTAGAAATCGCCTGAATTAAAGCCCGGTTTCTGCTGGAAGGCATACAATCTTGCGTTGGTTATTTCATTCTTAGTATTTGCCTGAGCAAAACCGGCGCTTGTTGCTAATACCCAATCAGAACCATTCCAATAATACCAATTCCATCCGTCGCGGGAAATCTGATATTTTACTTCAAACGCTTCGCCCGGAGTGCTTGTAGAAGGAATATAGACCTCAGGATTAAAGGATTCAATATAGGCGCCCTTACTTTGCCCGAAGTCATAATTATAATAAATACCCGTAACCGGCTGGACAACAGGGTTATCAGTGCTATAACCATAAGTTGTTTCCGGGTCAACGCTGTCAGAATAATTCTGGTCATTGAGATAAGTAATAAGCTTTACCACTTCTCCGGATGAAGCGGAATTATAGCTGCTTTTAACTTCGGTTTCGCTTAAAGCTTTGTTATAGAAACGCACTTCATCGATTCTTCCGTGATAATAGTTAGCATTATTATAAGAAAGCCCTATTCTTAAGGCGCCGCTGTAAGGAGTAAAACGCGCGTTATAATCTGTACCTATAAGCCTGCCATCCAAATACATCCTCTTATATCCCGATGCACTATCATAAACAGCGGCAAGATGATGCCAGGTATTAAGAGGAGGGATGGAAGTCGCTACATAAGAAGGGTCAGATGTAGTATGCGTCTTATTGCCGGTATAAAAATAAAGATAATTCCAGGCGCTTCTCACAAAAAACCCCTGTAACCTTCCCTCGGCGTCCTTATACCAATAACTCTTATTAACAAAACCTCCGTGTTTATTGGATTTTAAATTAAACCAAAATTCAACTGAAAAGCTTCCGCTGGGATTAATACTTGCTGCATTGGGTATTTCCACATAAGCATCCATCCCGTTTAAGTTAAGAGCGCCTCCTACTTTTCCTGCTACCCAACCGTAACTCTGCGTACTCGGAGCTCCTCCGCTTATCAATTGTATGGTACCGTTATTGTTATTACCGGAAAGGTCATTAACGCTCCTGCCGCTTCCCTCTTCAAAATTCCAATAACCCATAAGGCCATCGCCGTTAATGAATTCCGAAACAGGCGCGCTCCCGTCTTCTGCAAGTAAATTTCCGTAATACATATAGATTTTACGCGTTGTTTTAGTTGACAAAAGATAGGGTATTTTAAGGTATAATTTTACCACCTTGGGGTTACTGCTAGAATCAAACCTTAAAAGCTTGTATTTTATTTCCTGATAACCGTCGGAGAACCTGATATCTGCGCCGCTTGGTAAAGCAGTCCCATCGCTAACATGGCTCCAAAAATCAGGATTACCTGAAGTTGAGCTATCAATAGTAATTATGCCTACCCAATCGGTTAAGTCTTCGCTAGCAGAATAGGTAATCTCTACCGGCTGGCGGTATTTCCAACCGCTAAAAAGAGAAATTTCACTTGCTATGCCTAAAGAAGGAACAGGCGGAGTTGCGGAATATTTATAGCAATTAATATGCGCCAATAATTCTGCCTGGCTTAAATTTCCATTGCTTAGCCTTACTTCATCTATAGTACCGGTAAAAGAAGTATTGCCGACTGAGTTATCGGAACTAATCCAGAATTTTCCTGCAGTAGTTATATTTCCAACAGGCGTACCGGTTGCCGACTTAAGGTCAAACACGCCCACTGAATCCGGGCTACCGTCGATAAAGAATTGGCCGGTGTTTGTACTGCCTTCCCTTCTAATAACGACCGCTACATGATGAAAAGCGCCGTTATTTACGGCGGCATTGCTGCTTTTTTGAGCTGTTACAGTCCCATCGCTCATAGCAAATTTAAGCTTGCCATTATCAACGCTGAATTTAAATCCGACATTGTTGCTCATCTTCATAGCAATCGTACCGAATGCATTAGTTGTCTTAACCCAGGCCTCAAGGGTAAAACTATTATTAAAATTAAAAGTTGAAAAAGAATACGGATACCTGATTGCACTGGCTTTGGTTTCCAGATACTGGTTAGCTCCGGAAAAATATAAGGCATTGCCTAATTTACCCTGTGCCCAAGTAGGGCCATTATTGGCAAACATATCGTTACGTGCTGTAATATCGGTGACGTTAGTACCTGTGCCGTCTTCGAGCCCCCAAAAAGCTATTGTGTTGGAATCGGACTTATGCACTTCCATCGTCCGGTCAAAATTTGACTCGGCAGCAACTGTCTTGTTGCCGTAATATACCTTAATAGTGCTTGCTCCGGCAGGAATAACAGGTATCTTTACCCAAATAACCGCATTATTGCTTGAGTGCCCCCTGCCGTTAAAAACAAAACTTTCAATCCAGTAATCAAGGCGTTTATTGCTTGAATCGAAGAATCTTATATCATTGCCGGAAACCTCCACGTTATTCCAGAAATCGGTCCTTGAACCGTCCACAGTAACTTTTAATTGATAATCTGTTATACCGGCTCCGGGGTTATTAATACTTATCGTTTCTGTAAATGCCTTTGGCTTAACAAGCACTGCCCCTCCGGAAGGGCTCAATTCAATATTCCTATCCATTGCATATTCTTTAACGCTGCTAAAATCATAATTAAATGATTGTTTTATAAGCGAGGGCCCCTTAAATTCCGGCAATGACAGGTCGCCAAAACTGTTGGTGCCGGAAGACCTTAATTGAAAACGCACATCGGTTCCTCCGGGAAGATTTTCTGTCCAGTTTACCTTAGTAACTCTTGCCTTATCCCAGCTTGTATCAACAGGATTAAAAACAATTTCCTGCGGTATTGTAGGGTATTTTGTATATTCAAGGCTTACTTTATCAAGAATGGGAGTTTCGTTGAGGTTATTTGTGCTAAAACTTAACTTGTACTGGATATATTTATCTTTTGCCCTGGCTGAAGCAACCCCGCCCATGCTTGCGCTATAAACAGTACCCCCGGCATAACCGGAGAGAGTTGGACTAAGGTCAACTGCTTTACTCCAATCCACTGCATCTCTCATGCTTATATTATCTGAGGTGCGCACTGACATTTTTATCGACTGAAGGCCGTTTGTATACCACTTTGCTTGGCCCCAATCAGCATGCGTGCCTATTTGTTTTACATCAGAGGTATAATCGCCGAATGAAAAAGCATAATATCTCATAAAATCGGTGTTGTTGCCTTTAAAAAGGTACATATACTTCCCGCCCGGATAAGCTAAAGTTCCGGGGCTAACCAATGAGGTAGGAGAAGGTATAAATTCCGACCATTGCTCGGCAATAAAATCATAACGTAAAAATACCGTCGACGGAAGGCTTTGATAGTTTGAACATCCCTGCATCAAATAAAAATAATTGCCAAAACCCGGATAGATAAAAGAAGAGTCGGAATAGAATATATCCATAGGGCAGCTCGGAGCAGAAGACCATGCTTGCTGAGCAGCTGTATTTTCTTTTGAGGTATCAAATTTCATAAATGTAGGATTGCCGTTATAATACGCTGAAGCGCCTCTCAAGGCATAAATAATATTGCCCGAGCCGGGATAAATAAGATTTGCGCCCCATCCAAAGTTTTCCGAAGGGTAAGAAGGAAGTTCCTCCCATACATTATTTATGAGGGAATATTTAAGTATTGTCCTTGATCCGTGGCCTAATATGGCATAGATATAACCGTCTTTAGAAACCAGGGAATTACTGTAGTTCCAGCTATAACCGGAAGGTAGCGTTGCCATCTGCTGCCAGGAGTTATCTGATATTGAATATCTCCAAAAAGTAGTATACCCTCTGCCAGGGGTGGCATATAAATAAGCCTTACCTTGAACTTCTGCTACAATCATGCGAGGGCTCCAATCAGTAATATTTAGGCCGCTTGGAGCCTGAGCTAATTTATCCCACATATCGCTATCAGTACTATAACGGTAAAGGTTAGTAGTGCCCGAGCTTTTATTAGTTAGATAATAAACATAACTTTTATAGCCGCATGTTGCGCTTCTATTATTTACATATTCCGGCAGAAGCATCGGCTCATTAAAAATGTTGTCTTCCGGAGAATAAATAAGTAAGCGGTCCAATACAGGGTTATATACATAGAAAACAGTTTTATACCCGCCTGCGCCGTCATCAATTTGTGCCGCAATCATGCTGGAGGCAGAGTTATTAGGAATTAAGGGCATCTGTTTAGTGTTCTCCCAGATACCGGAATTAATATCATAACGATATAAGAATTGCACGCCTTCCTTAGACATAAGATAAAGATACCTTCCTCCCCCGGGAGAAGTCGAGTAAAATAAAGAGGCGCCTGCGCCTACCATTATGGTTTCACCGTCGCAATTAATAAGGCTTTGGTTTTTTATGCCAACAGTGGGATTCGGCATGCCGAAAGAATAAAAATTGGTATCGGTCCTGTCAGGAGCAACAAGATACAGGGTGGGGCTGCCGGAAGAATCAAGGCCGTATTCCAGGGAATTAGTATTCCCCAGCGAGGGGTCAAAATTAAGAGCGCCTGCCTCATTCCAGCTTGAGGGGTTAGCAATTGAAACTTCATATATCTTCCTTAAACTCTTTCTCCAGTCGCCTGCTCCAAAGAAAAATATGGAATCCCTTTCAGGGCAATATCTGGCTTGCAACCCGCGGGAGAACATTTCCGGTGCCGTAGAATATACGCTCCAAACTTTGGTATTAAGGTCATATTTGTATAGTTTCTTGCTGGCAAAACCTCCGGTTACAATCAAGGCCCCTTTATCGCCTGGCGTAGAAGAAGGTACAAAAATAAGGGTACAAGTGCCTATTAGACTAAAAGGCGTCCGGATAATATTGACCCAACGGCTCTCTGTGGCTGAGAAAACAAGTATATGTTTAGGCGCGCTGGAAGTATATGTCGCATAAGCAACATAAATATTTTTATCCGAATCCATCACGATATTGCCGTCACCATTACTGCCTGTTTGATACCTGTTTACCAAGGGCTCATTCCATGAATCAGTAGCAAAATCATATTTGTAGAAAGTATGGTCATTATAGG
>Ga0194126_10005962_pt1 | contig 17635 bp, 12 predicted proteins | sample TA2KigC150mmetaG_FD_148641 | JGI IMG/M metagenome (GOLD analysis project Ga0194126, IMG submission 148641) | Freshwater microbial communities from Lake Tanganyika, Tanzania - TA2015035 Kigoma Deep Cast 150m | ecosystem: Environmental > Aquatic > Freshwater > Lake | place: Tanzania: Lake... | reverse complement strand
AGAAAAAACAGGAGAACTAATTGTTGGCGTTCCACCTAACGTATAAGTTCCGGTTGCTGTACCAGAAAAAACAGGTGAATTGATTTCTGTTAATGCATTCAACGTAGTTGATAATTCGCTGATACCTGTGATTTGTCCAGTGTCGGCGAGTGTAAGTTGTAAAGTTTTGTTGCTTGCGCCATAGGTTCCGCTAAGATTATTGGTACCAATAAAACTTTCCTTAGCAAAAACAATGTTGGTAACATTCGGAGTGATGTCTCCTGTTGTTACTAGTGTCCAATTTGTTTTAGAATTAGTGTTGCCTGCTTCTACATATACCCGCATACCCGTGGTTAATTCAGCCGTAGAATCTGCATCGAGGGCTCGAGTTAGTATTGATGTTGACGAAGACCAAACATAAATGCCATTTTGACTTGCTGTATTTTGTCCAATTAGTAAAACTCTATCAGAGTTTACAAGAGTTATTCCGTCAATTGTTGTTACTGTGCCTGATAAATTTATGTTAGTGCTGGACGCGCATCTAACACTGTCTTTATAGTCTGAGATTGGACTTACTATATTTTTTCCGCGAAAAATGGGCATTTTAAATAAGATCCTTATTGTTTCTTAGTAGCTATTTAGTAAAAAGAAAGGGTGTAGCGAGCTACACCCTTTCTGCCATCAAATTCTAGAATGTTAAATTAATCTAACATCTTAGAATGCACCGCCATCAACGGTACTGTCTTCGTTAAGAATACCACCGGCGGTCAAACTGCTGGTAGATGTTACTCGAACAAAAATGTAGTCGTTGAGTTCTGGTGTTTCAGTGAATACGATACTAGTTACATTGCTTACAGTATTTAATGTGTATGAATATGTCGGAGCCTGTACCAAACCGTTAATGAACACTTGCGTATTATTAATGCTTGAAACTTCGACGCCTGTACTGAAGCTAGTTGTAGCACCATCACCAGTAAAAGTTAGAGTAGAAGCTGTAGTTGCAACGTTCTGTGGAACAAATTGATTTTGAACAGTGCTCCAAACCAAAGTATAACCATCATCCAGACCTGATGTGGAAACATCGGCCAAATCATTAATGCTTGCGGCTGCAATTCTAGCATCTGCACGAGCATTAGTGTAATACAGATTCGTTGAACCTTCTGCGATCGAATCAGTATTGGGTTTGGTAAATGTCAACACACCTGTACCAGAGTTGTATGCTAAAATATTACTATCGTTAGATGTTACCGTGATAGCACTTCTGGCACGAGCATTGGTGAAGTACTGGTTGGTTGAACCTTCAGCAACGTGATCTGTGTTAAGAACTACAGCACCTGTTTGACCATTTACTGAGCTAACTGCAGAGGTTGTACTAATAACACCAGTCGTTGAGTCATAGCTAATGTTTGAACCAGCACTGATTGAGCTGCGAGCGCGACCAGTTGTAAAATACTGATTGGTTGCGCCTTCTACTACTTTGTCAGTGTTGACATTGGCTAGGTCAAATGTAAACAAACCTGTGCTTGCACTATAGGACAATACTGTGGTGTCGCTAGTACCTAAACTTACCGCACTTCTGGCACGAGGGGTTGTGAAATACTGATTGGTTACACCTTCTGCTAGATCATCTGTGCTATGACTTGCTAAAGCAAAACCAATAACACCTGTACCGGAATTGTATGTCAAATTACCCGAAACACTAAAGTGGTTGCGAACTTCAGCAGCACTTGGACCTGTGTAAGTAAACACACCAGTTGAGCTGTTGTATGCCAACGAGCCATCACCGCCTGCATCTAATGCACTGACTGCATTGCGAACGCGAGCATTAGTGAAGTACTGGTTGGTTGAACCTTCACCAACATCATCTGTGGTCAATGTTGCGCTACCACCCAATGCAATTGATGTACCGTTAACAGTAACACTGTTATTGGTCAAACTGCTGTTTGGAATGCTAGCTAGACTGATTACACCAGTTGAGCTGTTGTAGCTTACACCTGTTGCTGTGGTTGCACTTACATGAGCACGAACTTCAGCAGCACTTGGACCTGTGTAGGTAAACACACCTGTTGCGCTGTCGTAAGTAAACGAGCCATCACCACCTGCATCAGTTACGCTTACTGCGCTTCTAGCACGGGCATTGGTAAAGTAAAGATTTGTTGAACCTTCAACGAGACCATCTGTGTCGTGGTTAGAAAGACTGCTGACTGTACCTGTGACATTACCTATCAAAGCACCACGGAAATTTGTGGCTTGAATATCACCTGCTGTACCACTGAATACTTCACTAGTATTGGTTGCATCAGGAATGAATGTCAAATAGCCAGTGCTGTCGTCGAAACCAAAGAAGCCGACCTTAGCAACAGTACCATTATGCCAACGGAATTCAATACCACGATCTTTGTTATCATCTGTACCAGGAGCAGTATCGCCACCTAATGTGAAGATTGGATCATCGATTGAAACTATTGTGCTGTTAACTGTTGTAGTTGTACCATTAACAGTTAAATTACCGCTAACTGTCAAAGCAGCAAAAGTAACGTTATCAGATGTCCCTACTGCTTGACCGATGCTTATTACACCTGTACTACTGTTGTAAGAAACACCAAGACCTGCGCTGATTGCGGCTCTAGCACGAGCATTGGTAAAGTAAAGATTTGTTGAACCTTCAGCAATATTGTCAGTATTGAAAGCACCAATACTCGTTGAAATTACACCGGTTGAACTGTCGTAGTTGATACCAGTTCCAGCACTTAAATGAGCACGAACTTCAGCAGCACTTGGACCTGTGTAGGTAAACACACCTGTTGAGCTGTTGTAGGCCAACGAGCCATCGCCACCTGCATCAGTTACACTTAAATGAGCACGAACTTCAGCAGCACTTGGACCTGTGTAGGTAAACACACCTGTTGTGCTGTCGTAAGTAAACGAGCCATCACCACCTGCATCTGAAGCACTTACTGCGCTTCTAGCACGGGTATTGGTGAAGTACTGATTAGTTGAACCTTCAGCGATACCGTCTGTGGTTGGTGTTGTAAATGTTAATACACCTGTACCACTGTTGTAGGCTAGGATTGAACCACCGCCAGTTAAACTAATTGCGGTACGAGCGCGAGCTTGTGTAAAGTACTGATTAGTTGAACCTTCAACAAGATCATCTGTGCTATGGTTTGACAGAGCAAATCCAATAACGCCAGTTGATGAGTTGTATGTCAGATTACCTGTAACAGATAATGCGGTACGAGCACGAGCATTGGTGAAGTACTGATTGGTTGAACCTTCAGTGATACCATCGGTGGTTGGCTTGGTAAATGTCAATACGCCAGTACCGGCGGTATAGGATAGCACTGTGCTATCGCTGGTTGTTAAACTGATAGCACTTCTAGCACGAGTCGTAGTGTGATAAAGATTTGTTGAACCTTCAGCAACATCATCTGTGCTAAGAACTACAGCACCTGTTTGACCATTTACTGAGCTAACTGCAGAGGTTGAACTAATAACACCAGTCGTTGAGTCATAGCTAATGTTTGAACCAGCACTGATTGAACTTCTTGCTCTGGCTGTGGTGTGATACAGGTTTGTAGAACCTTCTGCTACTTTGTCAGTATTGGGTTTGGTAAATGTAAAAACACCTGTTGTTGAACTATATGACAATATTGACGAATCATTTGAAGTTAAACTCACAGCATCGCGAACACGAGAAGTCGTATAGAAAAGATTGTTAACCCCTTCAAGGATACCATCTGTTGTTGGCCATGCAAAACTAAATTGACCAGTTGTAGAATTATAACTTAGTACCGATGAGTTGTTACCAGACAGACTAATTGCACTTCTGGCACGAGCATTGGTAAAATAAAGATTTGTTACACCTTCTGATAAATCGTCAGTACTATTGATGGTAATACCTGTAATTTCCTGGTCAACATAGGCTTTAGTTGCGGCGTGTAAGTTAGCTGTTGGTGCACCACTTAATGTTAGTGCGCCTGTCATTGTGCCGCCGCCCAAAGCCAGTTTAGTGGCCAATGAGTTAGTTACAGTAGTTGCAAAACTTGCATCATTATTAATTGCTGCTGCTAATTCATTAAGAGTATCTAGTGCTGCTGGTGATGAGGCAATCAGGTCAGCAATATTAGTCTTAACGAATGCTGTTGAAGCTACTTGTGTTGTGTTTGTGGACGCAGCGGCTGTTGGAGCCGTTGGCGTGCCACGCAGATCAACGCTATTCATTATCGAGCTTGATCTTGCTTTAATTAAAGGCATTTTATTTTTTCCTTAAATGTTGAGTTTCTCTGAAACTCATAAGACCGTTGAATATGGAGTCTAGCCAATAGGAAAAATTAAATAACCAACAACCAGAAGTTTTTCGTTATATTAACGCTTCCGTTGCTAGCTGTGACAGTAATTTCATATCTACTAGGGCTGCTGTTATTGGGAGCAGTTCCCACTAGATTTGAACCACTGATGGATAACCATCCAATACTTACTTCTCCTTCATGTGCAGGAGCAATGGTAAAACTTGTAGCATTATTTATTTCAAGTAAGAAATTAATGGTTTCTCCACCTGAAAAAGTTCCGATATATGAGTTGCTATCTGTCCAATACGGCACAGAAACCCCATAGTGGATCAGTCTAGGAAATACAAACTCATTGCCACTAGTATCAATCAAAGTCAAATCTTGAGGACTGTTCCAAAATGAACTTGACATTGTAGCTGTTTCAATCATGATTTGCATGATATTTGTTGAAGGATAGTCAATCCTAGTAACATTTTTGTTGCCAATTTTGACACCGGTACCATAGGTAATATCAGTTGCCACAACTGTAATTGTAGTGTATTGAGCAATGGTGCTGTAACTTACATCCGTGACTGTTGGTCTTGCTCGATCTGTGGATGTGGTACTTTTTAAAATTTTAATTAAAATTCTAGCACCGTCTTCGGGTGCTTCATCAAAGCTGACGATGTGACCATCGATTAGTGTAAAACTATAACTTGGTTCTTGTTGTATTCCATCGACGCTGACAACCAAATTGTTCATAGTCGGAACGGTTGTTATAATATCAAAATTCAAAGAAGAACCATTACCAATAAAATATCTATTAATTACTGTTAGAGCTTGAGTCTGCGTTCTAAACTCACCAAGAGTTGAGTCATAGGCAACGACTTGCCCATCAGAAACACCAACGGTAGTGACATCTAACAAGTCGTCTAGACTCAATGGTATTGGTGGCAATGAACTGAGACCGAGTTGAACTTTGTTGTCTACATACTGCTTGGTTGCGGCTTCAAGTGCATTGAGAGGAGCAGCGGCCAGTGTCAGTACTCCTGTCATGGTACCACCAGCAATGTTTAACTTGCCGGCCAATGCTGTGGTAATAGCTGAGTTGAAGTTATTGCCAAGGTTTGAAGTTATATTATCAACATAAGCCGTGTTTGGCAGTGTGTGCCAAGCAGAACCATCATAATATTCAGGTTTGGTAGTATCGCTGGAGAAACGAATATAACCACCGGCACTGATCAATGGTCTTTCTACACCAACACCTACAGGTAGTTGTAAGGCACCGGTCCCTTCAATTTTAAGCACACCAGATTGGGGTGCAAGAGTCTCTTGCGAATGATTAGTTTTGATTGGCATTAACCTTTACCTGCAATTTTTTCTTGGCTACGACCATAAGCAGTAAGACCAAGTACAGCACCCATGGCAATATGGTACAAACCTGCACCTTGTAATGTTAACGGGCTCCATTGGCTAGTAACTTGTCCATCCTGTACGGCTTGCAACACGCTCCATAATACCGGAAAAAGAATAAAATCTGTGGCACAGGTTATCATATAGATAAATGCCATCATTGGACGCCATTTGGAGTTGATATAATTGCCAAACTTGTCATTGGTTTCTAGTGTGCTTGTTGCACCCTGGACTGCTACTTGTGCGGCTGCATCTGCCACTGCTTTTGTTTTTGCAGCTTCGTCATCGCCTGTCCATCCACCAGCCGCTACGCGAGCATCAATATTGACTCGAGCTTTTCGAGTCAGCGAATTGAATGAATCGCTATCGTCATAACTTTCTAATTTTGGCATGAATCATGAATTCTCCTTACCATTATTTAGTGAAGAATCACTTTTTAAATTGAAAAAAGTCTGTATGGTTTTAGACACATTTGCTGCAAAATCGCTGCCTTCTTTGCTGGCTCCCCATTTTCCAACTGGACAAACAGACTTGGCAATTGTTACTTTGAGATTTACTAAACATCCGCACATGTTACATTGTTTTGTTACCCGGCGATAATGTTCGCATCGTTGACAGTGTCCTGCCCTTTCTAATCTAACCGCCATATTGGTAAACATAGACACTACTTAGCCAAAAGAAAAGGGCTCTTTAGGAGCCCTTTTCCAATCCAAAACTCACTAACCAGAATGATTAGATAAAGCTTAGATTTGATACTGCAATTGTATTAACATAATCAGCAGCATTACCCAGCGACGAAGAGCTGTTTGAGAGCTCCACATAGCCATACCGTGTCATGAACGACACAGTTGGTTCAAATGTTGCTGGGTCAAGGATAACACCACTGCTCATCAATGGAATGTATGGGCAGTAGAACGCTGGTGCATCCATTTCGTTAGCACCTTTGTAACCGACTAGAACTGGAGCAGAATCACCAGCATAGTGGTTTACATATACACGAACAGAACTGTTCAATGTACCAACAAACTTGGTATTTGTTGGGGCTTCAAATGTGCCTTCTGTTGTACGAGCAAAAGCAGAAGTTGTAGCACTCTGCAGAATCGTCAATGCTGTTGGGCTAACAACGATGTAGTTACCAGCACCACGACGTGTGCGAGCAGCAATATCGTTAGCAGCACGATTGATCAACACAGCAAGAGCAGCGTGTTGGTCGCCTACGAATGCAGCCGTGCCCGAAACTGCGCTTTGATCAAATGTGGCAAAAGCAGTGCCAGCAAGAGCTGTCAAGCTAGCAATGATTTCCTGATCAATTTCAGCAGTAATTTCTTGTGCTAGAGCGGCCATGATTTCTGCTTCGACATCAACACCATGAATGGCGTTAGCATCTTGAGCAGCTTCAAATGTCCAACGAGCACTGAGCCTACGACTCTTGGCTTCTACTGTTTCTTTAAGAATCTGAATGTTCAGTTTCTTACCTGCGGAACCTTCTAATGCACTTGTTGCAGCACCAACGCCAGCAGCAGCACCGGAGTACTGTTGGGCGATCTTGAATGGGCTTAGTGCTTCATCGTTGGCAGCTACTGCACCACCGATGACATCACCGGCTGCACCACCTGTGCGCTCAGCTTGAGCTTCTGCATAACGAACGCGCAGAGTGTGAATCTGACTTACTGGGCCTTGCATCGGCTGTACGCCAACTAGTTCGTTAGCAATCGTTGTTGGCATTACACGACGAATCACCGGAAGAATTACCTTGTTTAGTACGGCAACGTTACCGGAGGCTGTTGCACCGGATGTTGCTGTCTCTGTCAGGTACTTCTTGGTGTTTTCCAAACATACTTCCATTGTGGTCTTACGCTGTCCACTTAGGCCTTCTACTAAGGCTTGTTTAGTAGCAGACCAATTCTTAGCTTCAAATAAAGCTTGTGACATTTTGTGTCTCCTAATAATTAAATCTATTTAATACCAGCGAGTTTACGAAGTTGCTGAATTGTATCATCAGCTTCGGCTGGCGCGGCAGCAGTCTCTGACTGAGCCTTATTCCCTGTAATCACGGTCTTATGTGATTGGTGTCCTAATTCAATAAGTGGTTTCCTCTCACGACGAACTTCCTCATTTAGGACTGATGGCAAGAACTTTTGGAATTGATCTTTTAGCTTAGACGTGTCTGTGCTTTCCAGTAACTCTTCCATTATGGCTCTCTTGTCTTTGGACAATGGAGCACATAAATCTTGCATTACGCGAACTCGCTGTGCTTTATCTTCCGCAATGCGCTGACGACGAAGCGACTCGCTGATAATATTTTCTTTTTCTTTAATAGCGGTTTGAGCCTGTGTTAGTTGTGATTGAATTTCTGCAACCTTACGGTTCAATTGACTGACAGCAGTGCCGTCAGCAAATTTACTTGCCATAAATTCGGCAGCAAATGCTTCCATGATCTTACGACCAAAGTTGTTTTCTTTTGCTTCACGAATATCTGTCTTAAGCTGTGTCATTTCTTTCTTGAAAGTTTCTGCTACCGAGGCATTAACCTTTTCGCTGGCTTTCTTAATGAACTTTGACTTGGCTTCGTTAATTGCATTACGACCTTCGGTTACTAGCTTGACACGAGCTTCCACTAATTTCTTGTGATCGTCGTGCAATTCGGCTAGTTCACTCGTTAGCTTGCGTAGTGCAAATTCTTCTAGTTGAGTAACGGTTCCTTTTTGTGCTGTGCGATCATTGCGAAGTTCTTGGATTTCCTTTGACAAGGTTCCAACAACCAGCTTTTGTAACAAAGCTGTATCTTCTTTGATCTTAGCAGCATATTTTGTTCGCTGTCCTATTGCTGCTTCACGCAATGCTTTAAGATCAGCAGCACCGGCTTTAATGGTATCTTGCATGAGCTTGTCCATTGCTTCAATTAGCTGACCTTTATCGTGTTCATAGCGTGATGCAAACTCTTCGCGAAGTTCAGCTGTAACATTTTCACGGCTTTCGACCTTGTGTTTTTCCCAAGCGGCATTGATGTTATCGCGCACCTCTTCGGAAAGAACAACTGAACCAAGCATATCTGTAAATTGACTCATTTAAGTAATCTCCTCAGACTTTCTTTAAGCTTGAAATGAATTTTGTGATTTCATTTTCAAGATATCTTTGTGCGGACCGATCGTGGTTTACCGCGTAGGCCACATCAAATAGAGCGGCACGTCGACGACTTCCCATTACTCTTTCATAGATGGCAGTTGGATATGCTTCTGGAGCACTTGGTTGTGCTACCACATCAACAGTTACAATTTCAAAATCAGATACATTACCTGATTCTTGAACATTGCCCGATCCACGGCTGCTTACACCCAACTTAACACCACTTTCAAGTAATGTTTTGATAATGTTTCCCATTGGCGTAGGAATTAGCTTTAGCTTACCGTACCCATTGGCGCCATCCATCCACATTTCTGTAACCATATGACTTACTCGATCAAGGTTTACTTGTAGATCATCTGGATGGTCTGCCTCACCTAGTACTGAGAGACCACTATCTAATCGTTTACGAATGCTCTCTACAGCACTGGCAATTTCATTCACAGGATAGATACGCTGATTGTGATTGCGTACACCTCCCTGAATAAAAATGCCTTTCATGTAGAGATCCTTACTGCCACTGGCAGACTCTTTGGTTTCAATAACCATGCCTGCCTGGTCAAATGTTAGATTTTCTCTTAGTGGCTGTAGGTTCATTTTGAATTAGCCTTTTACTCCCTTTACCGATACTTTCTTAAGATCAGGCTTGGTAGTACCACCTAGATCTTTTACAGGAGGCGCTTTACCAGGGCTTGTGCCGCTTGGTGTACCTTCAGGAGAACCGGCAGCAAACTTCGGAGCTGGGCGAGCCATGTTTGGGTTCTTACCAGCTACTGGGCTGTTTTTCTCATCAGCTTTATCGCTATTGTCTGGGGCAGCTACTTTTTTTAATTCTAAAGATTCTTCAATGCCTTCTTTTGGTTCTTCGGCAGCGGGCGCTTCGGCAGCGGGTGCTTCGGCAGCGGGTGCTTCGGCAGCAGGCTCGTCCGCATGTGCGCCAGAGGCCATTTCTTCAAATTCTTTCTTTAACTTTGCTAAAGCAGCTTCAACATCCATCATTGCGTCGGCCACATCAGCAGCATCGGCGCTTACTGGGGCTGCTTCGCCGCCGTCAGTACCTAATTCGTCGGCAAGATCATCAGTGGCTGCTTTCTCACTATCAGCCGGAGGAGCAACTTCATCGTCTTCTTCTGTAAGATCGGAGTCAACCTCATCAATTGCGTCTGCAACTGCGGCTGCATCTTGATCGTACATTTCCTCGTCAGACATGATATCTTCATACACTTTACGGCCAATACTTACATAATAATTGTGTAGCAGTGCGCTAGCTTTATCTTCTTCTTTGTTAAGAAGATGATCTAGTGCTTGCTCAAGAACGGTTTTACTCATTTATAATCTCCTTGCGCTAAGAGGTATAGACACACCCGTAGGGATGTATTTTGCCAATAACTACTTACTAATGGCACACTAAAATACCAAGGAAATGGTGGAAAAAACGGAGTTTTTAATTAAGTTGTAACTGGTCTAGCGTACATTTTATGGATAAATTCCATTTTGGCTTTACTCTCATATTCACGCAAATCGCGCACTTTTCTTAACTTGTTTATGTGTTCAAGGGTAAGTCTTTTTCTACGCAAATCACCATAGAACGCTACTTCAGGATCAACTTCCTTTTCAATTTCATCATTAGCTTTTTGCAAATCGTTGAATCTCATAAGACTACTTATCTAAATTTATTGTTTAAACCGGAGTAGCTGGTTTCGGTGCTTCTGCTGCTGGTTTGGGCTCTGCTGCTGGTGCTGCTGGTTTGGGCTCTGCTGCTGGTGGTGGTGCCGGTGGTTCGGGTGCTACACTTAACCCACTAGTTAGATCTAAATCAGATTCTGAAGGTCCTTTAAGTCCTGTGACGCCGAAATCTGCAGATTCTCCTTGGTTGTTTTTATTGCTGCCTGTATTTTCTTCTTCCCAGAGTTTTTCGTTTTCTAAGATTTCATCTTCTGTCAGACCCAGGAACTTTTCTAATTTAAAGCGATGTGAAAGATATGGAATTTCAGCCAACTGAGTAAACACCGCAGCTCTTGCATTATTGATTTCAATCTCTCTGTATTCGCTAAAATTCTGTGGCTCAAACATGTCGATGTCAAAGCTTGCACTGTCAATGTTGGCTCCGCGATGTTTCAAAAATACTTTGAATTCTTTGTCAAAGAAAGGTGCAATTAATCCTTGTAAACGACGACAATACCTATTAAATCTAAATTCTTGGATCAGTGCTGTGCCCATACGACCATCTGTAAAGGCCAATGCAGAATCATCAGGTCCTGTTGGCAAGTAGCTGCTGGGGATTCGTAGACCTCTCAACAACTTGTTGCTAAAGAACTTAAGGTCATCAATTTCACCTAGTCCAGTACCACCAGGTAATACTTCAACTTTGCTTCCGCGACCATCGGCTGTTTGGGCAAAGAAGAAGTCTTCCATGATACTCAAGGGATTGTAGCTGGCATCAAGGCTAGTTCCACCACCAGTGCGAGTTGGAATTCTTTTTTGGTGAATTTCATTTTTAACTCGCTCAACAAAAGCCATGGCCTGGTGACTGGGCAAATTACCGGTGTCGATGTAGAATACGCGACGCTCAGGTGCCCGTTGAACTCGATAGATAATAATGGCATCTTCAAGCATTTCCTTTTGCTTGAAAATCTTAAACACACTGTCTAATATACTGGCTCCAAATGGCCAGTTGTTGTCCAGTCCTTCGTTGAGTGTGATGTGCATGACATGTTCTCCACTCACTACAGTTTCAATGCCAGGATTTCCTATACGATTTACATTGCTATTGAAAGAATATGAACTCGGCGTATTCATTGTTGTAGCGCCTGTTAGAGTGTTTACATTATCAATTGGTTTTGTTGCTACCTTGGATCCGAGATTAGGATGAACATTGGTAACAACATACTGTTCAACATTGCGACCTTCGACTTCATTAATTACTGCTCGTTTGACATCCGATGTATTAACCCAATACAATTCAAATGTTTCCGGATCTCTAAGATAAAAATGATCACCATACTTTAATGTGCTACGAAATGTGCGAAAGATACGCTGATCTATTTTGTTGATTGCACACCACTTTTTGAGATATTCATTGACAATTTTATTTTCGCTGTCGGTTGGACTGTCTTTCCATAATACTCTAAAAGGTAAGTTAGTATCTGGGTCTGCTTGAGTACAAAATTCTGAAATAGTGTCAAGAGCAGCATTGATTTCAGAATCCAAATCCATCTGATCATACTGAACATAGCGTTCAACGCGGTTGGCCTGCCCGCTATACACATCTTGCAGCCACGACGCATACTTGGCACCAGCATAACCTGGTCCGGTCCTACGCCCGCTACCGGTCGTTTCTGGCTGTGGCTCCCAAATTTTAAAATGTTTTCTCCAACTCATGTTATTACTTACCTTTATTTTTAACTTGATTTCACCGTAGCGTTAGAGTCCTCTTACTACCGAGACAGGGTTTCCGGGTCTGGTATTGCCACGAATTGCAGCAATGTCATTTTGAATGCTTGACAAATGTTCCATCATTATAGCAATCATTTCTTGGGTCATTATTGGCGCAGCACCTGCGGCGTTTTGACCGCCTAATGCAAATGAATTTGATATATTGCCCAATATTGAACTTGAGGGTAATTCTTTAATTTGACTGATATTACCTAAGCTTGTGCCAATGGTTTTTAGATATTCAGCAGTCAAGCGCATTTCTTCACTGGATCCTACAACGGCAAATTCCTGCATTGAAGTTTTTAACGTGCTAAAGGCATCTTTATTAAACTCAGACACACCTCTGTTTATAGTAAGTATGCCCGTACCAAAATTCTTAATGCCTTCACCTATCATGGCAATTTTATCTGCCATTGGCACAAATTCTTTAACCTTGTCCAATGGGCTTTTTACACCAAACAAACTGGCAATGCCGCTAATAACACCAGATGCTGTTCCTGCCAGCATGCCAAATGCAAATATACCCATGCTCAAGCCAATGGCAGCAAGTCCTGCACCTACTAACATCAAATTAACACCATCTATCTCTGACATAACTTTTAGTGACTTGGCAAAAACGCCAACGCCCCAACCAACAACAGCGGCTGCTACTCCAATTGCCATGAGTGTCGCTATGCCAGCCAACATCCCGCCCATGGCGCCGCCCTGCATTAATGTACCAAGGCCCCATATTGCGACTGCGAGTATGCCAATGGCTCCGGCAGCTTTGAATAGTGATGACCACTCAATTTCATTAAAGGCCTTGAATCCTGGAGCGGCAATGTACAGTGACAAACCTAATATGGTAATGACTGCGGCAGCTTTGAAAATAGCTCCCCAATCTAAAGATTTAAATTTATCGGCTGCAAAGGCTATCCCAGTGGCTATACCAGATAATGCACCAATGGCCACGACAGCCTTTCCTACTGATTCCGCCGAAACGTCATCAAATTTTTTAAGTACATATGACAACATCAATAATGTTCCACTAAGTATGGTAATGACTGCGACAGTTTTGAAAAGATCTCCCCATTTTAAACGTTTAAATTTATCGGCTGCAAAGGATAGCCCATAGGCTATACCAGTTAATGCACCAATGGCCAATCCACCTTTTACTAGTGATGTCCACTCAACGTTATTAAATGCTTTAAATCCATATGCCGACAGCAATAATGCTGCACTAAGTGCGACAATGACTCCGGCACCATTAAGTACCTTTCGTTTGGCTTCAGCCACCCCTCTAGCCATTGCAATTAGGGCACCTATGCCAAGTAAGCCAAAACCTATACCTTCCCATTTAACTTCTCCGAAGGTTTTAAATCCGTGTGCTGCCAAAGCCAAGGCTGCGCCTAACAATGCTAATGTACCTGCACCTTTAAGTGTTTTCGTGTCGCCTAAAGACTTTAGCATATCGGCAAGAGTGCCCATGCCTTTTCCTGATTTTCCTGACTTCTCAGATATTTTGTCAAAAATAGAACCACCTTTACCTCCAGTAAATATCTTACCCAGCTTATCCATTCCTGGTATCTTGCCCAACGCGCCGCCTATCTTTTTAAAGACGCCGCCGACACCTCCAGCACCACCGGTTAATATTCCACCAATGATACCGCCGGTGCCAATGCCTCCGAACATGCCCATTTTAAAAATGCCAGCGGTTAAGGCTATAACCGCCCATCGCAATGAGTTTAAGGCATCGGTTAGAGTGTTCTCGGCTTTAATGGCATCAGTTTCTTTTTTACCTCCGAAAATCCCCAAAAAACCCTTCTTTTCCTTGGCCTCTTGGTCGCCTTTAAGGACGCCCTCCCCACGTTTCATCGAGGCAAGAACACTATCCAGGGTTACACTCGTATCCCCGTAAGAGGCGATATCTAAGTTGCCTCTCCTTAGGTCAGCAAGATTCTGAATTTCAGGTATCAGACTCCTTAACGCCGTGTCTATATTTTCTCCTTTTGCCAGGCCGCCCTCCATCGCCCTGGCGCGCCGCGCATGTTCGGCAAAAAGGTCAAAAGTTGCCATCAGGTCCGGGTTGTCCTTGAGCAGTCGCTGGGCGCGAGCAATCTGGCTCTCGTCTCCTGTGGCGACCATCGCGGACATTCTGGCCAGTTCATTTTCGCCTATTGCATCACCGAATAATTTTTGCCCTGTAACGAACAGGTTTGCAGCTTCCTTTGATTGCCCGGCCAGCGCGGCCGCTTTACCACCAATTGATTTTCTAAATGTCTCCATGGATTTGAGCATTTCTTTGGCACTAACACCAAAGGTATTGCTGAGATTTCTAGCAGACTCCACAGTTTCGGCGTACTGCCTGACCATCATCTGCTGAGCTTCTTTTTCGCTCTTGGCAGTTAAACCGATAACCTGACTCAATGAGCCCATGACCGCGGCTTGATCTTCTGCGGTTAGACCCATTGCTGCTGTGGAATTTCGAGCTTTATCTATGGTCTTGGTTAGTTCAGGTCCCAAGTTTGCAGCAAGTTCGCTACTAATCTTGCTACTTCCTACTCTAAAGCCACGAGATAGTTCACTTAGCCTTTCAACAGCTTCTTGTGAGCTCCTACCAAAGGCTCTGAAGCCACCTTGACTAGCATCAATGACTTTGATAAATGAATCACCAAGGCCGCTCATTAGTTTGGCTTGCTGAATTGAGCCAAGTTTAAATGCATCTAGATCTGCAAAACCACCCATTTCTCTTGCATCTTTGGCAAAACCTTCCATGGCTTGAATCATGAAACCCACACCACCAGCGAACCCTCCTAGTGTCTTTATCCAGGAGGTAGTACTGTTTTGCAGACTGTTGCCGAGGCTAGAGAAGGCACGGGACGCCGTGGTCTCACCGAAGGCCAAAGACGAACCAAAAGTCTTTAAAGATCTTTTAAGATCTTTGTAGCTATCAACATTATCTGCTGCGCTGTCTTCGAGATCTTTGAGTTGCTTTTCGAGCTCTTTTTTTCTTTTCCTGTCTACATCCTCTAATTTCCTATTAAGGGAAAGTGTCAGATTGAGACCTTCAAGCTCCTTTTTTAGCTTATCTAATTCTTCCTTAGGAAGAACATCTTTGCCGCGAAGTCCGCGCCTTGGTAATGGTGATGTTCCACGGCCATAGTCGGCGCCCATGCTTCCAGCCCGTCCAGAAAACTGGCGGACTGCGAATTCAAACTCTCGTATTGCAGCGTCAAATCTATCTTCACTTAATGACATTAATTACGGTCCGGTGGTTATTAAAATACTACATAAATAGATTATGCAATAGGGCATATGAACCTATTTACCGTTAAGGATTAAGTACATGGATAATCAAAACCCACTTAAAAAGCCATTGGTACCAAACCCACTGAGCCAATTCTATCGCAGGCCTGGCAACTACATTGAGCTACCGTCCGGTGGCCGTTTTTATAAGAATCCACCCAAACTGTCTGAAAACAACGAGTTAGCAGTTTATCCAATGACTGCTAAAGATGAAATGGTTCTCAAAAACCCAGATTCGTTGCTCAATGGCGAAGCACTGAGGTATGTGCTGTCCAGCGTTGTGCCAGACATTAAAGATGTCAACGAAATGCCAGCGCCTGATATTGATGCCGTTCTTGTGTCAATGCGTATGGCCAGCTACGGCGACGACTTGTCGTTGGATGTGGCACACCAATGTGATGCTAGTAATGGTAAAACACAAAGTATTACGGTTAGTTTGGGCAGTATTTTGGCCACACTAAAGCCTATTAGTGAAGAGATTGGCAAAGTTACTTTAAGCAGCGGTATCAAGGTTGAACTCAAACCTTATACCTTAGAGGCCCAAAGTCGCTTGCTGAAACAACAGTTTGTTACCATGCGCCAACTACAGGCTTTAGAAGCCAAAGAAAATTCCACAGTAGATCAAAAGGCCGAAGTGGCCAACAAGGGCTATGCGGCTTTGGTAGACCTTAGTCAAGAAACACTGTCACAGAGCATCTTGTCAGTAACGCTGCCCGACGGCACACAGGTAACAAATTATGCTCACATTTATGATTGGGTCAAGAATCTTGACAGGGCTAGTAACGAGCGATTAGACCAAGAACTTAAAAAGTTTGGAACCTTTGGTATTACACGCGAAATCAATGTTAAATGTGATTATTGTCAAAAAGAATACAAATCAGATATGCTGTTTGATCCTACAAGTTTTTTCGCCGTAGGCTCTTGACACTTGGTACTGACGGTAAAAAAATCCGTCAGTTTGTGGACAGTATAGAAAACGAGGCAAGGGCCTTAATCAAAGAAATATCAACATTGAGTATCTGGAGTTCCATCAGCATCAATGAGATTTGGGCCATGAGCTTCCTTGAAAGACAGATACTCAGCGAAGCTGTTAAGGAAAAAACCGAAGCCTATTACGGTAGGAAGGGTTTTGCCAGAGCTCGATTCTAACAGTGTGTTATCTTAACAGGGCGATTTCATCGCCCTTGAATTTCGTATCGCTTCGCTCTACTCATTCAGATTTTATAGACTTAGAGTGATTAATCTAGAAACAATTTAAATTTGTTTAATCATGAATCATATGAACTACATATGATTTCTTGACTTAGATTTACCAGTCACACTTAGCCGTTTTACCGGCTAAGAAAAACATTTGATCTTGACTCAGACCCCATGTCACATTGGATTAAGCAACTGTTTCCAGTCAGGGCGGTTACGCGGTACCCTTTGACGCCTGTCTTGTATAACGCATATTATGAAAGCAATCCAATCTGCTTGCATAATACTGTAGGTTGTAATTGTTCACCAGAGCCTACTCTTTTTAGTCATCGTATACTTGTGCCAATTCTTTTCATACCGTGAATTGCGTCCTGTCAAGGATAGTGGCAGTCAAGTCCCTGCTACCGCGTCAGGTGTTCCTTCCCCTGTGCAACCCAAGTGCCAGGTTTTATGGGTGTCTATTAACCAGCCGACACAGGCTTATCGGTAGTAATAAAAAGCCTTTTATAGTTTGCGGTTTACGCAGCAGTGCCGGGGTGAGTTACAGTTTGCCTAATATGTGAGAACCGTGGACTCTCACTTGTATGTAATGATTGTAGTAGTCTAATGATTCAAGTACTTTTCTAGCAAATTGTTCTTGGGCCTCAAGATAGCTACAAGCAGATTTGCTTTTGCAATAGTGTAAAATTTCTCGAATAAATTTTTCTTTGCCTAAGAGTTCTATATCTTTTTTAAGTTCGTCCGAACTAGACCAATATTCTTGCCAGTCGCTATTAATTTTGCTTCGAATTCTTTTCTTTTTTTTAGTTCCGTTTTTGAGTTTTATAGTTTTATAAGTTGTCTTGGAAAATTTTGCCAGTTTCTTGCCTATGTATTTGCGACCAGTAATTGTGTTCTGGATAACATAAACAAATCCCACGCAATCTTCAGGC
>Ga0194126_10005961_pt1 | contig 17635 bp, 18 predicted proteins | sample TA2KigC150mmetaG_FD_148641 | JGI IMG/M metagenome (GOLD analysis project Ga0194126, IMG submission 148641) | Freshwater microbial communities from Lake Tanganyika, Tanzania - TA2015035 Kigoma Deep Cast 150m | ecosystem: Environmental > Aquatic > Freshwater > Lake | place: Tanzania: Lake... | reverse complement strand
GTCCGGCATCCATGCCGGGTGGAAAACCTTTGATTCAGGCGTCTTCCGTTGTCCTGTTGCGATAGAAAAGGCTACCGCGTCCTATGACCAGAGCGCCGGGTGCCGAGGCAGGCCAAAGACCAGCCCCGGAGCAAACGCTCCGGTCAAATTCTTCTCTTCTGCTTGGAACGCTTCGCGACCCCCGACGCCGGCGGCGTTTCGCCGCCACCATTCATCCGGTCGATGGGAGCGCCCGTTGAGCTGCTCCATCGCAAAGCACAGCCAAGAAATCTGTGTCAAGGCCGGACGGCATTCGCATGAACGCGCGGGCAACTGGTCACGCGCTGCGCACTCGAATAGAATGCGGACACAGAACAGTTCCTGATGCGGAACTCAATCTCACAGGAGTGAGTTGTCGCTGGGGCGAGCCGCGAGTTGAGCCAACACGCCGTCCGCTCACCGATTCCCCGAAGACAAGAAAGGCAGGAATGCAATCCGCCAATGCGGGATCGCGCTTTCCCTGGAGAGCATCCGATCAAGGAGTGCAGCCGCCCGAATTGGAGAACTCTGTCTCCGCAATTCGCGACAACACACTTCCCGGCGGGCGCCATCCTGTTTTCAGGAAAGCGGCCTTCTGCTTGAACGGAAATCTGGCTTGGAGAAACGGCGGTGCTGAAATCGAATCCAGCCGCCGGCCGAAGAAATTACGTCATCATAAGACAAATCCTTTTGTCTGTTGTGCACCGGCATCCATGCCGATGGAAAAACTGTTTCAGGCGTTTTTCCGTTAACCTGTGCGGCAGTACAGGCCTACCGCAGCCTACTCTGTAAGTCGGACCTCTCTGGGAAAACTTTAGCTAATCTCCCGCTTTTCCGGCGCGTCCAGAACAACTCGGACCCGGCGGTAAATCTCATTCGGGACGTAGGGCTTTTGGAGGAAATCGTCCGCTCCAGCTTGCTGGATGCGGTTCATCAATTCCGGATCCAGATAACCGCTGGCCAGGATCGCTTTGACTTCGGGATTGATTTCGCTTTCCACGTGGATGAAGCCGAAGTGGCTTTTGATCACGCCGTACACGACGGCCAGTCCCAGGCCGCCGCAGCGATCCCGGCTCTTGGTGGTGAAGAAGGGTTCGAAGATGTGAATGCGAGTCGCCTCATCCATCCCGGTGCCCGTGTCGGAAACGCTGATGCAAACGTATTCGTCCTCTCGCATTTCTGGAAACACGCCTTGCCACGCGTGGCCGGGAACGACTTCCGTGCGAATGCAAAGTTCGCCGCCGTTGGGCATGGCGTCGCGGGCGTTGACGCAAAGGTTCAGCAACGACTGGTAACGACTGGTGCAATTCCATCTTTTGCGCTTGCCCTAGCTGCTCTTCGCTTTCGCGGAGTTGCTGTTCGATTCTTTTGCGTTGGACGGCGTGGCTGACAGCGCGATGAAGCAGCGCCGGAGTGATCTGCCCTTTGACCAGATAATCCGCCGCGCCCGCTTTGATGGCCTCAATATCCACTTGTTGGTCGCCGACGCCAGTCAGCATGATGATCGGCGCGGCGCATCCGAGGCGCTTGGCTTCCCGCAAGAGGTCGAGGCCATTGTGAATCCCGAGCCGGTAATCGATCAGGTACAGGTCATGTTCCCCCCGCAGCAACTGTTCGCGGCCCGCGTCATAGGTGGCAGCCCAGGTCAGATCGTAGCGTTCTTGCTCGACCTCCGAAAAGAGGTTGCGCGTGATAATGAAATCATCCCTTTCCCTCCGCCAGGTCATCGCGGGTGTACCGATACCCCAGTCCCCACATGAATTCCTGGCGTGTCCCCAACGGAAATCGATGTTGGAAATCCAGATCGTAAGTGTCCCGCGTCTCCCGATGGACCCGGTCGAACCGCTCGGTCCGATCGTAGTAAAGCTGAAGCCCCAGCTCTGAGGCTTCCGAGAAAGTGTGTTTCCATGAGCCTAACATATTCCCGCCCGAAACGGTGGCCGGCCCTTCGAGCGTGGTCATGGGCACCGGCAAAGGAAGTCCGGTAATGCGTTGGCCGATGGTCCCATCGTAGTTGCCGACGCGCTGCCGATTGCAAATCGGCGATACGGCAGACTGCAACTCTGCCCTACGGTTACAACCGCACTGGCGGAAAAACCATTTGACAGCTCGCGGAGTGCGAATCATTCTATCCGCATCCGTTGATGCAACGGTCTCATTCAGAGTGGTGAAGGGACTGGCCCGATGAAACCACGGCAACCGGCTGAAGCGCGACGCTCAGTGACGAGGTGCCAATTCCAGCTCAAGCGCAAGTCCGCTTGAGGGAGATGAGAAGAAGTCGAGCGACTTTGCCCCTTCTCATCCGAATGAGCAGGGGCTTTTTGTTGCCCCGCCAATGCGCCGCGAACGTGACCTATGGACAAATACGACGGTTTCATGAAGGCCTTGAAGTGCCGCGAGTGTGGCCGGGAATACCCGCTCACTGCCACGCACGTATGTGAATTTGATTTCGGCCCGCTGGAAGTGCTCTACGATTATGAGCGCGCCCGGCACACCCTGACCAAAGCCGCCATTCAGGGCCGTCCGAAAACAATGTGGCGCTACCGCGAACTGCTCCCCGTGGTCCGCGAGCCGACCGTGGGTTTTCAAGTCGGCTTCACGCCCCTGGTCAAAGCCGACCGCCTGGCCCGCCGGCTGGGCATCCGAGAACTCTGGATCAAGAACGACACCGTGAATTATCCGACGCTTTCCTTCAAGGACCGCGTTGTCAGTGTCGCTCTCAGCCGTGCTCGGGAACTGGGTTTCACCACCGTGGCGTGCGCTTCCACTGGCAACCTCGCGAATTCGGTTTCCGCGAATGCCGCGGCCGTGGGATTGAAGGCTTACGTATTCATCCCGGCCGACCTGGAGGAAGGCAAAATCCTGAACTCCTTGATCTACGGCGCGAACGTCATTGGCATCCGAGGCCATTACGACGAGGTCAACCGGCTTTGCGCGGAAATCGCCGGCAAATTCGGGTGGGCATTCGTGAACGTGAACATGCGGCCTTATTACGCTGAAGGCTCCAAGAGCATGGGCTTTGAAATCATGGAGCAGCTCGGATGGACCATCCCGCAGCACACCGTCGTTTGCATGGCATCGGGTTCCTTGTTGACCAAAATCCACAAAAGCTACCAGGAGTTCATCAAGCTGGGCCTGGTTCCCGAAACGCGCTACAAGATTCACGGCGCTCAAGCGACCGGATGCGCGCCGATTTCAACCGCCCACAAAGCTGGCATGGATTTCTTCAAGCCCGTCAAACCGAACACCATCGCCAAATCGCTGGCGATTGGAACGCCCGCCGACGGATTCTACGCGCTTCGTGTTTTGAAAGATTCGGGTGGCGCCGGAGAGGACGTGACCGACGATGAAATTCGCGAAGGCATCAAGTGGCTTGCCGAATGCGAGGGCATCTTCGCCGAGACCGCTGGCGGCGTCACCGTCGGCGTGGCCAAGAAACTCATTGCCAGTGGCAAGATTCCCGCCAATGATTCGGCGGTGCTCTGCATCACGGGGCACGGGCTGAAGACGCTCGACGCCGTGGTGGGCCACGCCGGGCGCACGCGAGAAATCAAACCGAGCCTGCGCGAATTCGAAGCCCTTTTAGACGCTGAAAACCAAAGCCATCTGCTAAGCCGCTAAGTATGCCAGTCCAAGTCCGAATTCCCACGCCTCTGCGCAAACTCACCAACAACGAAGAACTCGTCGAAGTGAACGCGGCCACCGTCCGCGATGCGATCACCGAGTTGCAGACTCGGTATCCGGGCATCAAAGAGCGGCTGCTCGATGACGACGGGGCCGTGCGCCGCTTCGTCAACGTCTATGTGAACGAGGAAGACATCCGCTTCTTGCAGAATCAGGAGACGCCCATCAAGAGTGGCGACGAAATCAGCATCATCCCCGCGATTGCCGGAGGATAGCGCCGATTTCAAATTTGAAATCTGAGATTTGAGATTCGCCAAGCCATGGCCCCCGCCACCAAACCCAAACCCAAGCCCGCCTCAGCCAACCGTTCGCCTCAGCGCGAGAAAAAGCGCCTCTGGCTGATGTACCCGCCGCGCCTGATTACGACGCCGGTGATCTGGCAATTGGGGCACAAATTCGATGTGATCACCAATGTTCGCCAGGCGAGCGTGACCGATGAAATCGGCATCGTTTGCCTGGAGTTGGATGGGGACCGCGCCGTCCTGAAGGAAGCCATCAAGTGGCTCGAACGCCAGGGGGTCAGCGTCGAGCCGGTCGAGATCAACGTAATCGAAAGCTAGTTGTCAGTTGGCAGTTGGCAGCAACCAGTTGGCAGTAACTGTTTGTTACGTTTCACGTTTTACGCATTACAGTTCTTTCTGCCGGCTTTTGCTGCCCCACAAACTTAAGGGCCCCGATTTACTCACTTGACCATTGGAGCCACGGGAGTTATAAAAGCCCGTGTAGCGAAGATCCGACTGCGTACAACGCAAACTCAACCCAACAAACCTATGACAAAGCGTGACTTGGTGGTTCGAATCAGTGAGGAAACGAGTCTGGTTCAGCAGCGAGTTCTGGAGGTCGTTCAGAAAACTCTCGACTACATCGCTGAGGCCGTGGCGAAAGGCACCAAGGTGGAGTTGCGCAATTTCGGTGTCTTTGAAGTCAAGATCCGCAAGGCCCGCGTCGGACGCAACCCCAATGCCCCCGCCGCCGACGTGCGCATTCCTCCCCGGGCCGTCGTCAAATTCAAGCCGGGAAAAGAAATGCGCGAAGCCGTGCTTAAACTTACCCCGAACGAAGGCGCGCCTTCTCCGGCTCAGCCCAAGCCATAGCGTCCGATTCGGTTTTCACACCTCAGGGAGTTCAGGTTTTCTTCCTGGGCTTCCCGCTTGAGTTTGTGGCTAAATCCCAGCATGGAACGTTTGCCGGGTTTTCGCGATTTTTATCCCGAACCGCTGCCGCACCAAGATCAGTGGAGCGCGGACGCGCGCCATTACATTTTCGACGCCTGGCGCAGCGTCGCCCGCCGCTACGGCTTTCGTGAATACGACGGCCCGCCGCTCGAATCGCTCGAACTTTACACGACCAAGAGCGGCCCCGAGATCGTCGGCCAGCTCTACAACTTCACCGACAAAGGCGACCGCGCCGTCGCGTTGCGTCCGGAAATGACGCCCACGCTTGCGCGCATGATCGCGGCGCACGAGCGGAACTACAAAAAGCCCATCAAGTGGTTCGCCATCCCGCAGCTCTTTCGTTACGAACGCCAGCAAAAGGGCCGGCTCCGCGAACATTTCCAGTTCAACGCGGACATTTTCGGCGAAACAGACCCCGCCGCGGACGCCGAATTGCTGGCGCTGCTCATCGATTCGCTTCGCGCGCTCAAATTGACGTCCGATGATTTCGTTGTGCGTCTGAGCAGCCGCACCGCCTGGCGCGAATTCTTCGCGCGCCACGGGAGCCATGCGGAATACGAGGACGATTTCTATCAGGTCATTGACAAATTGGAGCGCACCGAACCGGGGCAAAACGACACGAAGCTTCGCGCCCTGGGTTTCTCTCTCGATCAGGTCCAGGCCTTCATCGCCGCGGCTGAGCCGACGCCCGAACTCGGCACGATCCTGAAAAATCTTGCCGCGCGCGGCCTCGGCGATTTCGTCAAGATCGACTACAACGTGATTCGCGGCCTGGCTTACTACACCGGCGTGGTCTTTGAGGCGTTCGACAAAAAGGGCGAGTTGCGCGCCATTGCCGGCGGCGGACGCTACGATCACCTCGTCAAGCTCATCTCCGGCGGCAAAGTGGATTTGCCCGGCCTGGGTTTCGGCATGGGCGACGTGGTGCTGCTGGAGTTGTTGAAAGACCGGAAGCTTTTGCCGCAATCCGGCGCGCGGATCGATGTCTTCTGCCTGGTGGAAGATGAAACGCTACGGGCTGAGTCATTGCGCCTCGTGCAACAGTTGCGCGAAGGCGGCGCCGGCGTGGAGTATTCGTTCACGCCCGCGAAATCCGACAAGCAATTCAAACGCGCCCTCGAATTGAACGCCGTCTTCATGGTGAAACTGGAGCGGTCTCCCGACGGCACCGTAACCGCGAAGATTAAGAACTTGAAAACACGCGAAGAAAAGACGGCCAGTTTGACCGAGGTCAGCAAGTTCCTGCTAACGTAGGGCAAGCTTCCAGCCTGCCCCTGCAGATCGTAAACTGGGTCGAGGGTCCCCGATATTTCGACAGAAGTTTTACGAAGAAGTATCCGTCGAAAAAGAATACTGCGGACGGCAGGCTGGAAGCCTGCCCTACTCTTCAGGAAAAGTTCGACAGCCGAAAAACCATTCGCCATCTTTTCGCCCGTTCAACTCCTATGCGTACACTCCTCATCGGCATCGACAGCGGCACACAATCCACCAAGGTCCTGGTCGTGGACGCGAAGAACGGGAAAGTCCTTTCCAGCGCGTCCCAGGCTTACGATTTGATGCCGAACCTTCCGCCAGGCGCGAAAGAACAGCATCCGCACACGTGGCGCGACGCCGCCGCCAAAGCCATCAAACAAGCTTTGAAAGCCGCGAAGGCCGGCGGCTCCGAGGTCAAAGCCATCGGCGTCAGCGGCCAGCAGCATGGGTTCGTCCCGCTCGACAAAACCGGTGCCGTCATTCGCCCGGCCAAACTCTGGTGCGATACTTCGACCGCGGCCGAGTGCGACGAAATCATGGCTCGGCTCGGTGGGCTCAAAGCCACCATCCGGACGATGGGCAACGCCGTGCTCCCCGGCTTCACCGCGCCGAAGATTCTCTGGTTGAAAAAGCACGAACCGAAAAACTTCATCCGCCTGGCCACCGTGCTGTTGCCGCACGATTACCTGAATTTCTGGCTGACCGGCGAGAAGGTCATGGAATACGGCGACGCCAGCGGCACCGCGCTGCTCGACGTCAAAACTCGCCGCTGGTCGGACAAAGTCCTCCGCGCCATCGATTCCGGTTTGGCGGGCAAATTGCCACCGTTGATCTCTAGCGATCGGCCTGCGGGACGTTTGCAGCCGTCCACTGCGAAAACGCTGAGATTGAACACCGACGTTTTGGTCAGCGCGGGCGGCGGCGACAACATGATGGGCGCCATCGGCACCGGCAACACGCGGCAAGGCGTGATCACGGCGAGCTTCGGCACGAGCGGCACGATTTACGCCTGCTCGGAAAAGCCGGTGATCGATCCGCAGGGCGAGATTGCCGCGTTCTGCGATTCGACCAATCGCTGGCTTCCGCTCCTTTGCACGATGAATGTCACCGTCGCGACGGAAATGGTGCGGCGCGATTTTCAGATGAGCCACGCGCAGTTCGAGGCCGCCGTCGCCAAAGCGCCGCCGGGCGCGGACGGATTGCTCTTGCTGCCGTACCTCGAAGGCGAACGCACGCCGAACGTGCCGGATGGCACGGGCGTCTTCTTTGGCGTCACAACGAAGACCTTCACCGCGTCCCACTACGCCCGCGCTGCGATGGAAGGGGTGACCCTGGGGATGAACTACGGCATGCGCCGCTTGGCTGAACTGGGCGTGAAACCGAAGCAAATCCGAGCCACCGGCGGCGGCGCCAATTCCAAAGTCTGGCGTCAGATCATGGCCGACATTTTCAACGCGGAAGTCGTGACGCTGAAAGTCGGCGAAGGCGCGGCCTATGGCGCGGCGTTGCAAGCGCTCTGGTGCTGGCGCCGCGAGCAGGGTGAGAAAGCCTCGATCGCGGACATCACGGATCAATTCGTGCAGTTGAACCGCGCCGAAACCGCGCATCCACGCCAGGACAACGTGCGCCGTTATCAGGAACTGCAAGCCTTGCAGGATGAAACGTCGCGCGCGCTGCGCGGGGCTTTCGTCAAACACCGGAAATTCGTCCTGCGATAGTCGCGTTCAGGACATGGTCTCCTTCGCAGCCTCGCCCCAGCGTTGATGCGCAGGGGCACTATGGGTTCGAGCCCTGCGAATCGATTTGCCACGCGCCGTCGAACCCCAATTGCGCCACCGATTGAACCCGAAAAGTCCTGGCCCCTGCGACTGGAGCTTCAAACTGAAAGGAAATGGTCGCATCCGGGCGAAGTGTGATTGTGGAATGTGTGAAAAGGATGGGAGTCGTCGTGTTGCTGGCGGAGGCGACATCGGGCCAGTTTCCTGCAACGTGCACCTCAAGTCAGTTGGTGGTGGAGACTCGGTCATTTCAAACCAGCCAGCGCTCCCGGACGCTGGTGAAGGTGGGCGACTTCGGCCGCGGTCAATTCGCGGTTGAAGACAGCCAACTCGTCCAGCAGCCCGATAAAACTGACCGCGACGTAAATCCCGGTCTTCTCCAAATCCCAGTCCATGCGCAGATCGTGGCCCCGAATTTCTCCGATGCGTTTGCCATCGATGTAAAGGGCCGAGTGCCCGTCTTTTTGCCCTGTGTCGAAATTCTTCCACGCCAGCGCGACGTGATGCCAATCGCCGGCCTTGAACCCGATGCTCTTCACCCAATGGATCGGCGCGTTGGGATCGGTTTCCGGAATCGATTTCATGCCTTCCAGCACGGCGGGAAAGGCGCCATGGCGAAGGTCGCGCGGTTTGGCGTTGTTGAAATCGACCCAGATGCCGCCGTTGCCCGCGCCTTTCTGGGTGATTTGAATGGGATCACAAAAGGTGGTCTTGAGCATCGTGTTCGGATCGGTGTTGATCCAGAACGAAACCGAGCCCGCCCATCCGCCTTTGCGGTAGGCGATATTGCCCTGGGCGGGGAAGAAGATGCGGCCATTGCGCGGTAACACATCAAGGCATTCCAGGGCTCCGCCGGAAATGCCTTTGCCGCGTGCGACCCGAAAAACGCTGGCGTCAAATCCATCCGTGAAGACGAACTTCCCTGGCTCGGTCTCGTGGTTGAAGCGGGTCCGCAGATTCAGGCTGCCGCCGCCAAAATCCCCTTTGGGCGAATCGTCGAATGACGCGTAGAAAGTGACGGCCCGGCGCAGGGCGGTTTCATCGAGTTTGGTGTCCTGGGCAAGGTTTGAGTTGGCGAGCATGATGAAGAGCAACAGCCACGGCGTGGCCGTCGATTTGGAGAGGTCAACAATTGAGGACATGAGCGTCGTGTGCATTGCGTGGCCGTTGACAAAGTAGCGCAGAATTGAATTCTGTTGTATCGCGGATTTGCAATCCGCAGGTCTCGGCAGGTTTGGCGCGCTTGGATTTCCCGCCGCCCTGCCGAATGCAATTCGGCGATACGGCAGATTGAAAATCTGCGCTACTTTGTCAACAGCCCGGGGCGCGCATTGCCGGTTTGTGCGGCACGCCGCACTCTATTCCATCCTCACCAGCCAGGCGAAGGGTTTTTGATCGAGACAGTATCCCCCCATTACTCCATTACTCCATTACTCCGTGACTCCGTTATCCCGTTGCGTTGTCCCGCCGTCTCCCCTCCCAGTCTTTGCTTGGCGAGACGCGGGGTGGGTTCTACTTTCAGCCATGCGTCAGGTGAGAATGGTCGCTCTCTACCTTCTGATCATTTTTCTGGGAAGCGCTCTGGCCGCGCCGTGGCTTTATAAGCTGCTTCAGGCGTTGGCGAAGGCCGTTCCGGCGTTGAGCGGCCTGGCTGAAACACCTTTTCCCAGAGTCATGAATCGAACGCTCATGGTTTTGGGCGCCCTCGCGCTTTGGCCCCTGGCGCGGGGATTGGGGGTCGGTTCGTGGCGAGAGATCGGATTGAGCAAAAGTGCCACTGCCTGCCGAGACATGACCGTGGGATTCCTGTTCGGGTTGGGATCCCTGGCTTGTGTCGCGGCCGCGGCGCTGGTTTATGGGGCGCGCGGTTGGGTGGCCGAACGCACGGCGATGGAAATCCTGCGGCATCTGGCGAACGCGGCCTCAGCGGCCATCGCTGTGTCGCTGATCGAGGAAATCTTTTTTCGCGGCCTGTTTTTCGGCGGGTTGAGGAAATCGATGCACTGGCCGCTGGCGCTCGGCCTGAGCAGCTTGATTTACGCCGGGGTGCATTTTCTCCAGCGCACGCAATTCGCAGGAGTGGTGGAGTGGACCTCCGGATTCGTGGTGCTGGGGTCGATGTTGCGGGGTTTCGGGGACGTCGGGATGGTATTTCCTGGCTTTCTAAATCTCGCGGTGGCGGGAGCGCTCCTGGCTCTGGCTTATCAATGGACCGGCGCGCTCTACTTTTCCATCGGACTCCATGCCGGGTGGGTCTTCTGGCTGAAGTCCTATGGTTTCTTCTCGAAGGAGGGAACCTCCGGCCATCTCTGGTTCTGGGGCACGGGCAAATTGATCGACGGTTTTCTGGCTCTCGTAGTCTTGTCGGTCATGCTATGCTTGCTGCTGAGAATCAGACCGGTGCCTAAACCGGACTGACGGATGGAGGGGAGAGCACGAATTGTGACAACCGTTCGCTTCGCAGGCCTGGTGAAAAGCTGGCTTGATGCCGGCCTGGGCTTTTTCTATCCTAATGTGTGTCAGATTTGTCGTTCCCAACAGGCGACAGCCGGGGAAGGTTACGTCTGTGCCGGATGCCGGCAAGGCGTGCGGCCGATCCAGGCGCCGTTCTGCGAACGTTGTGGGTTGCCGTTTGAAGGCGAAATCACCACACGCTTCGAGTGTGGCAACTGCCGTGAAATGGAACTGCATTTCTCGTCGGCGCGAGCCGTCGTGTCCGCCAACGGCGTGGCACTGGACGTTATCCACCGCTACAAATACCACCGGGCTCTGTGGTTCGAACCCTTCTTGGCCGATTTGCTCATTGCTCAGGCTGCCCCGCGGCTGCCGCGCACGGATTGGCACCTCATTGTGCCTGTCCCTCTTCATCCCTTGAAACAACGCGAACGCGAATTCAATCAGGCCGAACGGCTGGCCCGGCGACTGAGCGCCGCCACCCGAATCCCGGTTCAATCCTTGCTCCGGCGGGTTCAACTCACCCGGACGCAAACCCTTTTAACCCGTCCCGAACGCGCCGCCAACGTGCGCCGCGCCTTCGCGCCGACCCGGCGATGCCGTCTGCACGGCGAGCGCGTCGTGGTCGTGGACGACGTCCTGACGACCGGGGCAACGACCAGCGCCTGTGCCGAGGTTCTGCGCAAACATGGCGCCGCCGAGGTGTGCGTCTGGACCGTTGCCCGTGGCGTCTAAACCGACTAAACTTGGCACCCACCATCACCATGGCTACCACCACGTTCACCAAGAAGCGTCTCGGGCTGGAAACTCCGGAATCTCCTGCCCCGCCGCCGCCGCCGCCGGGTCCGCCGGCCAGCTTTCCGAAGAAGCCAAAGATTGGTCAAACCAAGTCCCGAAAGCGCGATATCCCGGAGGGGTTGTGGACCAAGTGCCCCAAGTGCTCGGTCATGCTTTATGACAAGGAGTTGGACGAGAACCTGAAGGTTTGCCAGCGTTGCCACCATCATTTTCCGATCGGCGCACGCGAACGCATCCATTCCTTGGTTGAAACCTGTTCTTTCCAGGAGATGGACGCCGAGATGACCAGCCTTGATGTCCTTGAATTCACCGGCGTCGCTTCCTACGCCACCAAACTGCAGGATTACCAAAAGTCCACCGGCCTGAAAGATGCCGTGATCACCGGCGTCGGAAAAATCAACGCGCACAAAGTGGCGCTGGGTGTCATGGACTTCAATTTCCTGGGCGGTTCCATGGGGTCCGTCGTGGGAGAAAAGCTCACACGGATGATTGAAACGGGGACCTCCAAGAGCCTTCCGGTCATCATTATTTCCACGAGCGGCGGAGCGCGCATGTATGAAGGCATGTTCAGCTTGATGCAAATGGCGAAAACGTGCGGCGCCCTGGCTTACCACGCCAAACAAAAGCTCCCTTACATCAGCGTGCTGACCCACCCAACCACCGCGGGCGTCATGGCCAGTTTCGCCAGCGTCGGCGACCTGATTATCGCCGAACCTGGCGCGATGATCGGTTTTGCCGGGCCACGCGTGATCAAGGACACGACGCAATCGGAATTGCCGCCCGGATTTCAAACCGCGGAATTCCTTCTGGAACACGGGTTGATCGATGCGATCGTGCATCGCAAGGAGATGAAGGAACGCCTTTCCTATTACCTGGACTACCTCACCGAAGGTCAGCGTCAGATGGCTTCGTTAGGTTGAGCTTGCAACTGGTAAGGGTCCCTGACAGGTGCGATTGAAAGTATCAGTCAGCAGCATTAGCCATGAACCCGGTAGGGCGAGTCCGTCCCGGCGAGCCGCTCGACGGGTTTGGAACACGTGTGATTCGGCTCGCTGGGGACAGGCTCGCCCTACCGTCAGGTTCATGGCAAGAACTGCTGCATCAAGTTTCTTGCCCATTCACCAATTTAACGATTTAACCTATTTAACGCTGGGACGACTTTGTTGTCCCTTGGCGCCCTGTATATGGTTTTGGTCATCGATAACTACGACTCTTTCACTTACAACCTCGTGCAGTATCTCGGCGAGATGAAGGTGGACCTTCAGGTCCACCGCAACGACCAGATCAGCCTGGAGAAAATCCGCGAGCTTGAGCCAGAGCGGATTCTGGTGTCCCCAGGCCCTTGCTCGCCGCGCGAATCCGGTTTGTCGAACGACATCATCCGCACCTTCGGGCCACGCATTCCCCTCTTCGGCGTTTGTCTGGGTCATCAGTGCATCGGGCACGTCTTCGGGGCGGACGTCGTCATCAATTACCGGATGATGCACGGCAAAACTTCACCCATAAAACACAACGGACAAGACCTGTTCCGCTCCATGCCCAATCCGTTTGTGGCCACGCGCTACCATTCCTTGGTGATCAAGCGCGACACCATTCCGGATTGCCTCGAGATTACGGCCGAGTCCGACGAAGGGGAGGTCATGGGCGTCCGGCACAAAGAGCATCCGATTTGGGGCGTGCAGTTTCATCCGGAAAGCATTCTGACCGAGCACGGCCGGACCATCCTGAAGAACTTCCTGAGCCTGTCTTAGATCGATTCCGACCTCTATGTCCCTTTAGTCCTTCGAGATTCACTCGTCCTGAACCGATCCCGCATGAACCCTTTGACCCTGACCGAGCTCGAAGCCGGACTCGACGCGATTCGAGGCGCGCCCAAGGACGCCGGCGTTTTGCAGTTGATTGTGCGCCGGCCGCAGAACGGCCAACGGGAGGTCCTGCAAGCAGGACGCCTGGAATTGACCGACGGTCTCGTCGGCGACAATTGGAAAACCCGCAGCCACTCCCGGACGCCGAATCCGGACACGCAGCTCACCGTTACGAATTCTCGCGTGATCGCGCTGCTGGCGCAGACTCAAGATCGTTGGCCGCTCGCGGGGGACCAACTGTTCATCGATCTGGATTTGAGCAAAGACAATGTGCCCTCTGGGACGCGATTGGCCGTCGGTTCGGCAGTGATCGAGGTCACTCCACCGCCCCACACGGGCTGCAAGAAATTCATGGGGCACTTTGGGCAGGAAGCCTTGAATTTCGTCAATTCACGGACTGGCAAGCACCTTCAACTGCGCGGCATCAATGCGAAGGTCATTCAGCCCGGCATGATTCGCGTCGGGGATGTCGCCAAGAAGCTTGCTCCGGAAGGATGCGTTACGGCCTAATCAGTAATCGGTGATCAGTGATCAGTTGTCAGTTGTCAGTTGCCAGTTGCGATCCTGACTGACGACTGACAACTGGCAACTGGCAACTGGCATGGCAACTGGCAACTGGCAACTGGCAACTGAATACTGATTACTGAACTCCGCTCTTTTGCCAGCGCGGACTTCAATAGAGAACCTTAAAGACCTGGAAGGTGAACCAACCCAATGCCGCCCCCGCAGGGATATCCACCACATAGTGCTGCTTGGTAAACAGGCAGCTCAACGCGATCAGAAACGGGAAGAGAAAGACCAACGGGCCCAGTTCCGGCAACAGATGCAGCGCCGTCAATGTCGCCACGGACGTGTGCATGCTCGGAAAGCTGTTCGAGCGTGCGTCGAAACTTTGCACGAAAGCCAGGAAACGCTCCGACCGGCCGCGGCGCGCATTGCACGTCCGCCACTCCACCGGGACGGCCACTGGAAATAAAGTGAAGAACGTCATCTGAAATCCCAGGAGCACCGTGTAGCTGATCGCGACGTAAAGAAAGTGCCGGGGCGATTCGATGATCCAATTGATGGCGAGAATCGCCGGGTAATACAGACAACTGTAAATCCAGACCCAGCGGGGACGGTAAGGGATGGCCTCGTCGATCCGGAGGCGCAGTTCACGCGGCGCCGTCAGGTGATTGCGCTGGCACCAGAAATAGAATTGGTAAACGCCCACGATCAGAAACACGCTGATGACCAGTTGAATGATGTAGTCTGTGGTTCGCATAAGCTGTGACAATCCCCGTTCATGGTGCTCTTCCCGCCAACCAATGAGGCAGTGCCGTTGTGAGCGGGGGAACATACGTGATCAACAAGACGCCCACCAGCAGTACGAGGAGCATAGGGAGCGCCGCGCGCGTCACTTCGGGGATCGGTTTCCCGAAGCGGTAGGACGCCAGAAAGAGATTCATCCCCACCGGCGGCGTCAGATATCCGAGTTTCAGGTTCGCGAGAAAAATAATCCCGAGGTGGACCGGATCGATGCCGAAAGCAACGCCCATCGGCACAATCAGCGGAACGACCACGACGATCGCCGAGAAGATATCCATCAAGCATCCGACCCCGAGCAACGCCAGATTGAGCAAGAGCAGGAAGAGCCACTCGGATTGGACTGCGCCTTGAATCCATTCCACAGCGCGCGTCGGCACGTCCGCCATGATCAAATAGTGCGTGAACCCCATGGCCACGCCCAGAATCAGGAGCACCCCGCCCACGAGCAGGCCGCACTCGGCCATCACGCGCGGGATGTCGCGGATGATCTTGAGATCCCGATAAAGAAACGTCTCCACGATGAATGCGTACAAGGCGGTCACCGCCGCGGCCTCGACCGGCGTCGCGAACCCGCCGAACAGGGCCCCCAGCGCCACGACCGGCAGCAGCAGTTCCCATTTCGCTTCCCAAAGCGCGCGCCGGGCCTCGGCCCAGTTGAAGGATCGCTTTTCCTCGTTCGTGCTGGGGCCTTGCCGGATGCCCCACCACGCGGTCAGCGCAACCATCAGGATTCCCGGCCCGATTCCGCCGAGAAACATTTTCTCCATGCTGACCTGCGCGGCGTCGGCATTCGCCACGTCGAGATTGGAAACCACGGTGCTGGCGACGATGGAATAAAGAATCAGGGGCAAACAAGGCGGGAACAGAAGTCCGAGCGATCCGGCGCCCGTCAGCAAACCGAGAGCGGTTCGCTCGGAATAACGCGCCGCCAGCAACACTGGCATGAGCAATCCGCCCAGCGCCAGTATCGTCACGCCCGACGCGCCGGTGAACGAAGTGAAGAACGCGCAGACCAAAGCTGTGGCCACGGCCGGTCCGCCCCGAACATGCCCTGCCAAAGCCTGGAACACTCCCACGAGCCGTTTCGAAGCCCCGCCTTCGGCCAAAAAATATCCGGCCAAAGTGAACAGCGGAATTGTCGGCAAGGAAACATTGGTCACGAGCGAGTAATGCTTCAAGGGAACGGTGGCCAGCGGCAAGCCATCGCTCCAAAAAAGGATCAGTGCGGCGCCGCCCAACAAGGCAAACACCGGCGCGCCCAGAACCGCGGCGACGAAGAGGCCTGCGAGAGCCAGCGGCGGCCAAACAAACACAACCGGGATAGCGCTCGCAAGCAATGCGCCGAGCAACCGGCCGCGCCACGCGTCCGACGCATGCCAGACGAGTCTCAGCGCCACGGCGGCGAATCCGAGCGGCAGCGCCAATTGCAGAATCCAAATCGGAATCCCATACGCGAGGATTTTGCCGCTGGCCTTTTCCGTGAGCAGGAAGCGCCAACTCGCCAGGGCGAGCAGGACACTGATTCCGGCCGCGACCGCATTCGCGCTCACGAGCGCTGCGGCTTTGGCTCTGCCCTTCAACAAAGCTGACAGCGACGACAGCGAGAGGAGCCGGCCTTCGCGCGCCGCCATCGCGCCGCCCAGCATGCCGACTATCAGCACGAAGTGCTGGACCAATGCGCTCGATCCGGAGATGCCCGTATGGAAGATTTTTCTTAGAGGAACCTCGATCAACGGCAAGAGCGTCATGGCGCCGAGCGCGAGCACGATCAGAAGGTTTTCGCCGGAACGCAGCAACGGCCAGGACCGCCGTGCCATGCACCCAGCCCATGAACCGAAAACTGCAGGGACCGCAGCCTTCAGGCTGCTTCCGCGCACGCTCCGGAGTCGGGCGCTGAAGCGGCCTAAAGGCCGCAGTCCGGAGGAACGGTTCATGAGAAGCTCCCTTGGTTTCAGAACCATCCCCACGGTCCATGAACTGTCAATGGCAGGGCGGCGCAGCCGCGCCGCTGCATCGATTGAAAACTGGCTGCGCGGCAACTCAGCTCTGCCAGGTTCATGGATAGCGCTTCGCCCATACGCAGAGATTTGGTCGCTTACGTGGACTTCTCCGCTTTGGCCGCCCGGTATTCCTTCAGCAGCATCTGCACTTCATCGAAGACTTCCGCCGGCACGATGTCGCCGCGGATTCTGTGGTTCACTCCCTCAACCACCTTGCGCCATTCCGCCGCCACCTCCGGCGTCACCGGATGGACTGTTAATCCGCGCCGTTTCATGGCGCCGACCGATTCGTCGCTTTCTCGGCGGCTCTTGGCCTTGATTTCCTCCCCGGCGTGCGCGGCAGCTTCCAACAACGATTTCTTGGCTGTCGCGGGAATCCTGTCCCAGGTTTCTTTCCTCACGACGGCTGCGCCGACCAGCGGCGCCCAATTCAAGTCGAGCATGTGCGGCGCGCGCAAATCCAATTGGCCCGCCAGGGAAAAGATGGGCGGAACGCAGAACGCGTCGATGAGGCCCGTGTTCAACCCGGTCACAATCTCCGCCGTTTCCAGCGGCACCGGATGGAAGCCGGCCTTCTTCATGATATCGACCTGCTTTTCGTTGCCGGCCCAGGCGAAAAGTTTCATCTTCCGCAAATGGTCCGGCCGGACCATCGGCTTTTTGGAAAAATAGCGAACCCATCCGGCATCGACCCAGAACAAGACCACGAAGCCTTTTTCCAAAAGCCGCTTCTCCAATCGGGGCCGCAGCTTCTCGTTCACGTAATCGAACTCCTGCAAATCGCGAAACGTCATGGGCATGCTCTGAAGGCCGGCGACGCCTGTCTCGATGTCGCCCAGGCCCACGGCGGTGAGCAACCCCGCGTCGAGCGTGCCGATCCGCATCAGTCGGACCATGTCTGCTTCTCCGCCCTGATTGCCGTCGGGAAAAATCTTGAGCTTCACTTTGGCGTCCGTGGCGCGCCGCCATTTTTCGCCCATGGCCAGGAGAGACTGATGATAAGAGGCCCCGCGCGGCGCAATGGTGCCGAGGTTGATGTGCAAGGCCGATTCGGCGGCGAACAACTGGCTTGCGGGCATGAGGGCGGCCAGGAATCGAATCGCAATCCAGATCGATCGGCACTGTGCGGCAAACGTTGAAATCCGCTGATCTGTGGCTCTCATGATAAGTCTCCTTAGAGCGTGTCCGAAAATTCCGCGGGGTCCTGTTTTCGCGCCAAAGGCCGGATGGCGAGGCGCGACGAAGGAGAATATCCTCCCTGGATCTTCGACTGAGGAGCAACGAAGCCAGGCGGCCTTTGG
>Ga0194126_10005959_pt1 | contig 17636 bp, 18 predicted proteins | sample TA2KigC150mmetaG_FD_148641 | JGI IMG/M metagenome (GOLD analysis project Ga0194126, IMG submission 148641) | Freshwater microbial communities from Lake Tanganyika, Tanzania - TA2015035 Kigoma Deep Cast 150m | ecosystem: Environmental > Aquatic > Freshwater > Lake | place: Tanzania: Lake... | reverse complement strand
ATAACACTCCTTGATGTTGTTTTGACATCTATTCTACCACTAAGCAATGTGAATTGTCGGACAGCCTGCAAGACCGCAGGGTATCTAAATATATTTGTAACCATGCGTATGCTGTCATTCCTGCGAAAGCAGGAATCCAGGAAAAACAAAGAAACTGGATTCCGCATCAAGTGCGGAATGACAAATAAGGAAACCCTGTAGCAAGACTACAGGGAATATCGAGTTCAAGATTTGTGACCCCTCTGCTCTACTTGATTCACAAAAATAAACAAAATGTTGTAGAGTAAAGAATAATGAGTAATATACAGGTGGGATAGACAGTCATTTAATTTATCCCCCAAATTATGCTATAAAAGATAACTCTTCATGTGTGACAGCTTTCCATGTAAGAGATAAAGGAGATTTTTCATGAGCTTCAACAGTCTAAAAAATTTAAGCATTGGTTCTTTAACTACCAAACTTCCCATAATTCAGGGAGGAATGGGAATTGGGGTTTCTCTGTCCGGGCTGGCCTCAGCAGTAGCCAACGAAGGCGGTATCGGAGTTATTGCTACAGCAGGCATCGGAATGAACGAACCTGATTTTTATAGGAATTTCCTGGAAGCGAATATCAGAGCGTTAAGAAAAGAGATTAGAAAAGCCAGAGAATTATCACAAGGAATCCTCGGTGTCAATATCATGGTGGCAATGTCCAACTTTGCCGATATGGTCAGAACTGCTATTGAAGAGGGTATAGACATTATTTTTTCAGGTGCCGGACTGCCCCTTAATCTCCCGCAATTTTTAAACGGCGATATAAAGACGAAGATGGTACCAATTATTTCCTCTGGAAGGGCAATTGATATTATCATGAGAAGATGGTTAGAAAAATACAACTATCTCCCTGATGCTGTTGTTGTAGAGGGGCCACTGGCAGGAGGGCATCTCGGTTTCAAAGAACAGATGATTGACGACCCTGAATATTCATTAGAAAAACTTGTTACGGAAGTGATTCAGGCAATAAAACCATATGAAGAAAGATATCAAAAACCCATCCCGGTAATCGCCGCCGGAGGAGTCTATACAGGAGAAGATATTTTTAGATTTTTCCAGTTGGGAGCCTCTGGTGTGCAGATGGCAACACGATTTGTTACCACTTATGAATGTGATGCATCGGCAAAATTCAAACAGACTTATGTAGATTCGAGGAAAGAAGATATTGTGATTATCAAAAGCCCTGTCGGGATGCCGGGGAGAGCAATTAGGAATGCATTTCTTGATGACGTCAGTCAGGGGAAAAAGAAACCATATAAATGTCCCTATCACTGCATAAAAACTTGCGATTATAAAAACAGTCCGTATTGCATTTGCCTTGCACTGATAAATGCAAAGAAAGGCAACTTGTCAAACGGATTTACGTTTGCTGGAGAGAATGCATATAGAGCAAAAGGAATTATTTCAGTCAAAGAATTAATAGAAACTTTAATAGAGGAATATAAGAACGCATCTCGTGAAATGATTTTTGCTTAGAATCCTGCATGACAACCTCACACCAGCTTTTTGCATCAGGGAAGATAAAAAACAGGAGAAGAATAAATGTACGAGAGATTTTATGAGTTTGGAATTTCGGATGAGGTTTTGAATGCGCTTTCCGACATGGGGTTTGAAGAACCCACCCAAATACAGAAAATTGCAATTGGCCCTGCTCTTAAGGGGCGGGACATCATAGGGCAGGCACAGACCGGCACGGGAAAAACAGCCGCCTTTGGTATCCCTATTGTCGAACGGGGCACCAGGTTAAAAAGGAAGAATCCTTATGCCGTCGTGCTTGCTCCTACGAGGGAGCTTGCAGTACAGGTGGCACAGGAGTTAAACAGAATAGGCCAAAATAAGGGAATCACTTCAGTCCCGATTTATGGCGGACAATCCATAGAACGGCAGATACGAAGCCTGAAAAGAGGCGTTCATGTTGTAGTCGGCACGCCGGGGCGGGTGATAGATCACATACAGAGGAAAACCCTTATCTTGAAGGACATCGGTATCGTTGTCCTTGATGAGGCCGATGAGATGTTGAATATGGGCTTTATCGATGACATGGAAAGAATACCCAAGGAGGTTCCAAAGGATCGGCAGACAATGCTCTTTTCAGCCACAATGCCCGAGGAAATCGTTCGAATCTCAGGCAAATACATGCGTGAGCCTGAGAAGGTCTATGTTGACGCCAAGAACCTGGTGGTCGCGAAAATAAAGCAAATCTTCTATGAAATCAGGGAAGAAGACAAGATAAAGGCATTAACCCGGCTCCTGGACGTGGAAGACCCTTCGTTAACACTCATCCCCGGGATGAAGTAAAGAAGGCAAAGGAAAAAGAACTCGTTGACACCCTTGAAGGCACAATCTTAAAAGGGAGCCACAGCAGGTATTTCCCTTTAATAGAAGGACTCCTCACAAGGTACTCTCCGCGGGATGTTGCGGCCGCCGCCCTGAGCCTCACTTCAGGAGATCTTGAGGTTGACGACATTGAAGAGTCTAATAAGTCACATTCCTCATCCGATCAGGGTTTTACTAAGCTCTTCATGACAATAGGCAGAAAAGACAATATAAAGGTTGGCGACATCGTAAAATACGTTTCGGCTGGGACAAATATCCCGGGGAGAAAAATCGGCAAGATCGCAATCCTCGATACGTTCAGTTTTGTAGAAGTCCAGGCAAATCTCGCTGATAAAGTCATCGGTGCGCTGAACGATATGATGCTGAAAGGGAAAAGAATACGGGTCCAGCCTGCCAAAGAAAAAATTGTTTAGCTCCTTCCATGATGAGATAATCAATTGGACTTTTAAGACCCAATGATTTATGTGGTCTTTATGTTGGGTTTTTATGGTGCTGTGATATGGGACTGCAATCGATCAATAAGTGAGGCGCCCTTCACAGGGTCTTTAAGGTTAATAGCACCGAGGAGGTAGCTGCCTGATTGGCGCATAATCACACCTTTGTATAACGGATCCTGAGTAATAAGGGTTATCCCTCTCGTATCTTTACTTATCTGTGGCTGAACGCCTGATTCCTTCAGATACCCGGTGTACTGGTCAAACGTGTGGCCAGAGGCTTTCACAGATTCATCAAGAATAACAAAAACTCTTAGAGGCTCACCATTAAAGGTTGCATCAGCGATCAACCCTTTTCTAAAGAATGCATATCCCAGAACACTTTGGGCAATATACTTTTCTGTCTGCGGAATGACATCGGGAATTTTCAGGAGTTCCAGTTCTTTTGGACGGGAAGACCCACCAGGAAGATTTTTTGCAATCGCCTCTGCACAGGCAATAAACACAATACGCTCCAGAGTTAATGTACCTGAGGCAGCCAATCGTACAAAATACCGATCTTTGTAGAACATTAACTGAGATTGGGTTACAAAACCTTCGCTCCCGATTTTGACCTTTTCTGCATAGGGCATGCGGTAGTTTGAGTATATGCCAAAGGCATCCAGCAATGACCCCATTTTAAAAACATCAGCAACGAGGGCAATGTTAGGATTACTTACTTTCATATAGAGAGCCGAACCAACAATCTCAAAACCATAGGGGAAATAAAGCTCAGATTCACCATCAATATATTCATAGAGAGTGTCCTTTGTGTAGCTGTTTACCTTGCCTTCCATAACCCATCCTTCTGAAAAACCCGGTGAGGGCAACAGGTTTTCAATAGATGTATCAGCGGCACACACAAAGGCATGAAAAACAAAAACTAAAAATAAAAATCCGAGAAATTAAATATTATTTTATAAAACTACTATTAATATTTTAGCAGGTATTATTTCTGAAAGCTACAGAAAGAACTGAATATATTTTGTCTGTCATAAAAATATTGCAAAATACGAGATGAACAGAAAAGAGCAATCTATCAAAACATGTTAAGAAGTACTGTTTTCAACTCCTTAGTCAGGTAAAAAGGTTTATCTTTTTATTATTAATCTTTAATCTTCAGACTGCTATCAATACTATTGAACTAAACTTAAATCGTCTTAGGATAAAAATGTATTCTTCCCTTTTATTCTTCCCTTCATTTGCTATGAGGGAAAGAGAGAGGTTAAAAAATATTCGACTAATGCTATCATATATGATAGCATATGCTCAATGAGTAAAACCGAAAAGCTTTTTACTAAAGTTAAGAATAATTCTCAAGATGTCAGATTCGATGAAATCTGTAAATTGGCAGAGGCTTTTGGATTTACCTATAAAGGTGGTAAGGGGAGCCATAAGGTATACAGTAAAAAAGGCATTCCTGAGATACTGAATTTTCAGAACGTCAAAGGGAGGGTTAAACCTTACCAAGTGAGGCAGTTTTTAAAGATTATTGAAGACTATAATGTAACAATGAAGGAGGGACAATAAGATGCACTATCCAATAAAAGTATTTTACAGCGAAGAAGATGAGGGGTTTATTGCTGTTATTCCTGATCTGCCAGAGTGCTCAGCCTTTGGAGAAACCGAGGAGGAGGCTATAAAAGAGGTGAAGATTGCTCAGGAATTATGGATAAAGACTGCAAAGAAAGAAGGCAGAAAAATACCACGGCCATCATCTGAAGATATATACAGCGGTAAGATACTCGCACGGACGCCCAAATCACTCCATAAGGCGCTTATGGAAAAAGCAAAAGATGAGGGTGTGAGCCTGAACCAGCTTGTGGTCTACCTGTTGTCAAGGGGAGTAGAAAAGCGTGCAAATCCGTAAAAGCCCTAAGCCTTCAATCTTTTGTATTGGGACTGCCAGAAAAAAACTTATCTCCCTGTTTTAGGTTTCGGAGGAGATGTAGTGCTCCCTGCTACCACGTCAAAAACAATCTCATGCCATCTAAATGGCCCCCACTTACCACTAATCGAGTAAGCAGGCCAGAACCGCCAGGTTCCTGCGGCATCTAATTTCCTTGATACTTTTATATCAACTTTTTGTTGTGGATTTAATATCTTACCCATATGTGAATAGCCGAAGTCACGGTTATTCGCATCTGTTGTAGAGTTCCATCTGGCTCCGACAAATGCACCGTAGCGGGAATCAAGTACTATGGTACGCTGTGTGACATTTTTTAACTTATAACTGACTTTCACATTATCTCCAACTCGAGATGGATCTTGTGCTCCACGGACAGAGAAATCACGAAGCTGTAGACCATCTGGTGATGTATCCGGACCTGCAAAATCTGCAGAGTAAGAGTCCATCTGGAAGATTGCGACGAAAGCGATTGAAAAAAGCAGTACAAAAATCTTTTTGGTCATGGTCTGCCTCCTCTTTTTAATGAACGAAAATACTGTTGCATATCTGCTCATATTTCACAATGACACTTGATTTCTATCGAGGTTTAGGTGATGCAATCTCTATCCTAGGTTTTACTTTTACAGGAACTTTTTGACCAAAGTCGCCTCCTGTAACTAATATTTTACCGACAATTGGTTTTGTCCCTGTGAGTTCTTTGCAATTGATGCTTACAGTAAAAGTGGCAGTACCTGCAGGGGGAACCTTATCAAACATTTGAGGTTCTACAAGAATCCACGGCTGTTCTGCCCTTGCCCGTATATCGAGCGCCTTCTTGGTGATATTGGTGACGACAATTGTTTTAGCTCTAAATTGAATCGTACAGTCAAAAGAAAGTGTTGCTGGCCTGACCCTTATGGTTGGTTGTACTTCAAGTTTCTGGGCATACAAGTCATTCAACAATGAGGGCAATACAAAAGAAACTAATGTCCTGTCTGTAACACTTTTTTACACTTTTTGAGTGTCATTCCGCACTTGATGCGGAATCCAGCCCTTGTTTTTCTGGTTTCCTGCTTTTGCAGGAATGACAGAATTGTGTAAACTTATTTATGAGACAGCACACTAATAGTAGAATAAGAGAACAAAAGGGTAAAAAAAACAGATTTGATTTTTTCATAGAATCCTCATTTCAACTCGGAGAATATCAGATGCAGGGAGGGCTGTCAAGAATTTTTTGGTTTTTGAAGTTGAGTAGTTAGCGATCGGCCTCAGGGTTCTCTTTTTCAGGATCCTCAAGTTTAGGCTTACACACTGGGCAATAGAGTTCCCCCTGATCCAGGAGGCACACATGTCCTCATTCAGGGCAGCAGATACATTCATCCTTCGGCTGCTTACAAACAGGGCAGATCTCCATAAAAATATACTATCGAATCTTAAAAAACAGGTCAAATTATTTTGACACCTGAGGAACAAGTAATTATAATTAGACTGATGGAGAATATTGTAAAAGCATTCCCTCATACTTTCATACCACTCTTTGCTGCAACGAATGTGTTTACCGTTCTTCCCATTTTTATCTCTCTCACTGAGGAGATAACAAATTCAGAAAGAAAGACGATCATAAGGGACTCACTCCTCACAGCCTTAATCGTGGGACTTTTATTTGTAGCTTTGGGAAAAGTAATTTTTAAAATATTGGGAATTACTGAAGCAGATTTTAAAATTGCAGGAGGTCTTGTCCTCCTTATTTTTGCGATACTTGACCTCGTAAGACATGATGAGACACGGAAAAGACCATTTGATAAGATGGGTGTAGTGCCTATTGGTGTGCCTTTAATTACAGGACCTGCGGTGCTTACCACTATCCTTGTACTTGTAGATCAATATGGTATTGTCCCTACAGTTATTTCATTTGTACTTAATCTCCTGATTGTCTGGATAACATTCGTCAATGCAGAGCGGGTTATACGTCTCTTTGGTAAAGGAGGCATAGCTGGCATTGCGAAGATTATGGCACTTCTCCTTGCATCAATTGCTATAATGATGATCCGATTAGGCGTTATTAACATTATTCACCGCAATATTAAGGGTTGAAAGGAATATTTTTTAACCTGACTTTGAAACGAGAGATAGGAAGGAATTCATGAGGGGGGCGTAGCCCCCCTCAGTCCTTTACTTTTTAGGCTTTGGCGGAGCAGGCTTTGGTGCAGCAGGAGCAACTTTCTGTTTCTCTGCAAGTGACTGCCCTTCTGGGCTCATGACGAAATCAATGAAAGTCTTTGTTGCGCCTTTAGGTACATCACGTGTGATGAGGTAAAACGGAATCTCTACCGGGTAAATGCCAGTCTTTAAGTTCTCAAGTGTAGGCGCTTTGCCATCTAACTCCAGTGCCTTAACTTTTTCATCAACAGCACCAATGAGGATGTAACCTATAGCCGAACTCTCTTTCGCGACTTCCTCCTTCATTGCACCCATCTTATCGAGAACTTTTGCCTTCTCGACTGCAACCTTTTCTGTGCCCATAACTACCTTCTCTAGGGCTGCCCTCTGCCCCGCACCTTCCTCTCTGATGAGCACAGTGATTTTACCTTTTGTGCCACCTACTGCAGACCAGTCAGTGATTTTACCAGCATAGATATCCCTTACCTGGGCTGTAGTTAACCCCTTTACTGGGTTTTTTGGATTAACCACTACAGTTACACCATCCTTAGCAAAAAGAAACGCTTTGATATCAGGATATGCCTTCTTTTCTTCGTCTTTCAATGGGCGGGTAATCATACCAAAAGTAAAACCAAACTCACTTTTACCAATAACTTTAATAGCAACATCGCCTTTCTCCTCGATGGTCTCGACAGCTATGCCTGGATTCTTTTCCATAAAAGGCGGTGATATTTTGTCAATTACGTCCTTAACTCCCTTTACCCCGAGACCCTTCACAGCTTCCTTACCAGTAGCAAGGCTTGTCGTCCCTAAAATAAAGAGCGCTATCACTAAACATATGGCAATCTTTCTAAGCATCTTTTCCCCCTTTCTTTAAGTAAATATCGTAATTATTGGTTATAGCGCCTCACGCGCTACCTACACAGTTCTTCTCCCCTCCTTTCTATCTTGGCAATATAAAACTTAGTGATAGATATTACCAAATAGATAACAGATAGTCAAGGAGAAGTCAACAGGAGAAGTCAACAGGAGAAGTCAACAGGAGAAGTCAACAGGTTTTTCTTCAATTATTTTCTTCAGTGATGATTTCTACTGTCTGCTGCTTCGTGCGCTTTCTATCGTACCTTTTCTTATCCCTTTTAGTGATCACAGTGTGCTTGCGGAGTTTCAACACCGCCTCCATAGGAAGGCGTGGTTTGGGCTTTTTCTTTTTTGAAGATTTTTTCATTGTAATAAATATACCTTAAAATGTTGAAAGTTTGAAGCATTGAAATGAGAGAGGCAACAAGGGAGAAATTTCATGAAGTGAAATAGGGGGGGTGATATCTGATATAATTTACTCAGAGGCGGTGTGAACAACTGAGAGACAGACTGAGAAAAACAGGAATTGATGTTATAGGGAATGTCATTTTCTCATTCTTGATGTCATAATGCCGAAGAAGAACGGTAAGGAAGTGTATGAAGAGATAAAGAAAGTAAGTCCGGATGTGAAGGCTTTTTTTTATGAGTGGTTACACCGCAAATGTTATCCATAAAAAGGGAATCCTTGAAGAGGGATTAGATTTTGTCTTAAAACCCATCTTTCCAACAGAGCTTTTGAGAAAAATAAGAAAGGTGCTGGAAAGATGAGTTGAAAAAACTAAAAGTCTACTATTTCAACCCCAGCACATCCTGCATGTCGTAAAGACCTGCTGGTTTTTCTGAAAGCCAAAGCGCAGCCTTCAAAGCGCCTCTTGCAAAGGTATCCCTGCTCGATGCCTTATGAGTAATCTCTATTCTTTCACCAAGTCCGCCGAATATAATAGTATGTTCTCCTACAATGTCGCCTGCACGTACAGTCTGAATGCCAATCTCTTTTTTTGTTCTTTCACCAATAAGCCCTTTTCTTGCATATACAGCAACCTCTTCAAGGTTTCTGTTTACCGCATCTGCAATAACCTGAGCCATCTTGAGTGCAGTTCCACTCGGTGCATCTTTCTTTAATCTGTGGTGTGCCTCGATAATCTCAATATCATAGTCATCGCCGAGTACTCTTGCAATATCATGCAATATCTTTAAAAGCAGGTTTACCCCCATGCTCATATTGGATGCCATGACACACGGGATTTTCTTTGTCAGTTCAGCAACTTCTTTTAAATGATCTTTTGAAAAGCCTGTTGTGCCTATGACCATTGCCTTCCCTTTTGATGATGCAAACCTCAAATGTTCGAGGGATGCTTCAACCGTAGTAAAAGAGATAATCATATCAGCATTGTCAGTGGCTGATTCAAGACTATCTACAAGTTTTACTCCTGTATCTCCGATTCCGACTATTGTCCCGATATCTTTGCCTATGTCCTTATGCCCTTTTTTCTCAAATGCACCTGTAAGCCGGAGTCCTTCATATTCTCTTGAGAGGGCAGTGATCCTGCTTCCCATCCTCCCTGCTGCTCCTGCAACTGCGATCTTAATCATGATAACCTCCTGGTATAGCATAGAGCGTAGAGTTTCGCGCTCAGCTCATTGCTCTTTTTTATCTTCTCTTTGCCCTTTGCTCTTCGCTTCATCCTCTGGAATCCTGTATTCCTCTGTCGCCCATTTGCCAAGGTCAATAAGTTTGCACCTTTCAGAACAGAAAGGCCTCCAGTGATTTTCCTCCCATGTTGTTTTATTTTCACATATTGGACATGTGATTTTCATAACAGTCATTTCACTATATGAAGCTAAACAGTATACACCCAGAATTCAGAATGGAAAAGACTGTCTCAAAATTTTTATAAACGACAAATTATTATTCATATGGCAATCGTAAATGCCATAAAGTTTGAAGGTTTTTTTTGTTTACGCTCAAGAGATTTTTCTTTAAGGTGTCGTGATAAAAATTATTCACCAGTCTTTTCCATTTCTCTATAGTTAAGCAAATGAATAAAATCGAAAATTTTTTGGTTTACTTTTTAACTATTCTGAATCTTCTCATCTGCTTTTTTCAAGTTCTTAATAAGCATATCTGAGACAATGCCATTCACACATCCTGTAAGCGTACCTAAGAAGATAATCACAGGGGTTATCAGAAGTATTGCTTCAATTCTCTGTATAAATAAAACATAGGCAAGCAAAAGCTGGGCAATATTATGAAACAATGCGCCGACGAGACTCAGACCAACAGGGCCGAATAATCGCGGCATCAAAGATAAAACAATACCCATGCTCAATGTGCTTGTAACCCCTCCTCCTAAGCTCAGGATAAAAGCAGGTCCAAGGAATGTTCCTGTGAATAATGATGCGAGGACTACCCGTATGAGTGTGACCATAAGTGCCGCGCGGATACCGTAAAGAATTAATGAAGACCTTTTAAATTCAACTTTCCCTCTGATGTGAGGTGTAGTGTGTACTTTTCCTTGACTATCCACCATTACTCCGTCAAACCCCATTTTTTCGAGGGTCTTTATCCCCTTTTCAGGGCCGAGTATAAAGATACCGGTTGCAAATGCATCTGTAAATGCACCTTCTTTTGTGATTATACTTACACTCTGACATCCCTCAGCAGGATAGCCTGTCCCGGGATTGAGAAGGTGGTGGTATCTTTTGCCATCATTGATAAAAGAGCGTTCATAGTCTCCAGAGGTTGATATTGCTATATCTGCGAGCTCAATAGTTGCCATGATATTGTCTGTAAATCCCCCCTAACCCCCCTTTACTAAAGGGGGGTTAGGGGGGATTCTTGGATTCCTTATGCCTATTTTCCATGGTATTCCATCAGGCTTTAGTCCGAATGCTTTGATATCTCCTGCAACAGAGACAAGGCCAGAGTGTATCCTGTTTCTTTTTAAAGTGTCTACTGCCTTATCAGCCGCATATCCTTTTGAGATTCCACCGAGGTCGATATACATACCCCTTTTTTTCAAAAATGCAGTAGATTTATTTCTGTCAATCATTAAATGCCTGTAATTCACTAACGAGAGATTTTTTTTGATTGAACTGTCTTCAGGTTTGACCTTTTTGTAAAAGTCATAGAGTGTGATAACAGCGCCGATAGTCGCATCAAATGCACCTTTAGTCTTTTCCGAGACATATATTGCCTTATCAAGAATATCTAAGGTATCTGGAGAGACCTTTACTTCAGAGATACCTGCATTTTTATTAATGAGGGATATTTCACTATCAGGTGTGAAAAAATTGAATAGTTTTTCGAGTTTTTCTATCTCGGAAAAAGCAGTATCAATTGCCTTTTCAGCGCTATCTTTTGAATTGGAGACAACAGTTATGGTAACAAGTGTGTCCATAAGGATTTTACTTTTTCTATACACTTTTTCTTTCTGGGATGAACAAGCACATAAAAAAGCAAGTAAGCAGAAAGCAGTAATTGGTTTTTATGTGAACTTTGAACTTTGTCCGCCATGGCGGATGAACGTTGAACTTATTTTTCATGCTACTCTTGCAGCGGTGAGTCTTAACAATTTATTCCTTAAGTACTTTCCGGTATAAGACAATGGGTTTATGGTAATCTCCTCTGGCGTACCTTCGGCAACAATCATTCCTCCTTCTTCTCCGCCTTCGGGTCCGAGGTCTATGATATAGTCTGCAGATTTTATCACATCAAGATTATGCTCTATTACAATGACTGTATTCCCTAAATCTACGAGATTGTTTATGACATCCAGCAGTTTCTGGATATCAACAAAATGGAGTCCTGTGGTGGGTTCATCAAGAATATAGAGTGTATTACCTGTTGATTTTTTCCCGAGTTCTTTCGAGAGCCTTACCCTCTGCGCTTCACCACCTGAGAGTGTTGATGCAGGTTGTCCAAGCTGGAGATACCCGAGCCCGACAGCTTCAAGTACTTCAAGTTTATGTTTTATAGAAGGGATTGATGAAAAGAATTGAAAAGCCTCAGTAACAGTCATTTCAAGCACTTCTGCAATGTTCTTCCCTTTATAGGTAATGTCGAGTGTCTCTTTATTGTATCTTTTCCCTTTGCATATATCACACGGTATATACACATCAGGAAGAAAATGCATCTTTACCTTAATGAGCCCATCTCCATGGCATGATTCGCACCTTCCGCCTGTAAGGTTAAAACTAAACCTGGAAGGGGTGTGCCCCCTTATTTTTGAATCAGGCACCAGAGAGAATAACTCTCTGATGAATGAAAAGACTCCTGTATATGTTGCGGGATTAGACCGGAGTGTCCTTCCAAGCGGTGATTGATCAACACTTATCACACGGTCTATCTTATCTATGCCTATAATTTCTTTGTATCGGCCTGGTGTTAATTTACTCCCGTATATCTCTTTGCAGAGAGCTTTATAGAGTATCTCAATCGCGAGTGTACTTTTGCCTGAACCTGAAACTCCTGTAATACAGGTAAAAACACCGAGCGGGATATTTACATTTATATTTTTGAGATTAAATTCCTGAGCGCCGACAATCCTTATAAAGTCTCTTGGTTTTCTCCTCACAGAAGGGGTCTCTATTGACATCGAACCACTTAGGTATTTTCCTGTTACTGACTTTTCATTATTTTCTATTTCATGAGGTTCCCCGGATGTGACAACCCATCCACCACTGAGTCCTGCACCAGGTCCCATATCTATGACATAGTCAGCCCATCTTATTGTCTCTTCATCATGTTCGACGATGATTATAGTATTGCCTGCATCCCTTATTGAGGAAAGGCTCTCGAGGAGTTTTTTACAATCCCTCGGGTGCATGCCAATACTTGGCTCATCAAGTATATAAAGAACTCCTGTGAGAGATGAGCCGAGTTGAGTTGCAAGCCTTACCCTCTGTGACTCTCCGCCTGAGATCGTGAGTGAAGACCTGTCAAGAGTGAGATAATCAAGTCCTATATCTTTAAGAAAATAAAGTCTGTCTCTCACTTCTTTCAGAACACGAGATGCAATTGCCTGTTCTCTCTCAGTGAGGGTGAGATTATTGATAAAAAGCAATGCATTTTGTACAGACATTCTTGCGAATTCGCCTATATTTATGCCCTGTATCTTGATGTTCAATGCCTCCTTTCTCAATCTCAATCCTCCGCAGCCTTTGCAGTAGTTGTTGTTATCGAGTTCTTGAGAATCTTCTTCAAGATGCTCAAAGCCGAGCCCATTACATTTCGGGCACGCGCCCTGCTTGCTGTTAAATGAGAAAAACATTGGATTTATCTCAGGGTAGCTTATGCCGCAGTTCGGGCATACTGCTGTCTTTGAAAAAAGGATATCTTTATCTCCTTCGATGAGGTTAATTACTACGGTGTCTGAGTAAGCAAGGGATGTCTCTATTGCGTTTTTAATCTGGCGCTCAATTCCAGGTTTTATGATAAGTCTGTCTATGACGATCTCTATGGTATGTCTTTTGTGTTTCTTGAGAATTATGTCATGTGTAAGATCTCTCATCTCACCGTCTATCCTTGCCCTTATAAAACCTTCCCTTCGCATCTCCTGGAGTTCTTTTCTGTATTCACCTTTTCTGTCCCTGACTATGGGTGAGAGGATTTGCAAGCGACTTCCCTGGGGCAGAGACATAACTGAACGAATAATATCCTTTGACTCCTGTTTTGATATCGTAGAGCCGCAGTTGTAACAGTAGGGCATGCCTATCCTTGTATAAAGGACACGCATATAATCGTATATTTCAGTGATGGTGCCTACAGTTGAGCGTGGACTCTTAATAACAGTTCTCTGGTCTATGGCGATGGATGGAGATAGCCCTTCGATAGAGTCCACATCAGGTTTGCGGAGCTGTTCAAGGAATTGACGTGCATAGGCTGAAAGGCTTTCAACATAGCGCCTATGACCTTCTGCATATATAGTATCAATAGCAAGGGATGACTTACCCGAACCTGATGGGCCTGTTATTACAGTAATTGTATCTCTGGGTATCGATAAATCAATATTCTTGAGGTTATGTTCTCTTGCGCCCTTTATTGTGATAAAGCCAAGCATTGTATATAGGTTTAATATTTACAAAATGAGCGAAGTATATCTATTTAATATACCATAAAAATGACATGAGGGCTTATAGTCTCGTAAGTTTAATCAATGGTATTTTGAGAGGTCTTATGTAATAATATTATATGAGAGGTATTTTTCTCCGATGCTCCATTAATCACAGGAAAATAATGGCAGCTTTTATTTTGTTCATATCCCGTTATTTACCATTGCTTGCAATTTTTTGTTTACTCCTCGGAAATTTTTCCAGATTATTGGCAGCAGATCCTTATGCGCAGAAGCGGCAGACAATGGTCGAGAAGGATATTAAAGGGAGAGGTGTAAAAGATAAGAAAGTACTTGAGGTAATGGGAAAAATTCAAAGGCACCTTTTTGTAGATGAACATTTAAAGGAAAAGGCATATGCAGATCATCCATTACCAATAGGAGAAGGACAAACAATATCTCAGCCTTATGTGGTCGCTCTGATGACAGAGGCATTACGGTTAAAAAATACTGATAGGGTACTTGAGATAGGCACAGGCTCTGGTTATCAGGCAGCAGTGCTTGCAGAAATAGTAAAAGAAGTCTACACGATTGAGGTAAGGAAATCCCTCACAGATATGGCAACAAAGAGGCTTATAGACCTTGGCTATAGAAATGTGAAGGTGAAACATGCTGATGGTTATTTTGGATGGGAGGAATATGCACCATTTGATGCAATCATCATCACTGCAGCAGCAAACCATATCCCTCCGCCTTTGATAAAGCAGCTGAAAGAAGGAGGGAGACTTATCGTTCCACTCGGGAGTACAGTCTATTATCAGGTACTTACGCTTGCAACAAAAAAGAAGGGCGAACTTAGTGTTGAACAGATGGGATCAGTTGCCTTTGTGCCAATGATAGGGGAGGTCGAGAAGAGAAGATGAGGAAACCACAATAAAAGCAGGACTAACTTTCGCTCCTAACGATATTTTTCGACAGTTCTAATCCCGAAAGCTTTCGGGAATCAAACAGTCGAGGCTGTGGTTGCTCCAGTTTGCTAAGCACTCGATGCGAGTCTTCGCTGAGAGTCGCTTCGACTATTACCGAAACCCCGAATCAAGTTCGGGGTCTGATGTCGCTCAAGTCAATCCTGCTCATTATTAGATTTGTTTTTAGTTTCTCACAAACCTTCTTAACGTTACAAATGCCATCAGATATGCGAGTGCGCCCAGCCACAGGACGATTGTAAATCCGAAAGCCATAGCTAACATAATAGTGAGAATAGGTGCGATAACAGAGAAGCACCCATTAATCGCCCATGCCCAGGGGATTAATAATTCATTTTTCTCGCCAAGAATTTTCAGTCCTGTGGGAAAGGGGATGCCCATGAGAAGACCGAGCGGCATCAGTATGAAGAACACTAAAGGAATCTTGTTTACAATCGAATATGGAGAAATTATGTCCGAGACAGCAGGAAGAAATATACTGTAAAGAATAATAAGAAATGTGATTACAAGAGCGGTAACAGGATTTCTTAATCCTGAAACCCTGTGGCTTAATAGACTCCCAATACCAGAACTTATGAGGATTGATGTGAGGACAGCTGCAACTGCATAGGATGGGTTTTCAAGAGGCAGGATAATTTTCTGGATCAGAGATATTTCTACAAACATAAAACCAATGCCAAGGAATGCGAAGTAAGGAAGAAAACTTTTTCCTTTGTCATCAAATCCCCCCATCCCCCCTTTACTAAAGGCCATGGCTCGTAGAGGGGGCAAGGGGGGATTAGGAATATTATTTTCATGCTTTTTTGAAAAAGCCGGTAAAAGGACCAATATAAGGCTTAAAAACAATACCTGTATGAACACTACGGGGAGGATAAAGCCTTCTTCTATAAAGTATTGCCACTTTTCTCCCATAATTGTATAGATTGCCTTGATGTTCTTAAGTTTGAGGTAATAATGAAAAAACGGGTAATCGTCACGGACAGGACTGATATCAAAAATATACTCATGTATGTATCCGAGACGTGTTTCAGGATTCAGAATATTTTTAAATGCAGTAAAGTATTCATTTGAAGGTATTCGAATGTAGATATTCGTCTCTTCTTCCTTGATGCCTGGACAGTATATAAGGTCAAATCTTCTGCTTTTTGAAAACTTTTTGACAGCTTCTATTTCATTTTGAGTAAAGGGGTTCTTTTTTATGAGGATACCTATACTTCCCCAGCTTCTGAGAGCAACAAAATGTTTCTGTATATCTTTTATCCCGAGTTCTTCCATAGAGGAAATTAAAGTGGTCATAAGTCTCAATTCTATTCTTGGCGGTGGGAGTATAAATAGGTTGATGCTCAAAAGTCCCTCATCTTTCAGATGATGTAAATATTCCTTGAAGCCTTCAACAGTAAACCTGTAGTCCTCTGCTATTCCGAAAGAACCGGCTGGTGTTGTTCCCATTAATGATATATCAATAATATCGAATCTTTTAAAGTCTGATCTTAACCATGACCTTCCGAGACCCTGCCATGTATTCTGTGCATAGATGCTCCCTGAAAATTCATTAAAATCTTTCTTTATGACCTTTATTAATAAAGGATTACTTTCAATTTTATATATATTCAAAAAGCCGTAATATTCTGCAACAAGGCATTGAAGACCACCTTTTGGATCAAGGATTAATACATCATCCAATCCACCTACCCCCCCTTTACGAAAGGCCATGGCTCGTAGAGGGGGTGAGGGGGGATTACGTATTTCATAGGGCAGGGCAGATGGCAGGAAGTGAAGAAATGCTAAGGATTTTTGATCAGCAGCAGATGTAATCGCATTTATTTCACTTCCGTCTATTGTAAGTCCTATCTGCTCAGGAAGCATGTCGAGATACTTAAGGCTCAGGCCGGGAGCGAAACGCACCGCAGGGCTTTTAAATGTATCTATCTTTGAGAAGGGACTGAAATAGGTTTTGAGATGTTCTGCACCGGGATATCTCAATGCAAGTGGCAGCCCTTTATACGGTGACATCCTGATATTAATAAAATCAGGATAGAAAATTATAAGTAAAATGTTCACTATGATGAGAACCAAGGATGCTGCTCTTAGTCTTTGCTCACCCATAATGAATGCTGCGATCAATGCAATGAAAGAAAGGATAAAGACAGCAATGTCAGGTCCTATAACAGTCATAAGATAAAGGATACCCATCGACCCCATACCTGCGCCAATGAGGTCTGCACCATAAAGGAGACCGGATTTCTCACTGAGCGAGGAGAATGCTGTAGCGATGATCAGTCCTGCAAAGAAAAAAGGTATCGAAAGTGTAATGTAGTAAAGGCCGATATAAAAGAGCTCTATCCTTGACCATGAGAGCCTCACAGGGTCAAATGGTATCAAATTTGAAAGGAGATAGCTTAAAGATATACTTATACCAAGTAACAGGCTATAGATACTGATATAAGAGGGATTTCTCAGTTTCAGATTAAGTGATAATATGGTACCGCTTGCACCGATGCCGAGCATGGCAATACTTATTATCATGAAAGCAAAATGGTACCAGAGTGAGATAGAAAATATTCTTGTAAGGGTTATCTGGTATGCAAGGCTTGAAAACGAGCAGAGAAATATTACACATAATAACCTCAAATTGTTACTCATGGTGTTGAAAAGATTATATCTCACTCAAATCAGGATATAAAGGGTTTAATGAGTAGCTACAGACATCCTTATGTATTTGAGATTTTAAAAAAATTATTAGAGAATTATAATAATGTAATTTTATAATTGTTCGCTATTTTGAAAATGAGAAATACAGGCCTGTCCAAAAACTTACTTTTTGTCTCCCTGAACTTGTTTCAGG
>Ga0194126_10005958_pt1 | contig 17645 bp, 18 predicted proteins | sample TA2KigC150mmetaG_FD_148641 | JGI IMG/M metagenome (GOLD analysis project Ga0194126, IMG submission 148641) | Freshwater microbial communities from Lake Tanganyika, Tanzania - TA2015035 Kigoma Deep Cast 150m | ecosystem: Environmental > Aquatic > Freshwater > Lake | place: Tanzania: Lake... | reverse complement strand
ACAGGGTCGTTTGGATCAGGCTGAACGATTTGATCACGATATCGAGCGCGAGCCAGCGCGTGAGTGGGATCAGCAGCGGCTGGCTGTAGAACGCGGCGATCAGGGGCGCCGCGAAGTAGAGCGCCAGGATGGCGAGGCCGCCGACCAGGATGTTGAAGTAGAAGATCGAGCATTCGTCGGTGTAGGTGGCGTCCTGCTTGCGAATCAACGCCGCGCCGAAGCCGCTGTCCAGGAAGGCTTGCGCCAGCGCGATGAAGAGCGCCAGCATCCCGACCAACCCGAACTGCTCCGGCGTCAGCAGGCGCGCCAGCAGGATGGTCGGCAGGAATTGGATGACGCGCAGTCCCACTCGTTCGACCAGGTTCCAAAATAGCCCTGACAGCGTCCTATGTCTGAGGTGGTCCATGTCCTGGTGTCTTGAATTCAGGATCGCAACTGTTCAGGCGGATTCGCAGGCTGACACGCCTGGTGGCCAGCGAGGCGTACCCAGGATGACCAGGCGCAACGCCTGCAGCAGTTGGCGCAGCCCATCGGCAATGCCCGCCTCAGCCGCATGCCGGCGCGTTGCACCGCAACTCTCTTCGCAGGCCTCAGGAGGCTGTTGCCAGCAGAGTTGATTGTCGTGCCAGAAATCGAAACATCAACCGCGCGATCTCATCGCCCGTAGAATGGAAGCCATACGCCAGCAGTTGTTTCATCGCCGCGGTGACAAGGCCGAAAGGCACTGCCTTCTCAAGAGTGGAAGTGGGCATGCCCACGGTCGCCGCATACGGCAGCAGAAAATGGGTTTGCAGGATGTCCCACCCAGCCCGCAGCTCCGCGTCATGGCGCGGCCCTTCCATGAGATCCGTGGCCGGCAATCCAAGCCAGAAGCAGGTCAGGGCGCCGGCCCAGAATGCCGGATCTACTGCACAGAGACCCGAATCGCTGTAGAATTCCCAGTCAAAGACCGAGAGATCCCGGCCGTTCACCCGCACGTTATTGAACGCAAAGTCACCGTGGACCGCGCACAGGTGAATGTGCGAGCTGAGCTCCTGAATATCCTGCGCCATGTGTGCCAGATACACTCTCTCGAACTCGAGCAAAGGATAGTACGCTGCAAACTGATCCAGAGACTGGCTCAGGCGCGCAGCAATCTCGGCACTGGGGACGCCGGGTAGTCGTGTGTGCGTCTGGAATGTGCTCAACCAACTTGCTGCCTGCCTCAGGTATCGCCGGGTGGATTCCCGTTCGCTCGCCACCCTGCCAGGAAGATGCTGCGTCCCGTGCCGATAGGTTTCGACCAACACGACACTATGGTCGTATTCTCCGGCGAACAGCACCCGGGGAAGAGCCTGCACGAGTGAGGTTCCGGCCAGGCGTTCCGTAATCCGGTCGAGGGCCTGGCCTTCGGCCAGCAAGTTATAGCCGATCGCCTGGCAGTGCCTTGACTTGACCACCCACCGCGGTTGCTCTTCACGTCCGCTGAAGGCGAAGTACACAACCCTCCCTGCCGGCGCGACGCTGGTGTGAAGCACCAGAAAACGGATCTGCTCCGTATCGGAGAACAGTCCAAGATCCCCCAACAGTGACCTGATACTTTTCTCAGATAGCATAATCGTTACTGCCGTGCTGTGATGCAGAAACATGGCGAGAGCAACTTGAGAAACGCCGGAAAGCCGGCCGCGAGGCCTATTGAGCGCACGATCCGTCCCTTGGCGGAGCGCGGCGTGATATCCCGAAGGTAGTGCCGAAAACCGTGAGCATGATCCAGGCAATACATCACTGTGGGCATATTGTAGCTCAGGGCTCCTCGGATCTCGATGGAGCGATACCCGGCTTCATGGAGCAGCTTGAGATACCCCCAATAGGAATAGGTGTAGGTGCGATACGATCGTTCGATGGCCTGAACATGAAAGTGCTGAGTGGATGACCCCAACCTCATCACCAGACTTGCCATGAACCGGGGCATCAGGCTGGTATACTTCATGTTGCTGTGATCATTGTCTCCCAACAGCATGTTGATACCGAATCGATTCTCGATGCCGATATAGACGCACCCTTGATCACGTAGAAGATGCCTGACGCGCGCAAGCACCTCTTTCTGAATCTCGCGCGGCCGGCCCTGTTTCGATATGGCGGCCCACTCCAGGAAACCGTTCAGGATGATCAGATCAAACGAGTTTTCCGGCAGCGGCAGGGAGTGTACGCTCGCACAGATCACCTGCAAGTTCCTGGCTGCCTCTTGCTCCTTTCGAATGGACAGGAACTCCGTGCGTTCGGGCACCGATTCAACTGCGACAACCTGCTCTACGTGCCTGCACAGGGGGAAGGCATTTCCTCCCCACCCTGCCCCCATGTCCAACACCCGCCAGGAGGGAGACAGCCCCACCAGGGGTATCCAATCCACGCGGTGTTCGCTGGTGATGTAGTCCTTCAAGTGGCCTGCAAAGACATCCACCGCCTTGCTCCAGCCATCTTGCCGCGCCATTGCGTTCAGCTCGCACATCCGCGCTTGCTCAAGCTCTCCCCAGTACAGGGCGTTTTCCGCAAACAACGGAACACCATGCTGAACAGGCCAGGACCGACAACAGGCTGGGCAATGGATCGCCTGTCCAGACGCCACGACGTTGCCGCGACAGGCGGGACATACTAGCTCGATTTCCTGTGTCACTTCTCGCATCCTTTAGCGAACGAGATCGGAGATCCGTTTTCGGAAGTCGGGCGCCAAAGCCATCACTCTGGCAATATCACTGCGGTTGACGCGGATGAAATCGCCCCATCTGCTTCCAGAATAGCGGGTTGCCATCACCACCAGGGCCGCGAAGGACAGCCAATACGCGACCGTTGACGCGATCGCAGCACCTGATATGCCGTAGCTCGGTATCAAGGCAAGATCCAAGACGACGGTGCCGATCAGTCCCACGATCAAGGCCATGCTGGCCTGAGATGGGTGGCCCTTCCCGGATATCAGATACGGATACAGTATTTTCACTCCGCTGAGGCCTACCATCCCGAGGCATAGGATGTTGCTCGCCAGAACTGCCCCTGAATACTCTCTGCCGAACATCAGTGGGATGATAATGTGCGCGAGTGGCATCCATATCAGGCAGATGGCCGCTGTTAAGAGGAGCGTGATCCGAACGATCGGGGCCACAGTCCGGTCTTGCCGTTCACTCGTCGAATCCCCGAAATGGGCGAACCCGACCGTTTGTGTGGCGACAGAAAGCTGCAAGGTGATCTCACTGTAGGAAGTTGCGATCGTGTACAGCCCGGTAGACGCTTTGCCCAAGAAATAGCTCACCAGAAAGAAGTCCAGTCTGTAGTTCAGTGTCTGGGCGAACAGGCCCACCGCCGCCTTGCTGCCGTAGACCACGGAACGGAGGGCCGATTGCCAAACCCCCTCCCAATTCGTTGAGAATCTGATCCCGCCAAGCATCACGAAGATGACCAGTTCCACGACTAACTCAAGCAGGTAGGTCGCTATACCACCCCTGACGCCCCATTCCAGGATGAGACAGAACAGGATGCTCCCGGCGAGATATGAACAGCCTCCCACAACGTCTGCGATATTGATCGTGCGCATCGCGCCATGCCTGACCGCAAGTGGCCGTGCCAGGGTCACCCAAAAGCTAAGCGGCAGACTGACGCATGCCAACGCAAAGTCCATCGGCTCAATCCCCTCGAATACGCGCAATCCTATCTGACCTACAAACGCCAACAAGACACCGACCGGCATGCCAACGGCCAGGGCATAACCCGTCACAACCGTCCACAGGACCTCGCGGGAGATGGCATCTTTTCCCGTGAAGAACCACATAGCCTGAACCATGCCAGACGTCAAAACGCCCTGGGTGAGGGTAACCGTGAGAATGACAATCGCTAAGGCGCCGCGGCTGCTTGGTCCGAGAGAACGCGCGAGGATCACCCCCGCAATTGTCGTGGTAAACATGCGAGCATACTGCGCCCCAAAGCGGGTGATGGTCTCTCTAGCGAATTGTTCTGAACGCATCTTGCGGCTGGCCATTCCACATGTAACGAAGCTTCCTACTCTGCTTGCCGGTGTGAGCGTCATTGTAATCCATTCCGTCGCTCACTACAATCCGGCCCGATGACTGCATCCCCTGCATTGCGGGTGAATCGTTGCGTGGGTCTACAAATTGGCCTTTTTCCTCAGCACCAGGGAGAAGGTCTCTGCCGCCTGTTCCCTGTAGAAGACCCAAAACGCCACAATCCAAAGTCGCCAAATCAGGTAGAGCGGAAAAAAGAACGAGAAGTAATGACTGAAATAGTAGTAACGCTCCTCTGCCGGGAGCAGGCCGACACGACCTGCCAGTTCTTTGATATCGGACGGCGTACATCTATCATAGTAAGAGGGAAACCCTTGTCTGGACTGGTCATCTGGAAAGACCGCATACAAGACACGCCGTTTCAGGTTTTGTGGCATGATCATGTTCCATCGCGCATAGATCGCGTTTCTGCTGGGCACAAAGATAAGCGCCAGTCCGCCGGGTCTTAAGATGCTGGATATCGCGCTAATAGCCGCCTCGGTGTCTTGTACGTGCTCCAGTAGCGCCTGACAGATGACGATGTCAGCGTCGCCGCGGCCCTCATGCTGGGTGATATCGTCGCAGATCGTTTCGTCGTAGGCGCCTTCGGGAGCTCGTGCCAGTTCATTCATGTCAATGTCCAGGCCAATGACCTTGATATTCAGGTCCTTCTTTGCTTTCGGGCTGAGATAGGGCGTTTTTCCTCCCCCGATCTCATAGACCGTCAGGTTGTTCAGCAAATACTTCGGTACCAGAGACCAAAGAAAGTCCTGGTTTCCGTGGATCCTGAAGTGCGCTGGCAGCAGCCTGTCAAACCTGCTACACAACCACATTTGACTCTTGACTAAAGCTCTCCACATACGACCGGACTCCTGGGACGGCGACTGCTTCGACCAGCGAATGCGTTACGACTTTGCCTGTGAAGATGGGATAAAGCGGAATCCAGGTTCCGGGGGCCGCGGCGGTCGCTCTTGTTGGGCGATCGTCCCGCAGCCCCATCCGTTCGGCCCGGTTCCAGAATAGCCCTGACAGTGTCTTCTGCCTGAGATCATCCATGGCTCGTAATCCGTTGCCGCACCTCAGCGGCGTTAGCGACTGCGACGCGCAGGATGCCACAGACCGTCTCGATATCCTCTTCGCTGACGGCCGAGCCGGTCGGCAGCACCAGGATGCGGTCGGCGACCGCTTCGGTTCGCGGCAGGGTCGCGGCGGCGTCAGGATAGAGCGTGCGATACGGCTCCATGCGATGGCAGCCGGGCCAGAAGTAGCGCCGCGCCAGCACCTTTTCGGCGTGCAGCACCTTGATCAGGTCGTCACGCCCGATGCCGGCTTCTTGCGCGTCCACTTCCACGGCCATGTATTGGAAGTTGCCCCGTTCGCTTTCGTCGTAATGGATCAGATGGAAGCCGGGCAGCGCGTCCAGCTCCCGGCGGTAGGCGTGGTAGTTGCGCCGGTTGATGCGGACGAAATCGTCCAGCGAACGCAGGTTGGTCAGGCCCATCGCGGCGCAGACTTCGGTCATCTTGCCGTTCGTGCCCACCTCGACCACCCGATCGTAGCCCGTGAACCCGAAATCGCGGATGATGTTGGCGTGGCGGGCCAGGTCATCATCGTTGGTGACGATGGCGCCGCCCTCGAAGGTGTTGAAGAATTTGGTGGCGTGAAAGCTGAAGACCTCGGCGTCGCCGAAGTTGCCGATCATGCGGCCCCGATATGAACACCCGAAGGCGTGCGCCGCGTCGAACAACAGCTTGAGCTTCCGGCGCGCCGCGATTTCTTGCAGCGCCTCGATATCACACGGCCGGCCCCACAGGTGCACCCCCACGATGCCGGTCGTCCGGGGCGTGATCAGATGCTCCACCTGGGCGGGATCAATGGTGTGGGTGGCCGGGTCAATATCGCAGAAGACCGGGGTGATCCCCTGCCAGTGCAGGGAGTGCGCCGTGGCGATGAAGGTAAACGCGGGCACGATCACCTCGCCGGCCAGCCCCAGGGCGCGCGCCGCGATCTCCAGCCCGATGGTGGCGTTGCAGACGGTCAGGCAGTGTTTGACGCCCAGGAAGCGGCACAACTCCCGCTCGAACTGCCCCACGAACGGCCCAAAGTTGGTCAACCAACGGTTGTCCAAGATCTGTCCCACAGAGGCCATGAACTGCTGGCGGTCGCCGATGTTGGGCCGGCCGACGTGCAGCGGCATTTCGAAGGCGGGTGCGCCACCCAGAATGGCCAGTTGCGTTATAGACACAAATTTCTCCTTGACTGCTCCCCACATACTGCACGGCTCAGGGAGAAGGGGCAAGTTCCAAACTGCCCAGGGCCGAGAACCGCTTGGCAAAGTCATCTACCTGGAGCGTCTGTTGCCCGAACATCAGCAGGAAATAAGTTGGATTGACTCTCACACTACCGATGTAATGAAAGCCGAGGTCTTGCACTTGATCGGACGTCAGTTCCTCATATCCCCTGAGATCTGTCAGGCCGTGATTTGAATTGGAAACAAGGAAGACGAGATCAGTGCCCCCATTCGCAATCTCCGCAAGTACAACGGCTGGCGTAGAGTTCAAGGCGATTTGCCGATTATTCAACCCGGCAAGGTCAATCACTTTGAAGTCGGAGTAGAAGGGGATTGCCCCGCAATCGTTCACGGCAATGGTTAACGGGCGACCTTGGGCAGCCACTTTCATATTCTTGCCGATCCGAATAGCCTCGATCACAGCCTTCGCGTTTCGGTCCACGTAGATCACTTTTGCCGACGAGTAGGACACGACGTTCGAGATCACAAATGCGATCATCAATCCGATGGCCGCGATCCTGGCCGCGCGCCAGTGATGCGATTCCTCAAAGGCATCCCAAATCAAGACCGCACCGAGGCACGCCAGTGCGATCATAAGCGTGTGGATAGGCTGAAAGAAACGGAATCCCATTCCCATAACATGGCGAATGGTCAAGTAGTATGCTCCCTGAATGAGCGTGGCTATCGTGATGATGGCGGGAATCAACCAATCGAGCCGTTCGTGTTGCCGGTATGATCGCACGAGCCACAGCAGAACAAATCCTGCGAGGGGGAGCAGGAAAAAGATCTGCCGCAGATAGGAGTACATATCCCGCCAGCCGGATAGTCCCGTTGTGCCCTGTTTCAGATAAAAGGGCAGCGGGAACGGCAGGCCGTAATAGAGAAACCGACTTGTAAAGTATATCGCGCCCAGAAAGCAAAAACCCATCAGGGCAAGCCGAACAGCGCGCTTTTGGCGGGGAGCGACCAAGGATGCAATGACAAACACCGTAACAACAAATAAGGCCCATTCAGGTCTGAGCAAGGGGACCAATAAACCCATAAGAGCAAGAATGCCGGCGGAATAACCAACCAGCTTTTCCGTCTCTTGCGTCAGCAGGGTCAAGAGGTACGACACAAACAGCAATACCGCCATCACAGCCAATGCGGTTTCCATGCCGGAAACCGCATTGCCGGCCACATACGGATCGCTCAGGAATATCAAAATGCCGAGACCGCAGATGACTGCCATGTGGTTTCCGGGCAACTTTACCAATTGATTGATGAGCCGGCGGATGATTGCGAAGAGCACGCCACAAGAAACAGCGGTAGCCGCAATCCCCAGCCACTTGGAAAACGACAGAACATCCAATCCGAAATAGATCGGGATAGCTAACAAGGCGGCGTAGAGCGGGCTGGTGATGCCTTCGGCTCTCGGGTACTCGTTTGCGTTGAATACCATGCCGTGCCCATTGACAAAGTTCCGCGCATAGCGAAAGGTGATAAAGGCGTCATCCATCGTAAAGGGTAGGAATTGTAACATGTACAGCGCGAAGATCGAGACACCCACCAACACAAGAAACAGGGTCAGGGCAAAGGAAAGATTGCCACTTGCGCCGCGTGCGTTGCAGGAAGGCTTGACAAGGATCCTATTCATGCTGACCAGCCTACTCTTGTCCCAGGCGCCACGTATCCAGGTAGCGCTTGATCTGCTCCGGTGCGTTCCACATCATCACGTCAATGATAGACATACCCGGCTCAAACTGATGGTACTTGCCGCAGGTGTACGTCATGTTTGCAAAAGATTGAAAGGTGAGTTTGATACCCCGTTCCCGGTACCCCGTTTCATCTATGAATCCAGCCCCGCCCGGCCGGTTGATGAACTCATCGGCGCCGACCGCCTGCGCGATGGCCCAGCCCCAATCGCCCGGAGTGATAATAGGACCTTCCAGGACCAGCGTCATTTCGGAGAGAACGTGGATCGGTCGTTCAATTCCCAATCGCCCGGCCACCTTCCTGAACAGCGTCGTATTCACCTCTGCCAGATTGTTGGACAGCCCCGAAAAACACTCCTCGAGAAATGCGATGACCTCGGCATAGTAAGGGGCGTCCTTTTTGTAGTGTTGCAGTTGCCTGAAGATCCTTGTGCGCCAGTCAACGTCATGCGATATTTCAATCTGGTTGATTGGCGTAGTGAAATGGTGTTTCTTTAGTGGAACGGTGATATACCACCAACCAGAGACGGGATGCAGGACACGGTTGCGGTTGACCCAGCCATGGCGGATATACTGCGCCACATCAAAGACAATCCACTCATCAACGATATTGAGCAGGTCGAAATATCCCAAATAAGGGAAGAAGTAAGGTTGCATGACGGCGAGTTTCATCTGCTTCCTGTCAATCCCATCCGCTCAAATGACCATGCGCTCATCTATGCCTGCAAAGGCCGGCGAGACCAGCGGGGCGATTTTCCGGTCATCCCCCTGGTTGGTGATGGGACATGAAGAGGCGCGGAACAGACCGGGGCCAAAATAATGATCTTCGAAAAACAAGAGCGTCCCCACCACGTAATCCTCACGCCGTTCCTCCTCGCCCACCCAGCCGTGGAACCTGGCCTGGGGAACGTAGGGCTGTAAGGTCAGGTCTTCGACATCGGCCTGCGAAAAAACGGCCTGCCATTCGGCTTCAGCGGTGAGGCAGCCCGCCTTGACCCCGATGCCCATCCCCAGGGCGCGCGGCTTGATGACCCAATCCTCCTTGTGCTGGCGCGCCTGCGCCCAGAGGTCACGCCTTTCATGCCAGCCCCAGGTCGGGACAAGGTGAGCGCGAAAGCGCTCCGCATTGGCTTTACTCAACGCGGTGTGGAGAAAGTCGTCGTTACCCAACACCGCGAAAAAGCGTTTGTCGTGGATGAGCAAGACCGTGCGCAGGTCATTGATCAGGTTGGAGTGGATGATGCGCTCCACGACAGGCAACGACAAGGCGCATAATTCATCGTGGCGCAGTTGACCGATGACAGCCGCATGCTCCAGCAGGTCGAGACGGGCCGGAATATCATCCAATTCGAGCACGTGAACCGGGTAGCCGGCGCTTTGGAAAAGCAGTTTGAGATACCGACCCTCGTTGAATTTGTCATCCTTCAACAGGCAGACGTGCGAAAACGCTCCGAAATACGCCGCGAGTTCATCGAAGAACGCCGTGTATGGGTCAATTTTGACAACCTGCGGGTGCTCTTGGATGAACCGGTCGGCCAACAGGTGGAAAAACCCGCTGCGCAAAAAGCCGTTCAGGGCAAAGCGGCAGGTGATTTCGATCAGCCGAATCCGCTTGTTTTCGTCAATCAAAAAGTCGGTGCGGTAGGTTCCGGGGCGGTACGGCACATCCTTGCAGAGAGACAATATAGCCGACACTTGCTCTGAAACCGGCATCAGGTGACGATAGGCATCGTAATTCTCCACAAAATGGCGGATGGATGTGTACATCGCCTTTTGCAAAAAGCGCATCGTTTCGTTTGTCTCCTGGGTGACAATCATCGGATGTGTATAGGTCCACTGCCCAAAGTAGGGGACAGCGGTCTTGGCGAGTTCAAGGAAATTCGTGTAAAGCTCATTCATACTGATCGTCTTTCTTATCGGGACGCTCGGTCACATTGAGAGTTCAAATATCCTGAACCAGATGGGACATGATTAATATCTCCGTCATAGTAATTTCCTTTATGAAAGGGGGCTATCCGCTATGCTGCCTGCCGCAAGCGCGATTCATCCAGATAGCGTTTGATCTGCTCCGGCGCGTTCCACAGCATCACGTCAATGATGGACAGGCCGGGTTCGAACTGATAAGGCTCGCAGGGATAGAGCATGTTCGTAAACGATTGAATGGTCAGTTTGATATGGTGTGCGGCGAATTGGCCCTCGTCGAACAGCGCCGCGCCGCCGGCAGGATTGACGTACTCGGCGGCCCCGGCCGCACGTGAAATGACCAGGGCCCAATCGCCTGGGCCTTCGATGGCCCCTTCCAGGGCAAGGTTCATCTGCGAAAACACGCGCATGGGGGTGGAGATACCCAATCTCTGGCAGGTCTTCTTGAGTGTCGCGAGATTTGTCTCGGCCAGGCTGGCGCTCGCTTCCGCAAAGCACTCCTCCAGGAAGCCGATGACTGGCTTGTAGAAAGGCGCCTTTTGCCTATAGTGCTGCAACTGCCGCAGAATCCGCCCGCGCCAATCCTCTTCCATGGCGATCTGAACCTGGTTGATTGGGATTGCCTGAGCGTGTTTCCGGAGCGGCACGGTGATGTATTGCCAGCCCGCGTTGGGGTGCAGGATGCGGTTGCGATTCATCCAATGGTGCCGCATGTATTGGGCCGTATCGAACACGATCCACGCATCCACCTGGTTGATCAGGTCAAAATGGCCCAGGTACGGGAAAAAGTATGGCTGCATGATGCCGAGCTTCACAAGTATCTCCAATCGTATTTGTTTACCGCAGAGACGCAGAGGGCGCAGAGAGCTCTTGTCTTTCCTCTTTCAGACCCAGGACGCGTCTGCGGATCCCCTGCTTCAACACAGGTACATTGAAGTTGATGAGTAACCCGACCGTCCAACCCCCCAGTTTCAGATAAGTCAAGAGCTGAGCTTCATGCACAGGCAACAGGCTTTCAACTGCTTTGACTTCCACGACGACCCTATCGCTTACTAACAGGTCGAGACGGTATCCACAGTCCAAACGTAGCCCCTTGTATTCTACAGGTAGTGGCCGTTGACGCTCAAAGGTAATGCTTCGCAAATCCAACTCTCGGCACAGACATTCCTCGTAGGCAGATTCCAACAACCCTGGTCCAAGGGCGCGATGCACCTCTATTGCCGAACCAATGATGGCCTCTGTGAGTTGATTGATCTCCATTGCTTCCTCTGCGTTCTCTGCGTCTCTGCGGTGTATCTGAGATGCGGTAAACAAATACCTCCAATCAAAGTGCGCGCCCCAGCCAGCGCACTGCGTTCTGCGCGAAGCGGGAGTTGTCGCCCTGGTCAATCAATCCTACGCCGGGGAAGGTGGTTCCTGCTGTGCCGATGAACCCTGAATCCGCCACCATCACAACCCTGCCCCTGGCAACCTTCAGATTGTTTTCCAATGCGATGGCAAAACACCGGCCCTGGGAGGAAAACCCGTTGCGATGGTCTATCATCCGATCGGTCAAGCGAATCAGTGGAGCGCCATCCGGCGAAACGATGCTGCAGCAGTTGTTCGTCACCAGCGAGCGCACCGGCGCTTCCCCCGCCGCGCCGCGCAGGATCGGATGCCCGGCCAGCAGATCCGCTTCGCCAAACTCGGATAGCCGGCTTGGTTCAGGATGGGAGAAGAAGGCGTTTTCGATCTCAATGCCGAACGCACGGGCCAGCAGAGCGTCGCTGCGGGTCATGTCCAGCGGGTGACGGCCGGGCACATCGCCGTGATTGGACAGCAGCAGCAGCCCGCCGCCCTGACGGACGAACGCCGGGATTGAGTCAAGCTCCGTTAGGGTGTAGGGCGAGGTTTGCCATTTACGCGTCGTGATGATCAACACGTCCTGCCCCGCCAGCAGCTCGGCGGTCAGCGGCGCCTCGGGGCTGACGCTGACGCGGCAGGCGGGCAGGCCAGCCAGCAAGGCGAGAAAGGTGTCCAGACGCCGGCCGTCCTGGGCATGGGCACGCGCCTGTAAGCCGTTGCCATCAACGATGACGTTCATGGTTGGCTATCCATGGCCGCGATCTCTGCCAGCGCCGCCTGGAAGCTCATCCGGCGCTCCGGCGACACTCGCAGACCGGTCGCTGCTTCGAAGCGCTCAGGCCCCTGATACGCACCCTCGAGGGCATGCCCTTGCGCCGCCAGTTGCGCGCGTAGCGCCTCCCAAGACCCGGCCGGATCCTGGCAAAAGCGCTCGTAGTCCACCGCCATCTTGCGGGACTCGGCAACCTGGGCCAGCCCCTCCGCCACGGCCTTCGAGATGAAGTGCACCTGCCCCGCCACCTGGCGAACCGGGTCGAGATCTTTCAGCCAGCGATACTCGGGTGGCCTTAACGAATACCACCGTTCTTCCGTGCCGAAGTTTTTCAGGCGTCCCTCCATGATGGATTGCATCACCAGGAGTGGGTCGCGCTGCACGTGAACGAACAGCACCCGCTCGAAGGCCGCATCCAGGAAGGGGATGTGCTGGTTGAGCAGCATCGCTTTCATCGCCAGGGGCTTTGCCAGGGCCGCTTCCAGGGTCGCCAACTCGGCGTTGAGGCGGGCCACGTCTATCTGCGCCAACGCCTCCGGGGGTACGACCTCGCAGTCTTCGCTGAACGGGAAGAAGCGCCGCCAGAAGTACCAGAACTCGTGCGGCGCGGTTGCGCCTTTTGTCGTCCCCAGGGAGGAAGCATACGGGTCCGTTTTCTGAAAGTCCGTGATCTGATGCTTGTAGTCGTGCTCGACCAACACCTGCTGGACGCGCGCGCCGATGTACGGCGCGCCGAAAAACCAGGAGATGATGTTGGACGGATAGCCCCATTGCTTGCTCTCGGCCAGCCATTGCAGGAACAGGGTCGTCCCGCTGCGCGGCAAGCCCACGATCAGGACCAACGGGAAGCGCGGCCGCGTGTACTGCTGGTTCATCTGCGCCTGGCAGCCCGCCAGCAGGCCGTTCAGCTCTGCCAGGAGTTGCTCCAGTGTGGCGCTCTTGCGAAACTCAGCCGTCCGGTGCGCCTCGTCGGTGCGTCCCGGGTCGTAGAGGGGAGGGATGGTTGGTTGCGTGTTCATCATAACGAGATTCTTCGCTGGTTTCACGCCGTAACGAGAGATTCAAGGGTAGACCCGCTCAGAATGACGCTGTTCCCGACAAGGCCTGATCCCGAACGCAGCGGACGCTGTAACCGTAGGGCTTGTTCATGTCCCAACGGTTCACAGTTCCGCCGGTGGTCATTTGTCGGCACCAGGCGCGCAGCGGCGAGGCTTCGGTCGCCGACCACCAGTAGCCCAGATCGCCCAGCCGGTAGAACCCGCCATAGGTGCTGCGACCGCCCGGCAGGGCTGAAAAGTCAACCAGATCGGCGCCGCAGCGCGCCGGCGCGCGACTGACAAAGTTCCTCACCATGCGACGGATAGCCGAAATAACAGACGCATCGGCGCCGAGGTCTGTGTGATCGGATTCCCAGCGCGGATGCTCGGTCGTGTTACAGTCGTCGCCCAACGGCGAATCCACTTGCCGGCAGGACTTCAGAGCATAGCCCACATTCGCTGCGGTGATTCGCTCATCGCTGCTGATCACGAAGCCCGTTAGCTCCGACCATTCCGCGTCACTGGGCAGGTGCCACCCGGCCGGGCAGGCCGTCAGGGCCGCCGGCCAGTTGTAAAGCACGCCGTAATTCCGGTAATTGGCGGTGGCTTTCGCCTCATGCACGCTGTCGCCCTGGTAATCGTAAACGTAGTACATCGCCGAGCCGTCCGGGGTGCTCGTGGCCGGGCAGACGGCCGGCAGGTATCTCAGATTCTCGGCCAGCCAGCATTGGTTGCCAATTCGCACGGTCCGGTAGACGTTGCCATCCCTGAGGTCGGTAAAGGTGGACATGAATTGACCTGATGAGTGTTTGCGCAACGGATACAGCTTTCTTGCCACGAATTGTACGAATTTCACGAAGACGAAGAGGCAAATTCGAGCAATTCGTGTAATTCGTGGCTCAATCCGTCCTGCTCAGTATCTCTAGTCCCGGACGCAACGGACGCTGAGACCAGCGGCTTTGTCAAAGCTAGAGCGGGTCACGTCGCCGAACTCGTGGCGCATGAACCGGTACCACGCGCGCGTGGCATAGCACTCGGTGGAAGTCCACCAGAAGCCGATGAAGCCAAGCTCCGTGAATGCGCCGTAGGCGTAGCGGCCGCCCGGCAGAGCTGAAAAACCAACCTCATCCGTGCCGTACTGCTGCCCCACATTGACGGCTACGGTCTTCCGCTCCGGCGGCGGGGTATGGATCGAATCCCAGCGCGGGTGCTCGGCTGGGTTGCCGGCATTGTTCAGCGGCGAATCAATCTGGCGGCGCGATTTCAATGCATTGCCGGCGCAGTGGGTATGCACCCAATCGTTGTGCAGGCCATATGCTTGCATCAAGTAATCCACCAACTGCGTCCATTCCTCATCGCCGGGCAGATGCCAGCCCGGTGGGCAAGCCCCCATCGCCGCCGGCCAGTTGTACAGCACCCCGTAGTGCCGGTAGTTGGCGGTGGCTTGGGCCTCGCTGACCCGTCTCCCCGGATAGCCGTACACGTAGTAGTACGGGCGGATTCGGGAATTGTTTTGGACGTGCCGCCACAGTCTACGTGGAGAACGCGCTGAGATGGGCGATACGGACGGCAGATACCTGAGGTTCTCAGCCATCCAGCACTGGTCGCCGATGACCATCGTGCGATAGGTGTTGCCATCGCGTTCGTCTGTAAGCATGTCGATAGTATTTTTCATGTTTCTTGTTCACCACAAAGGACACGAAGGACACAAAGAAACTGTCAAGGAATAGCGTTGTGTCCTTCGTGGTGAAAATAAAAAACTGTGCCTGTTGGCAGTAAGGACACTATAATCAAAGCACAATACGGCGGATGCCCTCTTTCAAATGCGGCACATTGAAATTGATGACGAACCCCAGTCTCAGACCGGTCGCTTTGAGGTAGGACATCAACTGGGCCTGATGGACAGGATGAATGGCATCCACAGCCTTGATCTCAGCGATGACCAGACCGCCGATCAGCAGGTCAAGGCGCTGTCCTTCAATCTGGAAATCCTTGTAGGGCACAACGATCGCTTTCTGTCGCTCGAACGGCACATGCCGGAGTGTGAGTTCGTGGCACAGGGCCTCCTCATAGACCCGTTCTAAAAACCCGGCGCCCAAGAGGGTATGCACCTCGAAGGCGGCGTCGAGCAATGCTTTGCCCCAATGCTCTACGTCCTTTGGAATCAGCTCGTAATTTGCCATGTTCTTCCCCGCATGTCTATGGTACATTTATCCTTTGTGTCCTTCGTGTCCTTTGTGGTTTACTTGAGCGCGGGGGAGCGTAAACAAATACGTTCATAGGATAAATGGCGATTTTAGCAGACCGGGCTGCTCAGTCACAAAGGCCGCGACTTTGCGGTCATCGCCCTGGTTTGTGACCGGAAAGGATGAGGCCCGGAACCGACCAGGGCCGAGAAACTCATCCTCGAAGCACAGGAATGAACCTACGACGTAATCCATATACATCCGACCTTCGAGCGGGGCCACGAACTGCTTTTGCCGGATGAAGGGCTGGAGCACCATCTTCTCGATATCGGGGGACTGGAAGGCTGCCTGCCAGCGTTCCTCGTCTGTGACCCAGCCGGCCAGTAACCCTGCGCTTTTTCCCAGCAGATAGGGCTTGAGCAGCCAGCACTCCTGGTCGCCTTGGGCCTGCGCCCACAATTCGGGGGCCTGGCTGCGGGTGTAGGTCGGGATGACGTGCCGGGTGAGAAAGGCGCTTTCGTCCTCGTTCAGGAAATGCGCCAGGAAGGCGCGGTTCGAGAGCACTGACAGGAAGCGCTTGTCGTGGATCAGGAACTTGGTGCGCAGATCGTTCAGGCTGTTCGCCGCGGCCAGCTTCTCGATGACCGCATCGTCGAGCGTCTCCAGATCCATCTGGTTGAACTCATCAATTACGGCCGCGTCGGACAAAAGTTCGGGCTGCGCGGCGATCTCGGCCGGCGTATGCACAGTGCAGGGGATCCCCGTCTTCTCGAAGATCTGCGTGTAGAGGCGCAGATCCATCGGCCGGTCGGCCGGGCTTTTCAAGGCGCACACCCGCTCGAACGGGCCGAAATAGCCGGTCAGGTGGTCGAGGAAGCGCCGGTAGTGGGCCGGCGGCTGATCCACGCCCAGCCCCGCGGCCAGCCGATGGGCGATCAGCTCCGTGACGCCGGCGTTGAAGAAGCCATCCAGCGGGAACCGGCAGCCGATCTCGCAGACGCGCAGCTCCCGATCCTGGCCGATGACGAAATCGGGGCGATAAGTGCCTGTGCGATAAGGACGCCATGAGGCGATTTCGATGATTCGCCGGCCTTTCGGCGATAGCGGCATGAGGGACGCGAAGTCATCGTAATGGGCCACGAAGAAGCGCATCGCCCGGTGGAGCAATCGCTGCACGGCCTGCAACTCTTCATACCTGGCCTGGGAGACCAGCATGGGGGTCTTGTAGAACCATTGCGAGAGGCGCGCGATTTCCGTTTCAGCCACTTCGAGAAACGCCGGCTCGAAGATGTTCATGTGTTCCTTCCACGTATCTTCTCGATTTGTCGGGGCGTACCCTCGCGGGCGCCCCGGCGGGCAGGCTCAAAAGCCGTTTCTGTATCGCGCCACTGCCTGAGCATATTGCCTCAGTCTGGCGACGAATTTGCCTGGCCGCAGCAGATAGTAGCGCCAGCCCAATTGCTGACGCCGCCAGGCTTCCTTCTCCTGGTGGATCAGTTTCTGAATCTGGTCTGTGTGTTGGTAGCCGGTTTCTCGGTCGAATTGCTCATAAAGGTAAATGATTTCCGAAAACCGCTTCTCCGGCTGCGCGATCATCTTAGCGGTGAGGCCATTGGCGCGCTGCCGATACACGGCCATCACATCACTCAGATACCCCACCTGCCCCTGATGCGCGCACCACAAGCGGAACAGGACATCGCCGCACCATATCTTCAGCCGCCACTCTGGCTGGCTGGCGATTACATCCTTGCGCACCAGATGGCTGACTACTGGCGTGCAGATTTGGCTCATCTCCGCGAAGGTCAGCGTGTCAGGCATGGCCTCGGCATAGTAGAGACGGGCGCTCGTGTTGTCCTCATTCACGACGAAGACGTTATGGGCGCACAAGGGCATATCGGGGTGCGCTTCCATGAGATTGACCTGCTTCTGTAGCTTGAGCGGATCAATCCAGTAATCATCCCCTTCGACCATCGCATGGTATACGCCCCGGCACGCCTGTTCGACGCGTTGGCTATTTCGCATCAAACCCAGGTTCGCTTCTGCTGGCAAAACGTGTATCTTGTCCGGATACTGCTCGGCGTAGGCCAGCACGATCTCCCGCGTGCGATCCGTGCTGCAATCCTCACCGACGATCACCTCGAACGGGAAGTCGGTGCGCTGCATCAGGATGCCTTCCAGGCATTGCGCGATGTACTTCTCGTGGTTGTAGGTCACCAACCGCACGCTGACCAAGGGCTGTGTGGTCATGGAACGTATCTTCTCAATCTGTAGGGGCGCACCGCGGGCAGGCGCAAGGCCATGCCCCTACTCAGGAAATTGCGGCGCCGCGTCCGGCAGCCCCGGCGCGTCGATCCACTGCTGCGCAAAGGTC
>Ga0194126_10005951_pt1 | contig 17654 bp, 15 predicted proteins | sample TA2KigC150mmetaG_FD_148641 | JGI IMG/M metagenome (GOLD analysis project Ga0194126, IMG submission 148641) | Freshwater microbial communities from Lake Tanganyika, Tanzania - TA2015035 Kigoma Deep Cast 150m | ecosystem: Environmental > Aquatic > Freshwater > Lake | place: Tanzania: Lake... | reverse complement strand
GGCGCGGAGGCGAAGAAAAATCTTTCGCGCCGGTTTCTTGTTTTACTGAAAATAAACGGGAGCTCGTGAATGTTTTAAATTACTACGAAAACAGCTTAAAACAACCGGTGCTGCCAACCCCATCAGCGGTGTTACTGGATCGCCCCGGTGGGGAAGACTTTTGCAGGAAGGCCATCGCTGATAATTTTCCGGCAATTATTAAAGCGCTAATCAATCAGAATAAGCAGGAATTAATAAAATATTGTCGAAATATTTGTGGGATGGGGCATGGTTTAACGCCAACCGGAGATGACTTGATTAACGCCGCTTTTGTTATAGCTAATCTCTCCGGTAGAAAAGGCAGGGAATTTATGAGTTCGCTCCGCCCTGAAGTAGAGGCGTTGTCTGCCCAAACCGGGCTGTTTGGCCGCCACATGATCGAAATTGGAAGGCAGGGCTTGACGCCGGAACCTTTCCTAAAATACCTGGAGGCCCTAAGCAGGGGATTTAAAGCATCGGAAATTATTAATGACATGGTTAGCATCGGCTCTACCACCGGTTTTGATCTGGCGATCGGCATGACCGTTACTGCAAAAGAGTGCATAAGTTATGGCCTGAAGTTAGATAAATGATACAAAAAACAAGCCTTAAAATTATTTACAAGTTATAAAGGTTTTTGATGCGGTGCATTGAATAAAGTAAAATTAAGAAAAAATGTTATTAACTAAATCTTTTGAGCTCTTATCTGAGAAATATGTGTAAAAGGATTTATATCTGATAGCTTAAAGGAGGTGTTGCAAGGAAAAATAACGTTTGGCAGGACCGGTTTTATTATTTTATAAAGGAGGATTAGACTATGAGTGAAGGTAGAAAAATGGTTTATACGTTGGATGAAATACCGAAGCCATTTGGTAAAGCTTTAGGCTTAGGTATCCAACACGTTTTAACCATGTTCGGCGCCACTGTATCCGTGCCGCTGATCATTGCACCGGCCCTTGGTGCCACACCGGAACAGATTGCTATTCTTGTCGCTTCCGTTATGCTTGCATCCGGTATTGCTACATTTTTCCAGGTTAACTTTGGAACTCGTCTGCCGATTATTCAGGGTGTATCGTTCTCATTTTTAGGACCGTTTTTTGCGATTATCGGCATGACTATTGCTGGTGGCATGGAAGTTTCAATGCAGCATATCGCCGGCGCCATTCTGCTTGGCGCTATTGTTGAGATGTTGATCGGTTTCACCGGTCTGATCGGTATGTTAAAGAAATACACCAGCCCGGTTGTTATCGGCCCGGTTATCGCGATGATCGGTTTGGCACTCTACCAGGCCGGTGCACCGTTGGCCGCTGCCAACTGGTGGCTGGCCATTACCGTTATCGTTTTTGCCTTTTTCTTCTCACTGATCCTGGGACCGAAAAAGCCTTTCTTTTCTCTTTTCCCGATTCTGCTGGCCATAATCGTCGCTTACGTCCTTGGGATTATTCTGGGCGAGGTAAGCTTCGACGCCGTCAGAAACGCTCCCTGGATTCGCATGCCCTGGGGTCCCGGTGGCTGGGTTCTGCCCTGGGGGATGCCGAAATTTGAAGTTGGCTTCTTCCTGATCATCCTTGCCGGTTACCTGGCTTCCATAATCGAATCCTATGGTGACTACCATTCAATCAACGAAGCCGCAGATGGCCCGCCCCTTACCAATAAGCAGATTAGTCGCGGTATCGGGATGGAAGGTTTAGGCTGCTTTGTCGGCGCTCTCTTTGGTGGTTTGGCCAGCACCAGCTATACCGAGAACATCGGTCTTGTCGGTCTGACTAAGGTAGCCAGCCGCTACGTGGTTAACATTGCTGTCGTTATCCTGATCCTGATGGGGATCATCGGTAAGTTTGGCGGTCTGGTGGCAACCATTCCGGGTTCGATCGTCGGTGGCTTATACTGCACCCTCTTCGGTATGATAGCTTCGATCGGTATCAGCAACTCGGCCAAATCCGATTTAAGCTCGATGCGTAACCAGATGATCATGGGCTTTATCCTGTTCATGGGTCTGAGCTTGCCCTTTTATTTCAAGAACGCCGGCGTATCCTTCGAGCCGCAGTGGCTTTCCAACATTGTGGTTTCGATCGGTTCAACCGGTATGGCCGTAACCGCTATTCTTGGTCTGATTCTCGACAACGTCATTCCGGGAACTGACGAAGAACGCGGTTTGCACATGTATGGAGAAAAGAAGTAAGTAAGCATCAGTCAATATTACAGCATTAGTGAGGCAGGCTCTGCAAAGAGCCTGCCTTTTGTTTTGAGCAGCAGTTTAGACTTTTTGGCTGCGGAAGAGCTTGAGGATATTGACGGCAATTTCTAAGTTAAGCGAGTCTTCGGGGTTGTCGAAGTTAATCCCCGTTAGATCTTCAATTTTACGAATCCGGTAGAGCACGGTGTTGTAGTGAGTAAAGAGCTTGGTTGAGGTCAGTTTCAGGTTGCGGTTGGTCTCGTAGTAAGTTTCAAGGGTTTTGATCAGTTCACCCTTGCGGGTTTGATCATATTCAAAAACAGCGTGCAGCAGCTCATTGACGAAGCTTTCCAGGTCACCGCGGTTTTTTTCACTTAAAATCTTGTAAAACCCAAGGTTATCAAAAAAAACAACCTGGGTGCGATCGGAAAGCTGGGCAATACGCAGCGCTTCGCGGGCTTCTTCGAAGCTGCGGTTGATCTGCTGAGGGGCATTGAAAAGCCGGCCAACTCCGATATTCAAAGATTCATCGGGGTGCAGTGAGCTGTTGAGGTAATTGGCTAACTCTGTAGCGATCTTCTTAATTTTATTATTGGGATTATCTCCATCAATGCTGCCGACAATGACAATATTGTTGCCCTTGATACCGGCAATGAAATTTTCAATCTTGCCCTTCTTGAAAAAGCCGTTAATCAACTTTAGAAGCCCCTCTTTTGACCTCAACCCATTAATGTTCATGTACTGTTTGATTTCTGTAATCTGCTCAATACTATTATCATTTACCAATAATACTGCAGTTGGCAATTCAAGGTTTATATTAAATACCCGACCCCGGTTAACAATCTCGCCGCTGCTTTCGAAGTCGCAGGAAAGCAATATTTCTAAAAAATCGCTGTAGTAGCTTCGTTCTATTTCATAGATCGCTTTGCGCTTGGTAAATTCAAGCGCGGCAATGGTTGCTGCCCGCTCCATGGTTAAAATATCAGGCTCGGAAACCGGGTTATTAACTATCGCTACCATATGTCCGTATAGATATTTATCAGCAATAATCGGAATACGCAGAGCCTTGATCGTCGGCGGAGCGTCTTTATCTGAAGCATATTCCAGGGAATACCTGACCTCTTTAATATTTCCGAAGCGCAACTTCTCTTTCTTAACTTCGACGCTACCGTCGGAGAAAAAAAGCTCAAATTTGTACTGATCAGGGCATTCGTCATTAACGATTATAAACCCCTCCCGGTCAACGATGGCGACCGGGTTAGATATTAATTTGCCGGTTTCTTTGCACAGTTCCTCCAGCGGGCTGCCGTTTAGGGCCAGATCCATTAATTTGCGGTGTGCCTGCTCAAGCTTTTGCAGGATCTTATTTTGCTTATTAAAGACTACGCCCAAAATCGGGGCAATTATTTCAGAAAACGAGAGATCAAAAGGAACTTCGAGGAGGGGGATATCGTAGAGATTAGCGCTTTCGATAATTTCATCGGGGATTTCTTTCATGTAACGTTTAGTTTTTATCGCCAGGGCGGCACTGCCTTTTTCATTCATTCTGGGAATTAGCGACTTCATCAGCTCCGGATACTCCCGGAACGAATAACCCGTAGTCAGTAAAAGCTCGCCATCGACCAGCCAATCCATAATATCAGGGACTTCGATTACATTAACCAGCTTGATTACCCTGTCCAGTCCTTTTTCGCCGCCGACAACCTTCAGCCGATCGACCAGATTAAGCGAAAGCGCTTCGCGAACCGTAATACCGTATTGCTTCTGCATGACGTTCACTCCTCGGAGATCAGAAAAATATCTGCGTTCAGCATAGCAATTAAGGACAAACTTTGTCAACAAAATTGTTGTACCTATACAAAGGTCAAACTGCATTTTAGTGATATAATCTAAAGGAAATATTTTTTAAATGTGTAAATTAAAAATAATTAATGCAAAACAGGCTGGGATCTGTACTCGCAGCATTAAACGATATTATTTCGATTATTAATTGCGATCAGTAGGAGGATGGTTTATTTGGTTCTAAAAAGCTACATATCAAAAAACATGTTTCGCGATTCAGTATATCTGATGCGGTTATCAAACACGGTTAGAGGTTTTGCTGGTGTTTTGGAAGCAGAGGTAATTATCGGTACTGATCATAACAAGAAATTTTTACAGTCTGGCGGGCTCTGGTCTGAGGAGATTGAAAAAGAAGCCGGTGCTAACGACCTGATCATCGCCATCAAAGCTGAAAACGAAGAAAAAGCAGAGCAAGCCATTCAAGATGCCCTTGCCGAACTGAACAAGTCGGTGGAGCGGGAAAATCTGCTCGGCGAATTTGTGCCCCGTACTTTTGAAACGGCGCTCCATAACTTCCCCGGCGCGAACATGGCTCTGATCTCGATTCCCGGTCGTTATGTCGAACGGGAAGCTGACCAGATTCTTGATGCCGGTCTTAACATGATGATCTTCAGTGATAACGTTACCCTGGAAGCGGAAATTGCCCTGAAGAATAAAGCTAAAGAGAAAGGGCTGTTGGTGATGGGCCCCGATTGCGGAACTGCCATCATCAACGGCGTGCCGCTTGCTTTTGCCAATGAAGTAAAGCGAGGCAAAATTGGCATCGTCGCTGCAGCCGGGACAGGACTGCAAGAAGTATCAACCCTGATCAACAACTTAGGCGAAGGAATCAGCCAGGGGATCGGTACCGGTGGCCGTGACGTAAAAGAAGCAGTTGGTGGCATTAGCATGATCATGGGGCTTAATGCTCTCTTAGAAGATGAGCAGACAGAGGTAGTAGTCATCGTTTCCAAGCCGCCGGATGCTTCAGTAACCGAAAAAGTACTTGCCGTAGCACAGAAAAGCAAAAAACCGGTGGTCGTCAGCTTCCTTGGCGGTGATCTCAATCAGGTCAGCGCAGCTGGCTGTGTACCCGCTGCAACGCTTAAAGAAGCAGCTCATAAGGCGGTATGCCTTGCCCGAAACGAGGATGCCTCCGGTGCTGTGGAATTAAAAGTAGATGACAACCTGCTTAAAGAGCACAAAGGTAAAATTGCCGGCAGCCAGAAATATTTGCGGGCCCTTTATTCCGGGGGCACTTTGGCTTACGAAGCCCTATTGATGCTGCAGGGTATAATTAAACCGATTTACACCAATTTAAATTATAAAGGCGCAGAGGCAATAGCTGACGTCTATAAAAGTACGGGACACACGATCATCGATTTTGGCGAGGATGAATTTACCCAGGGTCGCTTGCACCCGATGATCGATCCCTCTTTGCGCAACACCAGGATTGTCAATGAAGCAAAAGACCCTGAAACTGCTGTGGTTGTGCTTGACCTGGTTTTGGGTTACAACGCGCACCCCGACCCGGCTGGTTCAGCCCTGGAAGCAATCATTGAAGCACAGCAACTTGCTGCCAAAGAAGGCAGGCACCTGATCTTTGTAACCTCGGTTTGCGGTACCGACAGCGATCCGCAAAAACGAAACGAACAGGTGGCAAAGCTTGAAGCAGCAGGAGTTTTAGTTTTTCCGAGCAACGCCGATGCGGTGGCCTTTCTCGCCGCACTTTTATAAATTTTTCGAGTTATGGGAGGGACAGATCAATGAAAGAGCTTTTCGAAAAAGAACTAAAGGTAATCAATATAGGCCTCGAAGGATTCGCTGAGACCTTAAAAGAACGTGAAACACCGGTAATGCACGTGCGCTGGCAGCCGCCCGCTATGGGCGATGCAGATCTGCTCAGCCTGCTTGATAAACTAAAATAAATTTTTTTGGAGGTGTGCTTTTGATGAGTAAGTATGATCAGGCAAATCAGGAAGCAGTAAAACGAATGATGCTTTCCAGGCCGGTCTGGGTTGATGTCGGACGGGCAAAAGATGTTATACCGGGAATGAAAGATAATCTATTTCTACACGCCGGACCCCCGATTACCTGGGATAGAATGAGCGGGCCGCTTAAAGGGGCAATTATCGGTGGATTGATTTATGAAGGCAAGGCTAAGAACCGGGAAGAAGCAGAAAAATTGGCTGCTTCCGGCTCAATTGAGTTTGCACCCTGCCACCACTATAACACCGTTGGTCCGATGGCTGGTGTCACCACCCCGTCACAGATGGTCTTCATCCTTGAAGACAAAGAATGGGGCGGCTTTACCTATTCCAATATGAACGAAGGCTACGGCAAGGTTTTGCGTTACGGCGCTTACGATGAGTCGGTCTTAAACCGCCTGAAGTGGCTGGATGAAGTCTATGCCTCGGTAATCAAAGAAGCCGTTCACCTGGCCAAAGGCGTTGATATCAAGTCGATCATCGCCCAGGCTTTACACATGGGAGACGACGGACACAACCGCAACCGGGCTACCACATCGCTCTTTATCCGTAGCATCGCCCCCTTTATTGTTGAGACTCAATGGGGCAAAAAAACTGACTACAATGCTCCGCGCCTTGATCTTACTAACGTATCTGACTACTTTAAGGGCCACAAAGCAACAGCAGCTGCTGAAGTGCTGGCCTTTATGCACAGTAACGATTTAACCTCCCTTAACGCCATTATGGCTGCCTGCAAGAGTATGGCCTTAGCCGCGCATGGCGTGGAAAATTCAACAGTTGTGACCACCATGGCCCGTAACGGTACCGATTTCGGGATCAGGGTCAGCAGTACCGGTGATCAATGGTTTACCGCACCGGCCAATGTGCCCGATGGTCTATATTTCTCCGGCTTCAGCGCAGCGGATGCCAACCCCGACATCGGCGATAGTGTTATTACCGAGACGGTTGGTATCGGTGGTTTTGCCATGGCGGCAGCCCCGGCAATTGTTAACTTTATCGGTGGTTCTCCGTCTGATGCTTTTGATGCAACCAACGAAATGTATGAAATTACCGTGGCTGAAAACAGCAACTTCAACATCCCGGCGATGGACTTTAAAGGAACACCAACCGGTATTGATGTCCGCAAAGTTATTGAAAAGGGCATTGTGCCGCGCATTAATACCGGTATCGCCCACAAGGAGCCCGGTATCGGTCAGGTTGGGGCAGGGATTGTTAAGCCGCCGATGGAAATCTTTGTAGCCGCGCTCAGAGAGCTGGCTAAGTAAAGAATTACTGCAAAATATCATAGATAACGGAGGTGAGCCAAGTAAATGCTTTCTTACGATTATGTAAAATGTTCTGATTTAAAGCAGGCCTTTGACGCTTTGAAGGCCAACGAGCATGCTTTCCCGCTGGCCGGCGGAACCGACCTGATGGTGGGGATGCGCGGTGGAAAATTTGTCCCCCGTTTACTGGTTGATATCAAAGGCCTAGAAGAGTTGAAAGTATTGAAAGAAGATAGTGCCGGCATTACGATCGGTTCTGCTGTAACCCTCAATCAGATTGCCTTATTTGAACCGGTTGTCAAAAATGCAGCACCTCTCGCCGCAGGAGCGCACAGTGTAGGCAGTTACCCGATCCGTAACCGGGCTACGCTGGCCGGTAACCTGTGCAACGCCTCACCGGCCGCCGATACAGCGGCGCCGCTTTACAGCTTAGGTGCCATCATCAACCTGGTTGGGCCGGATCAGCAGCGCTCAATGCCGATCGAGGAATTTTTTCTCGGACCCGGTAAAACAGCGCTGCAAAAGGGCGAGCTGGTTCATTCAATCCTGATCCCCAAACCTTACCCGGCCGGAAAGGGTGTTTATATTAAAGCATCACGCACCGGATCAGTCGATCTTTCCACTGTGGGAGTCGCCGTTCAAAACTGGGGCGGCAAGGTGCGTATTGCGGTTGGCGCTGTTGCTCCGACACCGGTCAGGGCCCTGGCGGTTGAAAAAGCGGTGAACGAGGGGGGCGAAAAAGATTGGGCCAGGGCTGCAAAACAGGTCCATGATGATATCTCCCCGATTACCGATCTAAGAGGATCACGAGAATACCGCTACCATATTGCCGAAGTTCTGGTCCGCCGTGGCCTGGAACAGACAATGGGGGTGTGAAAATGACTAAAAAAGTAACCATTAACTTTACCGTAAACGGTGATCGTGAAACCAGGGAAGCAGTTGTTGGTCAAACCCTGCTTAAGTTTATCCGTGAAGATCTGCATCTGACCGGAACCAAGGAAGGCTGTGAAATTGGCGAGTGCGGTGCCTGTACCGTGCTGCTGGATGGCAAACCGGTTAACAGCTGCCTGGTTTTAGCGGTTGAACTGGAGGGCAAGGAGTTGGTCACGATCGAAGGACTGTCGAAAAATGGCGAACTTGACAAACTGCAACACGCTTTTATCGACAAGTTTGCTTTTCAATGTGGCTACTGCACCCCCGGGATGATCATGGCGTCCAAGGCGCTCTTGGATCGCAACCCGAACCCGACTGACGAGGATATCAATGAAGCGCTTAGCGGCAACCTTTGCCGCTGTGGCGCCTATCAGGAAATCAGAGAGGCGATTAAAGCCTCTGCAAAACAATAAGGAGAAAGGAGGAATCTAGATGGCGGATTTAAAATATGTTGGAACTTCAGTTCTGCGCAAAGACGCTGTGGACAAAGTAACCGGTGCTGCCGAGTTTATTGACGATCGTTTTCTTGGCCCTCTTCTCTATGTCAAGATGAAAAAAAGCACGATACCGCACGGTAAAATAAAAAAACTTGATGTTAGTAAAGCGCAGGCCCATCCGGGTGTCAAAATTGTAATGACCGGTAAGGATTACCCCAACAAGATCGGCCTCTACCTGGTTGACCGGGACTTTGTTGCTGTTGATAAAGTACGTTTTATTGGTGAACCGGTAGCCATTGTCGCCGCTACCAGTGAAAGGGCTGCCCTTGAAGCTGTTGAACTGATTGATGTTGAATACGATGAGTTGCCAGGGGTTTTTGATCCCCGCGAGGGCATGAAACCCGGCTCTCCTTTAGTCCACGACGATCTGGAAGCCTATGAGCGGGTGCCGATTTTTTACCCTGTTCCGGGCACCAATATCAGTAACCATTTTAAATTGCGCAAGGGCGATGTAGAAAAAGGTTTTGCCGAAGCCGACCTGGTTATCGAGCGTGATTACTACGTGCCGCAAATGCAGCACGTCCCGATTGAAACTCATAAGGCTGCCGCCCACTGGAGCCCGGGAGGGAAACTAACAGTCTGGAGTACCGCTCAGTCTCCCAATGTCGTGCGTCAGCTGCTGGCTAAGGCTTTTGGACTGCCGATGCATAACATCAGGGTTATCTCCAGCTATATTGGCGGTGGCTTCGGCTGTAAAGCCGGCGCCTCAATTGAGGGTCTGGCTATACCGATTGCGATAAAATTCCCAGGCTATGTAGTAAAAATTGTCTTTAACCGCGAAGAAGATATGCAGGGCACTTTCATGCGCCAGGGACTCTACTCAAATCTTAAAACAGGGGTCCGCAACGACGGGCGCATTACTGCCCTGGAATACAAAATGGTCTGGGATGGCGGCGCTTACACCGAGTACGGTGTCAATATCGTCAGGGCGGCCGGTTACAGCTCAACGGGCGCCTATGATATCCCCAACGTCAAGACCGACTCATACTGTGTTTACACTAATAACTCAATCGGCGGCCCGGTCCGCGGCTTCGGCATGTGTGAAATGCAGTGGGGTATTGAGCGCCAGATTGAAGCGATTGCCAAAGAGCTTAACATGGATCCGCTGGAAGTTCGCCTGCTAAACGGCATGAAAGAGGGCTCTACTTCCGCGGCCGGCCAGGTTGTCCATCACGTAGCTTATGATAAATGCCTACAAGTAGTAGCTGATAAGATCGGCTGGGGCAAAAAAGAAGGCAAATTCCGCGGCAAAGGTATCGCCGGTCTTGTTAAATGCCCGGCTCAACCCAGCAACGCCGCTTCATCGGCGATTATTCGCATTAACGAAGATGGCAGCGCTCACGTAATGATCGGGGCTACTGAGATGGGCCAGGGCATGCTCACAGCGATCAGCCAGATCGCGGCTGAGGGCTTGAACATTCCACTGGAAAAAATAGATATCAAAGTCCCTGATACCGATTTTACCCCCTATGAATGGCAGAGTGTGGGTAGCAGGGTAACCTATACCTGCGGTACTGCTGTCAAGAGAGCTGCTGAGGATGCCCTCGGTCAGATCTATACCGTAGCTTCCAACCTGTTGGAAGTACCTAAAGGGGATCTAACCTTTGACGGTAAAATGATCTATTCGACAAAAGATAAAAATATCAAAGCCACGATCAGGGAAGTGACCGACAGCTGCAAGAAATGCACCGGAGAGGGCATCGCCGGCCCGATTATCGGCCGCGGATCTTTCGTGCCCACTAATATGACCAACCTCGATCCGGAAACCGGCCAGGGTAATCCCGGCCTTTTCTATTGCTTTGGCGCAACCGCTGTTGAAGTGGAAGTTGATCCGGAAACCGGAGTGATCACCGTTTTGCAGTTAGCCAGCTCAATTGATGCCGGCAAAGCGATAAACCCGCAGCTCTGCCATGTGCAGTTGCATGGAGGGGCGATCATGGGTCTATCCACTGCACTCTACGAAGAAGTTAAGTTCGATAAAGGTGTAATGCTCAATAGGAACTTTACCGACTACAAGATAGCGGCCATCGACAACACACCACATCTTGATAGCTTTATCATCGAAACCCCTGAAGTTAATGGGCCTTACGGCGCCCGGGGTATCGGAGAACAACCGATGATTGGCGTTGCTCCGGCCATCGCCAATGCCGTCTGCGACGCTCTGGATATTGATGTTAATACATTCCCGTTAACTCCGGAACGGGTCTGGCAGGCTATTAAAGCGAAGCAATAATAGCGATGTAGCTGCATAAGTGGGGGTACGGGTTCTCCGTGCCCTTTTTCTTTGTCGCCTGAGCACGGTGCAGCAGTTGTTCTGCTTTGTAGTATAATTTAAACAGTATTTAATATGAACAAAATAGAGGCAGATCAATGATACCAAGACTAGTAGTGATCAGGGGCGCAGGCGACCTGGCCACGGGTGTGGCCCACCGACTCTGGCAGTCAGGCTTTGAACTAGTCATGCTTGAGCTTGAACAGCCGTTGGTGGTGCGCCGCACCGTATCATTTGCCACTGCTGTTTTTCTGAAAAGTATTTGCGTCGAAGGGGTTAGAGCTGAGTTATGCCCTACAGCAGAAGAGGTTTCCGATTACCATGGTCGAATTATTGTGCCGGTGTTGATAGACCCCGAGGCTGCATCGCTAGATGCTTTACAACCTAAAATTATAATTGACGCCACTTTAGCCAAGGGAAATCGGATCACAAAGATCAATGATGCCGAGCTGGTTATCGGCCTTGGCCCCGGATTTACCGCAGGTGTCGATGTGGATGCCGTAGTGGAGACCAACCGGGGCCATGCCCTGGGGCGGGTTATCTATGAAGGCTCTGCTGCGGCTGATACGGGCGAGCCGGGCCTGATTGCCGGTTACGGTAAGGAACGGCTACTGCGGGCCCCGGTAGACGGACTTTTCAAGCCGATAAAAGAAATTGGCGAACTGGTGGATAAGGGAGAAATAATTGCCAAGGTTGAAGGAACGCCGATCAAAGCGGAAATCAATGGAATGATCAGGGGCCTGCTCTACCCCGGTTTGCTGATTAAAGCCGGAACAAAAGTGGGGGATATTGATCCCCGGGGGGCTGAGGTTGACTTTCTGGCGATCTCCGATAAGGCCCGGGCCATCGGCGGCGGCGTGTTTTAGAGGCAATCTTAAACCGCTACAACCGAAGCTAAGCGAACATTTAAACCCCTTTACCTTGGAACTGAAGAGGGCACAAAAACTCCCTCCCCCTTGAGGGGGGGGTCGGGGTGGGGGTGAAAGAGGTGAAAGAAATGACTGCCGAAACAAACAAACAAATTAATCCCGAAGCGGAATACTGCTACTGTCACGACTGCCGCAAACTGCGCGAAACAACTGACCTGGTTCTCACCGACCAGGGCCTTATATGCCGCCACTGCGGCGGTCACAACTTCGACGAGGCTGGCTGGGTGATCTGCCCCTACCATAAAGTATCGGCCGTTAAATGTCCGCGGGCCGGTAAAGGCATCATCACCGGTGAAAACGGTCTGGAATGCATAGATCGCTGCTTTTTCCGCTTCAAGTAATTTTACGGAGGATTAATCGTTGAAACAGCTTTCGCTCTACCGCTCTGCAGCATTAACCGATCCTGCTTTAGTATCTTTTATCGGAGCGGGCGGTAAAACCACACTTATCCTGCGGCTGGCAGAAGAACTGACTGCTGCGGGGCATCAAGTTATCATAACGACAACTACAAAAATCTATCCTCCGGAAAATCTGCCGCTCGTCCTGGTTTCTTCATTTAAACCGACCATGACTGAACTGGCAAAAACCTTAGAAAAGCATAACATCGTAGTACTTGGGAGCAGTATCGGAACAGACGGAAAATTGCAGGGTTTAGAACCCGCTATTGTTAATCGCTTTTTTAGAGCACTGAAGATCTTTACTTTAGTCGAAGCTGACGGCGCCAGGGGTAAACCGCTCAAAGGTTATAACGATTATGAACCGCTGATCCCTTCACAAAGTGACCAGGTTTTTGCCGTAATCGGCGCCGATGTCCTGGGTCAAAAAGTTGACAAAGCGCACATCCACCGGTTTGAACGCTTTTGTACATTAACCGGTATTGATGCCGGAAAAATAATAAACGGTATAGTATTGGCAAAAAGCTACGGACTGATGCATGATATCGCGATCAGCCAGGCTCCCGCAGCAGAGTATAGAGCAATTCTTAATAAAGCTGATTTGCTTGTCAGACCCGAAAAAACAGCCCTTGATTTACTGGATCACCTGGTTAAAGAAACGGGTTCATACAGAAATCTGCTGCTGACAACAGCACAGGATGCAAACCCGGTAAAAATCATTTTGCAGGCCATACCGCAAAAACCTGCTGTTGGTGTCGCCGTTATTGTCCTTGCCGCCGGTCTTTCAAAACGAATGGGCGAAGATAAATTAAGTTTGGAAATAGGCGGCAGTACCGTTTTTGAAACAACCCTGAAAGAGATTTTAAAAGCGGGAGCAGATCAGGTTGTTGTGGTCACAAAACCCGGCAGCAGTCTTGTTAGCGAGATCGACAGATTCAACTGCCAGGTAGCAGAGAATCAAACGCCGGAACAGGGGCTTTCATCATCGTTAAAAACAGGCCTTTATGCTTTAAACAGCACCATCCAGGGTGCACTTTTTGCTCTGGCTGATCAACCGCAGATCACTGCTAATCTTTACCGCCTGCTGCTCAGTAGCTACCGGACTAAACTAAAACTGGTAACCTGTCCGCTTTACAGGGGTAAAAGGGGCAACCCAACCATTTTTGATCGCCGGACCTGGGCTTTACTTGAGCAAACCGAAGGTGATCAGGGTGGCCGTTCTCTTCTGAAAAGCCTTGCTGAAGAGCAGGTTGATTACGTAGCGGTTGACGACCCTGCTGTGATAACCGATCTTGACACCCCGGCAGATTACGCCCGCCTCAGGGACCAAAACAACTAAACAGATATGGGAAGTGAGCTGTAAATGAACCTATTAATCATTATTCAGGGCAACTACGGACAAAGAATTGCTGATCACATCGAAGCCAATAAGCCTCAAGACTGGCAGGTAAAAACCTGGATGGTTCCCTCAATAACTGAAAGCGTCGTTGACGAACCGGAGCAATACCTCCCTGATAGCCTGCCCCAGGCGGACCTGATCTTGCATTTGGCTGAATCGCCCCAGGCTGCCCAACTACTGCCAACCCTGGCTGATAAGACGAAAGCCAGGGGGATTATCGCCTCAATCGACAGCACAGCCTGGATACCGCTTGGTTTACGCAACCAACTGCGTCGCGAACTGATTAAAAAAGACATTGCCATTGTTTACCCGGAACCGCTATGTTCGATCGATGAAGAAACAGTTGGATTCTACGAAAATACCAAGCAGCCCTACACCAGTGCTGTGATCAGCGAATTTGCCCGCTATTTTGGCAAACCCAAAATAGCCCTGACCCTCGACCATAAAAAAAGCATTATTGCAGCAAAAATCTTAAGAGGTTCTCCCTGCGGCTCCTCACATTATACTTCCAGGCGCATCATCGGGCTGGAAGCGGATAACGCCATTCCGAAGGCCGGCCTGATGTGCCTACATTATCCCTGCCTTGCTTCAATGCAGTTCGAACAAACCGATAACGGGGTCGATACGATCATGCATACCTCCGGTCGTGTTTTTAACGAGGCGATGGAAAAAGCGTTAAAGGCCATATAACGAAAACATGCGAAATTTCCCTCTTTTTATGGTTGCTTTATTGGAAAAACAACTGTATCATAGGTAGCGTTGTTATTTTAAAAGCGAGAGGAGTATTATAGTATGAACAAACAAGAACTGATCGCGTTGGTTTCTGAGAAGGCAAATCTCAGTAAGAAAGAAAGCGAAGCTGCTGTAACAGCGGTAATTGAAGGGATCACCGCAACCCTGTCAAAAGGTGAAAAGGTACAGCTAGTCGGTTTCGGAACATTTGAAGTAAGGCAGCGCCAGGCCCGCGAAGGGCGTAACCCGAGCACCGGCGAAACAATAAAAATCGCAGCACAAAAAGTGCCGGCCTTCAAAGCAGGGAAAGCTCTAAAAGACCAGGTTAAGTAAACTTGCTGTTTTGAAAATAAACGCGGCAGGAACCGTAAAAAATGCGGTATCCTGCCGCTATTTTTATGATACAAATATAAACACAGGATCGGTGATTAGAAAGGTAGCCAAAAAGTTTGATCAAAAGGCGGGCCACAAAGAATTTGTAGACCACGCACACTGGAATATTGCCGAACCAGGCTGGGAGGAAGTAGCCGGGTATGTATCAACATAACTTGAGCAGAAGCTTAACGAAAAATAAACCGGAGGTATGTAATTTTGGCTACTGTTAAAAATGCGTCAGTATTTTATTTTTCCGGAACGGGCAATACCTGGTGGGTGGCAGAAGAAATATGCAGGCACCTTAATGATGAAGGCTTTGACAGCCGTGCTTACTCAATCGAAAACATTTCAGCGGTTAAGGTTGCCTCCCTGATCGAAGAATCATCACTGGTTGGCTTTGGTTATCCAATTCACGGTTCTGATTTGCCCCAACTGATGAAAGAATTTATGGAGGCTCTGCCCCAATACCCCGGCAAAGATGCGCTGGTGTTTTGTACCCAGTGGCTCTGGTCTGGTGATGGCGCCTACCTTGGCGCTTCCATGCTGAAAGAAAAAGGTTTTGCTGTCAAGTGGGGCCAGCACTTCCTGATGCCCAACAATGTAAGCGTAAGTGTAATTCGCCTGCCCTATACCAATAACCCGGACAGGCTTTCGGCAGTGCGGCAACGAGCAACCCGCAAAGTTAAACGACTCGTAAGCCGTATTGCAGCCGGTAAACCCTACCGGCATGGCTTTAACCCCCTTGCGTGCCTGCTCGGTTCTTTGCAGCGGGTGCCTTACCGCCGTTACTACCACAGATTGCAAAATGACATTGCCATAAACAGGGAATTTTGCATTGACTGCGGAGAATGTGTCCGTCTTTGCCCGGTCGGAAACCTTTACTACGCCGGTGAGGAAATAAAAACAAAAGGCAACTGTATCCTGTGCACTCGTTGCTATAATTTCTGCCCTGTAGCAGCAGTAACCTATATGAACCGACCACACCGGCCCGAGCGCGGCGAACCATACCGGGGCCCCATCGAAAACTTCAACCCCTCAATCTTAATCAACGCGTTCTAGGGACGGTTCTCTTGACGCATCCCATCAGCGCGTTCTAGGGACGGTTCTCCTGACGCGTACGCATATCAACTCTCGAAAGTTCATAACCATTCCTGTATAACCAACTGTATAGCTGCAGTTGCTAAGTTTAATTTATAATTTGGTGTCAAGCTAAAACTTTTTTTTTATTTCTGCTCAATTTCGGTTACACACTCGGTTTTGACTTTTTCAACCAGAAACTGCAAAGCATCCACGACATGGGGCCGGATGTCACCGCCGATCAGAACTAGCATGATATCATCCCCGACCTCCAGGTGTCCCTCGTTAAGCCAGGCCCTGACATAAAAGATGCCTTCCATCTGCCTGGTTTTCTCGATTACAGCATCTACCTTTGCAGCGTCATAAGAAAACATCATACCCTTTACCAGTGTGCTATCATCAACCCCCTGGCGGACCAACGCCTTAGGTGTTTCGCGCACAACGCCATTATGAACCAGAAACATCCCTATCCGGGCGGCGACAGGGTCGGCTTTCGCCTCCATCAGCCACTCGTCAATCGATGGTGCACGTTTCATTATTGATACCCTCTCTTTCTAAGAACCCACGTGGTAATATCGATTTGATCTGATAATATGGCCTATCATTAATCCATAATATATGATGGGTAAACAAGCGTCTGCCAGTCCAGCTGGTATTCATTAAGAATGGCTGCCGCCCTATTCCTGGACCAGTTGAAGGACTGCCACTGTTGAGCGGATAACCGTTCTTTTCTTAAGTATAAATCGTTTTCAACGTACGGGGCTACATTTTCATCGGTCAGATCAAGAAGAGTAACTAATTGGGGCACTGCATCGTCCGAAAGATAGGTAAGATAATGGACATCAATTTTACCCGTGTTAAAGTAGCGCTCAATATTAGATGCTGCAATAAATCGGTCGATGCCGAAGAAATTGAAAATCAGGTAAGCTACCAGCGACACGACTATAAAAGATTTTAATAGAGCAAACTTTTTCTGCCAGATGCGGTATAAAGCGGCCAGAAAGAGGATAAAAAGATAAATAATCAAAGCATGGGCAGCAACCCTGGCGAAGGTGAACCCATAGGCTTCTTCATAAAGAGCCAGCCGGAAGAAGGAAGAGATCAGCAAGATTAGGGTAGAAGCAGAAAGCAGGCTCAACAATATACGAAACAAGTTGAATAGAGCCCGTCTTGAATCATTGACAAAACTGATCAAGAAAATGTAAATAGAAAAATTGATTAAAGTAACAATAACTAGCTCAAAAAAACCCTGGCGGGCATACTCAGCGTAAGTAAATCCAGCCGGAAGGGTAAACTGCCCTCCACCGAAAAGATAGGAAAACTGGATGAAAACAAATATGATATAAACAAGATTCAACAACATCAAAAAAGTAGAAACTGTAATCGGATCCCACCGGGTTTTAAGCTCCAGTGGTTTGCTGGAGGATCCCTCAGCCGCCAACTTTTCTTCTCCGCTGCGGCGAAAGCTCTGGATATAAGCAAAGCTGAAGACCGTGATTACCACAATCAGCAGTGCACGGACAAAGAGCTCTCCCAGCCTTATCAGCTTAAGGTATTCAGGCAGTTTGCCCAGATAATGACTAAAAACCAGGTCAGCGCTGGAAAGCAACAAAATAATCACCAGCAGCAGGGGAAAGGCAATAATTATTCCGGTCAAAACACGCTTCAGCACTTCAAAACGTTGCTGGTCGGGTCGCCCTTTACCTAAATCTTTTACCACCTTATATGAGGTAGCAGCATTACCCAAAGTGCGCCCAAAAGCGCCTTCCAAAATATC
>Ga0194126_10005947_pt1 | contig 17668 bp, 18 predicted proteins | sample TA2KigC150mmetaG_FD_148641 | JGI IMG/M metagenome (GOLD analysis project Ga0194126, IMG submission 148641) | Freshwater microbial communities from Lake Tanganyika, Tanzania - TA2015035 Kigoma Deep Cast 150m | ecosystem: Environmental > Aquatic > Freshwater > Lake | place: Tanzania: Lake... | reverse complement strand
CGAGTGACTCCCAGCTGCGTGTCCTAGGCTGTCCGAGCTATGAGAAGGGAGTCTGCCGGATGAAGATCGCCAGTCACACAATCGCTTCATCTACGAGTTCTCGGGAGGGACAGTTCCAGCCAAGAAGGAAGAGACGCCGAGAAGGGAGGATCGATGCTGAAGGAAGTCGTCGTTGATGAGAAAGCCAAGACACTGACGCTGGTCCTTGACTTGGAACAGCCGACGCCGAGCGCGAGCGGGAAGACGCTGGTGGTGGCGTCAACGCACGGGAATGCGCGAACGGATGCACAGGTCAACGGCAAGACGTTGGTCGTTGGGGTGAACGCCTATATCGCCAAGTAGTCAGAAGGCAGCCGCCGCGGATCCGCTGAATCACGGGCCGGACATCCAGGGGGGCGAGTTCCTGCCGCGGACGACGAGCGGTCGAGATGCGGTTGCGGAGTGTCGGCTGCGGGCCGCGTGAGGCTACGGCTTGCGACGCTCCCGCTTCTGGAATGCTCCCTCGGGCAGGCGGGAGATGAGCGCACGCCGGACGCGATCGAGCGCTCGTGGTGGATCAAAGGAAACGCCGAACGCGAGAAGAGGCGGCACGTCACCGAGAAAGGCCTCGTCCTGGATCTTCTCCGCGAGGTTTCTTTCGACCTGCGTCTGGGTGACGCGTCGGCCGTCGTGCTCCATGTAGCGCGTGAAGCAGGCGACCACCTTCCCGGCGTCGAGTCCGCTCAGCCGGGCTCGTACCGCCTGCATCACCGGACCGATCGGCCCGGCGTTGACCTGGACGAGGTCGATGTCCTCGGAGTAGCGGGCCGGAGAGTCGAAGTGAAGCTTGTGGAGAGCCGTGCCTCCGCGAAACGCGACCTCGCGAGCCAGGAGTTCTTCCGAATACAGGTCGGTGAGCGCCCTGCAGATGACGAGGTCCTGCTCCACTTGCGCATCAGTGGCCCAGGGCGCAGCGGAGCGCCATGCCGTGATGTGGGCGCGTGGGATCACGCCTCGACCTCGATCTTCTCGTTGACGAGCACCCGCCACCGTTCGTCCTGGGCGGCGTGCTTGGAGAAGCGATCCGGCCGCAGCGAGACGAACCGCGGCCGTCGCTGGGCGATCCACGCCGCGAGGGACGTCCCGACCTCGCTGGCACCGAGCGCATCGAGAAGATGGCCGAGGCGTTGAGCGCTGGGCAGGTCGCCCTCGAGCTTCGCCAGCCCCGTAGTCCGCGACATATCCGTCCGCACCCACATGCCCGTGCAGGACCGGGGCTGCCGGTCTCCGCTGGGCCGCGCGGTCGGTCGGTTTCTCGCCCGTGGATCCTTTGCCAGGGCTCTTGCAGGAGCGGCCAGGAGCGGATTCAAGGGCGGGGGGTAGTTGCCCTGGTCGCTGAGTCGGCAGATCGCGCACTCTGAGCGGTGGCCTACGCGACGAGCCTGTAGTCATCCTGAACGCCGCCCAGGACAGGAAGGGCCAAGAGCCTTCCTGCACTCGGTGGCGGCTGCATCAGCTCCGGGTACGGATCCGGAATCCCATGGATCGCCGGTGACGGACGGCCACGGGAGGGAGGGAGTAGTTCGGAAACCGTCCTGCCCGGGGAGCCGCGAGATGGCGCTGCGAATTCACGCGGCGCGAGAGGTTGACGGAGGCCCCGATGGCGAGAGTCGTCGGGGTCTCGCTATATGGCGAACACGCGCAGGGTTCTGCGACAGTGATGTCGGTGGGGGAGTCCTCTGGAGCGAGGCCGGCTCTCTCCGTGCGGTAACCGCGACGCGCTCAAACGGCGCGTAGGAATGGAGGTGTCGGCACAGGTTGCCCTCGGTTGCGTGTCCCGAGGTGCGAGAGCGACAGGTGGGGGAGTCTGGCGGCGGGAGGCCGCAACTATCAAGATTGCTAGGCGTTCGGGTTTTCGGGAGGCACAGCTCCGAGTCTTCGCGGACTACGGTCTTCATTAGATACAGGACGGCAAACTAGCTTGCGATGATCGCTTCGATCTGCTCGCGTAGCCGTGGGACATCCGTCTCTACAGCCTCCCAAACGACATCAGTATCAATCCCGAAGTAGTCGTGCACCAGGACGTTCCGCATACCGACAATGCGGGACCAGGGAACCGCAGGGTGCGCGTCGCGGAACTGAGACGACAACGCGCGGCAGGACTCGCCGACGATCTGGAGATTGTGCAAGACCCAAGTCTGAACCAACTCGTCCTGCTCGAAGCGCTCCCGTCCTTCCCGTGCGTATCGGTCGATTCGCTCCAGAGCTTCGAGGACATCGAGAAGACGCTCGCGGTCATCTCTCATAGGAGGACAGCCTCTCGAAGAACACGCTCTCGGATTCGCGGTCTCAGGCCCTTCTCAGTGACCACATCCACTCTGCAATTGAGTAGATCCTGTAGGTCCATGAGCAGGGCCCCGAGATCAAACAGCGATCGCCCAGCTTCCATGTCCACCAGGAAGTCGACGTCGCTGTCAGGCGATGCGTCCCCCCGGGCCACGGAACCGAAGATCCGTAGGCGGCGGGCTCCGTGGCGCGCGGCTATCTGCAGGATCTCACGGCGCTTGCTGCGCACGAGGGCTTCGATCTCCATGAGACGCACCTCCCTACGGCTTGCGGGTTGGGATTGTCACATGCCGTCTCCAAGGAGTCCAGCCCGAGTCGCCCTGGCGCCATGGGCTAGCCCGCAGTCTCGAGGCGTGCAGGTCGGATGATCCGACACTTGAAGGGCCTGCCAACCCATTGATTAGAGGCTTCTTGGCAGCCAACCGCCGGGCTCGTGAAGGCGGAGAGCGGTCCGGAAACCGTCCTGCCCGGGGAGCCGCGAGATGGCGCTGCGAATTCACGCGGCGCGAGAGGTTGACGGAGGCCCCGATGGCGAGAGTCGTCGGGGTCTCGCTATGTGGCGAACACGCGCAGGGTTCTGCGACAGTGACGATGGTGTCGGCGCTCTCCGGATCGGGGCCGTTTCTCTCTGCGTGTTCACCGCCACGCGCGCGGATGGGCGCGTTGGGCGGCGGGTTCTCTCCTTCTCTCTCTCCGGGCAGAGAGTGGTGAACGCACGTGTCACGGACGGGGCCCGAGTGGGACAGGTTGCAAACCTGGGTGAGCCGACCGACCTGTACCTCGAAGCCAGGATCACGATCTGCATCGGCAGCAGGGCCTGGAAGAGGACGCGGACGAAGGCGACCACGGCGCGTAGGAATGGAGGTGTCGGCACAGGTTGCCCTCGGTTGCGTGCCCCGAGGTGCGAGAGCGACAGGTGGGGGAGTCTGGCGGCGGGAGGCCGCAACCATCAAGATTGCTAGGCGTTCGGGTTTTCGGTAGGCGCAATTGTACTGACGATGCTGATTGTGCCCTCAGGGGGCACGAACGAACTCCGTAGAGCAATTTCCTGGCTTGACCGAGGTCTATCGTAGGCTTGGAATGTGCCCCAGAAAGGCACGAAATGCGGATGCAAAGTACATCTCTCAAGACCCTGGGCCCCCAGGGGGCCAAGCTGGTGACAATGCTCCACGAGCGGAGCCGTGTCGTCTTCCGCCTCGAGGATGTCCGGGACATCACGGGGCTCTCGGAGACCTCCGCCAGGAGCTTCGTCCGCAAGCTCGTGGACCGGGGCGTGGCGACCCGGCTCAAGCCCGGTCTCTATGTCCTGGTCCCCTTTGAGCTGGGGAGGGAGCGGCAGTACTCAGGGAACCCGCTCGTCGTCGCCCGGGAAATCATGCGTGGCGAGGAGCACTACCTCTCCCACGCCACCGCCATGGAGATCCACGGGATGACCACCCAGCCCCAGCTGGTCGTCATGGTCAGCAGCCCCAAGCCTCGGCGGCCCGTCACCGCGCTGGGCGTGGAGTTCCGGTTCGTCCGCTGCCGGCGCGAGCATCTCTTCGGTCTCACCGAACACTGGGTGACCAAGCAGGAGAAGGTGCGCGTGAGCGACCTGGAGCGGACCATCATCGACGGGCTCAAACAGCCCAAGCACTGCGGCGGTCTGACCGAGGTCGCCAAGGGCCTCTGGATGCGTCGCCAGGATGTGAACGCCGACCGCCTCGTTCAGTACGCCGAGCGGATCGGCATCGGCGCAGTCACGCGCCGGCTGGGGTTCTTGCTGGAGACCTATGAACTGGCCGCCGCGCCGACCCTGGAGCGCCTCCGTGCCGGGCTGACGGCGACCTATGTCCGTCTGGACCCCGTGCTCCCGGCCGAGGGGAAGCGCCTGCGCCGCTGGCGCATTCAGCTCAACATCGAGCCCGAAGAACTGCGGGCCGTCGTGAGGACCTGACCGGTGATTCCGCAGCGCGACCTTTCGCTGCTTTCCAACCGCCTCGCCGAGACGGGAGGCCGGCGCATCTCGGAGACCGTCCTGGAGCGCGACTACATTCTCTCGTGGCTCCTGGTCGGATTGTCCCGCAGCCCGCTCCGGAACTGCCTCGCGTTCAAGGGCGGGACCGCGCTCAAGAAGTGCTACTTCGTGGACTACCGGTTCTCCGAAGACCTGGACTTCACGTTGATCGAAGAGACGCCGTGGGAGGAGATCGAACGGCACCTCGCCGGAGCCTTCGACGAGACGCGACGGGCTTCCGGCGTGGAGATCCGTCTCGATCACCTGGACCGTCATCCTCACGAGAACAGCCACACGTTCTACCTGGCCTACGAGGGGCCTCTTCCCCGGGCGCGCGGGAAGACCGTCAAGACCGACATCACGATCCGCGAGCGCATCGTCATGGGCTTGGAGGTGCGCCCTTTCGGGCGTCGACTTCCCCCGCATCGATGCGCCGAGAGGGGACTGCTGCGTCAGGATCGTACTCGCGCGCTGAGGACCCATGGCTGTGGTGGCCTCAACGGCGTTGCCGGAGGAGATGATTCGCGCTAGCGTCAGGAACCGATGTGGTTTGAAGGAGGCGCGGATGTCCTGGTCTCGGGTTCAGAAGGCTCTGTTGCTCCTACCGCTGCTCTCGCTGTCGCTGCCGCCGGGTTGTTCCGACGAACCCGCCCGCCCGGTGGACGGCTGCCTGGTTCCGCCAGGTGTGTGCACGACGCCCGAGGATGCTCTGCTGGCGCTCCAAGGGGCCTACAGTGCCTGCGATCCCGCGGCGCTGGACAGCCTGCTCGCCCCCGAATTCACCTTCGATCTCTCGGCGGAGGATGCTGGCCTACCCGGGATGCCCGCCAGATGGGATCGCGCCACTGAGCTTGGCTTGCACGCGCGGATGTTCGACGCCGACTCCACGCAGGCATTGTCGCTGCAGTTCATCATCGGATCGAGGATCTTCGATCCGGTCGAGGGTCTCTGGTCGATCACGATCATGAATGTCGACCTCTACTTCTACGGAATCGTCCCGGGCGCTCTGAGCCCGATGACCTACCGCGTCCAGAACGGAACGGCGAAGCTCTGGTTCCGGCAGACGGAGTGGAAGGCGGATTGCCAGGAAGAGGGCGCATGGAAGATCGTCCGGTGGCAGGACATGCCGCTCTCGGGCGCCGCACCGAAGGGGCGCGCACTTCGGTGCGGGATTCCCTTATCCTGGGGCACCTTCAAGTGGAGGTTTCTCCCCTGACTCCAGGTTCCTGGTGTACCATGTGCGTCCCGGGAACCCCATCCGTCGGCTTGCGCGACGCGTGGGGCCGCCCTGGGGCGCCGAATGCCCGGGCTGGGTCGCTCTGAGGTTGGGGTGGCTGAATGAAGATCATCGCAAACCTCTTCGCGGAGACCTTCGCGCACTGGGGGATCAGGCTCCCGGACGCTGACCTTCGCGAGCGACGCGCTGGGTACATTACCGAGGCTGGCTGGCTCATCCAGTACTGCTTCGGACAGGATGACACCGGCGAGTTCCTTGACTTCTATGCGTCGCATCGCATGACCGACGACCGGCACACGCGGCTCTACTCCGATGGCCGGACCCAAGACCTCCCGGGCTTGGTCGGCTTTCGCGTGGGCAGCGAGGATCCGGTTGAGGACAAGCGCCTTGAGTTGGAGTATCGCCGTCAGAACCGAGAGATTGCCGACATGCTGTGCGCCAAGGGGTTCGATCGCTTCACCATCAACATGGCTCTGCATGCGGGTCTGGACGGATCCGATGGCGACGCCTAGCTCCCGTGTCAGCCTGTCCGTCCCGACCACTCCGTCTGCGCGCTCGAAGGCGAGGCGAGCCTGGACATGGCGCGTCGGAGACCTGAGATGAGTCTTTGGCTCCAGTCGTCGCTGCAGGCTCTGCAGAGCGGAGACTACGCACGCTTCCGGCAAGATCTCTTGCCGGTGGCGCCGATCCCCATTCCCGACTGCCTCGGGCGGGAGCTCGAGTTCGCCGAGCGCCGCTGCCGGAGAGCGAGCCAGGATCGGCTCTTCCCCATCCGATTCCTGTGGCTTCTCGAGGCGAACGAGCAGCGGCTGTGGGGCTACCCGCCACTGGCCAGATCGCACTATCATCCGGAAACGCTGCTGGACTTCTGGGAACGGGCGATCGCTGATCCCGACCATCGACAGGCGCGTGAAGCCGACGGCTTCCGGTTCGACCTGGAGGAGAAGGCGGTCGAGATGACGGCCGGGTGGATCTACATTGGCGAACGGTTCATCGCCGACCTGTTCGAGGTGGAGGAGGCGCTCGGCGTCACGCTGCAGTTCCCCAGCCCCTCCTCCGGTGTGCCGCGCCCGGTGTTCCCCTTGCGCAGACGAGGAGGTGGGAGCGGGGGGGAGCGTGTCTAGCTGGTCGGCCAAGAAGACAGCGGCGTCTGTCAGTGCCCTGTATCCGGCCGCGGAGCCGCGCGCGGCGTTCGTTGTCGATGGGGATCCAGACCCGCGCAAAGTGCGAAGGATCGTAGCACGGTGGGGCAGATGGCTTCCCGGACAGACGTTCCGAGCCTACATTCCGCATGTCGCCGGGCGTTCTTGCGGGAGTTTTGTAACCGCGTAACGCCTGATTGACGAGCTGGTTGCGTCACTCGTACGGTTCGTGTCTCTCCTCCATCAAGCCCTTCAACAGACCCTTTTCCTCCTCGGCAATGGCTTCGAGCTCACGCATGGCGGTGCGGAAGTCGCGGTAGTTCTCAACCCGCTCGTGTACGGTCTCGCGATCCGCTTGACGAACCACCTGGCAGCGCCGCTGGGCCCCGGAGCCAGTGGCCAACACCCAGGCGGGGTGTCCCGGCTTGCGAGCGCAGTGGCAGTTGGGCTTGCCGCATGTGCGGTGGACCAGCGACAGCGAAGCCTTCAGGAACGGCTCCGGCACCAGGAGGATCTCCAGGAGCTCGGCCCGGCGCTGCTCCAGCCGCCGGATCCGCGACAGGAGAACCAGAATGGGCTTGCGTGATTTCATATGTCTTGTATTATCGCACACGATGCAAGGATACAAGAAAGATCTTGTACGTCCGGGGAGGGAACGATGCGACGCACCCAGCCCGGGGCCGAGCTGCGGCGGCACTACCTCGGCCCGCACCCGATCATTCGCTACTACCTGGAGCGCATGAACTGGCGGCGGATCTTGCGAGGCTGCCTGGGATCAGGCCTGCGGCAGGGCCTGGACCATGCGGAGGTCCTGGGCGTGTTGGTGCACAACGTCCTGGTCTCCCGGGGTCCGATGTACCGGATCGGGGAGTGGGCGGCGCGGATCGAGCCCGAGAGCCTGGGATTGACGGACGCCCAGGTGAAGCGGCTCAACGACGACCGTCTCGTGCGCAGCCTCGAGGCGTTGGCCGGTGAGCGCGGGCGCAGCGTCTTCTTCCGCCTGGCGTTGCGAGTGATCAAGGACTTCGAGCTCCAGGTGCCCCGGGTCCACTTCGACACGACCACGGTGACGTTCTTCGGTCAGTACGAGAGTTCGCGCTCCGAGCCGCGGATCACCCACGGAGTCAACAAGGACCATCGGCCCGACCTGAAGCAGCTGATGTTTGGCCTGAACGTGACGAGCGATGGGGCGGTGCCGCTTCTGCATCAGGTGTTCAGCGGCAACCGCACGGATGACTCGGTCCACGTACGCAACCTGGATCTGTTGCGCGGACTGCTGGGGACCGAGGAGTTCGTCTACGTGGCCGACAGCAAGCTGTGCACGCGCGAGAACCTGGAGCACGTGGCGGCCTACGGCGGGGAGTTCGTCACGGTGATGCCGCGCACGAGGCAGGAGGATCGCCACTTCCGGCGCCAGTTGCGGGAGGGTCGCAGCCGGCCGCGGTGGCGCATGATCCTGCGGACGACCAGCGGCCGGCGGGGTGATGATCCGCCCGACATCTACGCCAGCACGCAGCTCGGGCCTCAGGAGACGGCCGAGGGCTACCGGATCATCTGGGTGCGTAGCTCCCAGAAGGCGCACCTGGATCGGCGGGCGCGGGAGGAACGCATCCGGCGCGCCGAGGTGGAGCTGAAGGAGTTGGCGCAGAAGGTCGGGAGCCGGCAGTTGCGTAGTCGCAAGGCGGTCGAGCAACGAGTGGCCCAAGAGTTGCGCCGGCGCAAGGTGGCCGACTGGCTCCAGGCGCGGGTCGTCACCTTCACCGAGGTCGAGCATCGCCACCTGCGCCCGGGCCGACCCCGGGCAGGGGATCCGCTGCGGGTCGTCCGGCGCTCACGGATCCAACTTGTCATCGAGCGCAACAAGCCCGCCATCCATGCCGAGTCGCGGACCGACGGGGTCTTCCCGTTGGTGACCAACATCCGCCACCGGCCCAAGCGCGAGATCCTGGAGATCTACAAGTACCAGCCCTACTTGGAGAAGCGCTTTGCCTTGACGAAGTCGGAGTACGGCGTGACGCCGATCTTCCTGAAGAAGCCGGTGCGGGTGATCGGGCTGCTGCACGTCTACTTCATGGCGATCATGGTCTCGGCGTTGATCGAGCGTCAGGTGCGGGCGGCGATGAAGACCCGCCGGATCGCGAGCATCCCGATTCTGCCCGAGGGTCGCGCCACACGCACGCCGACCACACCACGCATCCTGGAGAACTTCGCGGACGTGGCCTGGCACGAGTATCAGGAAGGGGACCGAGTCGTCAGCTTCCCGGTCAGGCTGACGCCCACGCAGGCGCTGTTGCTGGACTTGTGCGCCGTACCCAAGACGCTCTATCGTTGACCGGCTTCAAGAGGCCGGGAAACTCGGACAGACGCCTGCGGCGGAGTGCGGAATGTAGGTCCGAGTTCTCGCGGACCACGGGTTGACCTCGGTCACGGGGTACGCTGATCCTCCGGGGCCGGCGCTCCCGCATCGCGGCTGAAGGGGTCCATGACCTGCCAGAGCTTCAGGACCACGAGCCGCCACCACGGGCGACTACTCGAGAACGACAACCTTCCTGCCCGCACCGACCTGGTCAGCCAGCGAGAAGAAGTAGGTTCCGCAGGGAAGGGTGCGCACGTCGAGTTCGCCCTGGGCGCTCACTCCCAGCGCGACGTCGCGTACACACCGCCCCGTGACATCGCGGACTGTGATCACCGCTGGGGACGGCCGAGGAGATTCAGCGCGCGGACCCAGCGCCCGGATGCCGAGGACCTCGCGGCAGGGATTCGGCCAGAGCTCCAACCGTAGGAACTCGGCGCCCGCGACGGCGCCCACGTCGATCCCGGTCATGTCGGTCTGCGTCGCGACGAACAGCGCACGGCCCTCGTCTTCGTCGCAGTAGGCGATGTAGGGCCGACCAGCGTCATCGAGGGCGATCGCGCTGAATAGACTCCACATGCCGACAGTGTCGACGACCTCGATGTTCCAGTGCCCGTAGCTGCCGCGCGCGTATCGAAGCTGCAGCTCGTTGTGGGCGTGATAGGAGATGTGGTACGACCCATCCTCGGCGCGCGCGATGCAGTTGTCCCAGCCGCGCTTGTAGGTCTGCTCGCCATGATCCACGAGGTCGAACCGCCAATCGCTGCCGATTCGTTCCGCATACCGCAGGTCGTAGCTCCCGCTTTGCGTCCAGTAGTAGCTGACACGCGGGTTGCCCGACGCATCCATCGTCATGAAGGACTGGCTGGCGCTCCCGGGTAGGACCGTCTCGTGGGTCCAGCCGGTTCCGGTCCTGACGCTGCAGAAGATTTCGCCCGCGCTCCAGGAACCACAATGCACGATGCACGGACGTCCGAGTCCATCGAATCGCAGCACGCAATCGTAGCCGCCATCGCTGGTGACGAGCTCCGCATGCCAACCCGTACCATCGCGCCAGGCGTACTTGAGTTGGCTGCTGAACAGGCCCACCGGATGGTTGTAGGCGGCGTGCAGCTGACCCGCGGGATCGAAACAGATGGAGATGTAATCGCCGCCCGGGTCGACGTCGATCGCCTCCACCACCCAGCCGGCCGTAGCGCGGTACGCGTGACAGGGCGTGCCGCAGGTGAATCCGACGTGAGCGGCACCGGTTTCATCGAAGATCAACGACGGGCCGCGATTGTGGACCGCGGTGCGCGGGTCGACGACCTCGTGCTGCCACATGCCGTCTTCATACCAGGCATACTGGAGTCCGCTGTCGTTGTAGTAGGCGACGTGGGGCACGCCCTGCCAGACCGCGATCGCCGTTCCGGCTACCTCGCTCGTGTCGTCCACGAGATCGATGTGCCACTCGGGGATGGCGGCCGGCGCAAGCAGCCCCAAACATCCAGCCAGAACGACTGCCCTCATGACGTTCCTCCCCGGCGGGACCGTTCCCTGGTCGCGGTGCTGTTCGTGGCCAGCAGCGCAATGATCATACCACTGGCCTCGCTGGCCGATGAGGGTCCGTCGATGCTGCTCCCGCGCAGACTGCGGGCGAGTCGACGCGCTCCGAGGGCAGAGAGGGCTCCTATTGCCAGAGCGGAGGTTGCGCCACTCTCCCCCCCCTCCCCGCGACCGCCGGAACAGGTCCTCGACATCCCGGTAACCCGTTGGCAATATAGCCACTTGCAGAATGGCCTGGCACAGAGGGCCGGCACCTACTAACGTCGATGGTCTGGCAGGCGCGGAGAGGCGGAGCAAGACCCACGAACCTTGAGCGGTGCTCGGCCAGCAGTGGAACCAGGGGAGTGAGGAGACAGGGTGCTTCCCGTATCCCCTGATTCGTCGGAGGGTTGCGCGTCATTTGGGTACCGATGACGACTCTTCTATCCGAAAGCGAGAACCCGCCGCGCGGTTGAAACCGTCGGGGTTGTATTCGCTTCCCGCGATCATGCTTTCCGAGTTCTGCCATTCTCCAGTCGCCGGGCCGCCTTGCTCAACGGCTTGGTTGCGTCTGGTCCGCCAAGACACGCGCCTCATCAGACACGGCAAGGCTGAACATGGCCCGGACCGGCCATGGATTGAGTCCTTTTCCATGGAGCTGCACACCCGCGAGCGTCGGCCCTTCATGAACGAAGACGGAATCCCACAGACCCGGCACTGCCTCTTCCCGAGCGTTCTCTAGAAGAGGCCGTCATGGTTTATCTCGAACTCCTCATCGTCCTGTTCCTTACCGTGACGAACGGCATGCTCGCCATGTCCGAGCTTGCCGTCGTTTCATCGCGAAGAAGCCGCCTCGAGCATCTGGCCAATCAGGGCAGCCGCGGCGCGCGAGCCGCCCTGCGCCTCATTGACGACCCGAGCCGGTTCCTGTCGACGGTTCAGATCGGCATCACGCTGGTCGGCATCATCGCCGGGGCAGTCAGCGGCGCGACCTTGGGCCAGCGACTCGGAGCCTGGCTCAACACGTTCCCGTCGATCTCGCCCTACGGCACTTCTGTCGGCATCGGCATCACGGTTGTCGCCATAACCTATCTGTCGTTGATCATCGGCGAACTGGTGCCCAAGCGCATCGCGCTGGCTCAACCCGAACGGGTCGCCTCCCTGGTGGCCGGGCCGATGCGCGGACTCTCCTTGGTTGCGGCTCCGGCCGCGTGGGTACTGCATGTCTCCACCGAGAGGGTCTTGCGCCTCTTGGGCTTGGCCGGAGTCCGCGAGACAACCGTCACCGAGGACGAGGTCAAGTCGCTGATCGCCGAGGGGACGCAAGCGGGCGTCTTCGTTCCACAGGAACAGGAAATGATCGAAGGCGTTCTCCGCCTGGCGGATCGTTCCGTCCGGGTCATCATGACGCCGCGCACCAAGATCATTTGGGTGGACGTGAAATCCGACCGGAACACGATTGTCGAATTGGTTCGGTCGCACCGGTTTTCGCGTTTGCTGGTCTGCGACGGAACGGTGGACCACCCCGTCGGCTTCATCCATACCAAGGACCTTCTTCCCGAAGCACTCAGTAGTGAAGAGGTCGCTCTATCCGAGATGGTCACACCGCTGCTGTACGTTCCAGATCGCACAACGGTCCTTACGCTTCTGAGTCGATTCAAGAAGGAAGAAGTACACATCGCCGTTGTGGTCGATGAGTACGGAGATACGGAAGGTCTGGTGACTCTTACCGACGTGATCGAGGCGATCACCGGGGATCTTCCGGAACAAGGAGAAGATGATGGGCCCCAGATCGTGCGCAGAGACGATGGATCGTGGCTGGCGGACGGGACAGTTCCCACCGACGAAGTCGCAGCCTTGATCGGCATCCATATGGGAGAGAACGTGAAGATGCTGGCGGGTTTCGTGCTGGACCATCTGGGACGAGTACCCAAGGCCGGGGCGAGCTTCATGCATGAGGGCGCACGCTTCGAGGTCGTCGACATGGACAACAACCGCATCGACAAGGTGCTCATCGAAGTCGGCTCGAAGAGTGATGAAGAAGCGGCCGACCCTGCGGGCGCCGGACCATCGTGATCACCCGGAGCGGACCATCGTGATCACCCGGATGGCCCCCGCCCGCGGAAGCCCTGGCGGGATGGGGTAGTGACCGCCGCGCCGCGGCTTGGCAGCCTCGGGTGCCGATTGCCTACGAGTTCCGTGTCGGGTCGGTCACCCGGCCCATGAAGAGCATCGCGCCGCTGAAGCGGTCGCGGATGAAGAACAGAAACGGCCGGTCGGCGCGGAAGACCGGCGCCGGCGGCGGCACGGAGGTAGCCCTGCCCATGATCACCGCCGTGGCCGCGGCGGCCTCGGTCCCCTTCTCGTCGACGGCCACGAAGGCCTTGTGCACCGCCTCCTGGATGAACATGCTGCCGTCCAACGGCGGCTTGATCCCGTTCATCCCGGAGAAGTCGGCGACGCCCCGCATGAAGGCCTCGGCCATGCCCAGGTCGCTGAGCGTCTCCTTGAGCTTCACCGACCCGGACGCGAACTCGAACTTCGGCAGGAACACCTCCACCTCCTGCCGGCCGATCTCGGCGACGAGCCCGTCCAGGCTCTCGGCCGAGATCGCCTCCTCCAGCCCGGCCAGGCCCTCGACCTCCCTGGGCAGGAGCACGACCATCGAGGTCCGTTCGCCGAGGTAGTCCATCTCCAGGAGCTGCAGGTCTTCGGTCTCGGCGTAGCCGAACTGCGCCCGCCCGTACATGGTCGGGACCTTGACCTCCCGGCCCGCGGCTGGTCGGAAGGCAGCCTCATGGGTGGCGTTCTTCTCGAACGGCGCGGCCCAGTCGGCCTTGAAGTACACCGCGTTGGTCAGCACCAGCGCGGTTTCGTCGTCGAAGATCCCCCGTGGGATGAGATCCTTGATCCGCTCCTGCGTCTGCTTCTCCACCCAGGTGTTGATGGTCCTGCGGGCAGGCTCGCCCTCGCCTGCCCGGAAGTCGAGCAGCTCGATGCCCGCGCCGTAGTCGCGCTCCACGAGCCCCAGGAACTCCGGCAGCAGCGGCCAGTCCTCCTGGCCCCAGAGCCGGTTGGCCACGCTGAGACGGAAGGCCCCCTCCCGGCCGGCGGCGTTGAGCTCGCGCGCAAGCCCGCCCAGGGCGGCGTGGAGCCTGGCGTCCTCCAGCGTGAAGCGCAGCGTCCTCCTCATGACCTCGGCGGTGTTCTCGCGCGCGCCGGCGTAGGTCATGCCCAGCGCGGTGGAGATGCTGTAGGGCGAGAAGAACATGTTCCTGCCCTTGAACTCGTCCACGGTCCGCAGGCGCTTGTAGAGGTCGGCGGCGAAGGCGTTGACGCTCTTGACCGCCTCGGCCCGGTCCGCCTCGGTGACCTCCGGCCGCGCTGCCGTCGCTGCTGCCGGGGCGTCGCCGGCCGGGGCGACGGGCTCGGCCGGCAGCTTCGGCCCGTCGGCGACCTCGCTCGAGGCGGCCAACGGCTCCGGCGCGCCGCCGGCGGCCCTCGGCGCCGCGGACCCCGGGAACGCCAGGGCGAGCGCCGCCGCGCACGCGGCGGCCACGGTCTTCGCCTTGCTCCAGAGCATCATCCTCGGCACTCCTTCCGCGATCGCCGCACCCGCGGCACCCAATCCTCCGCCCGCCATTCTATGGCGGTCGGGGCGGGAGAGCACATAGGATTCCGGCGGACACCCGGCGACTCACCGCATAGGGCTGAGATCGTGCCGCAGGTCAACCCCGTCGACATCATGAGCGTGTAGCATTGGCGCTCGTCTCGAAGCCGGGACGGCAACCGAGATCGGATCAGGTCGTGCGCGAGGACGCCGGCGGCTGGTAGAATCCCGGGAGGCAGGCACATCCGACCCCGGGATGCGCGTCCGGGGATGCCGGAGCGGCGAGGGAGGGGCTGAAGGATGCGGGCCGCGGCGATCAGGAGCGGTGGGCACTCGAGGCCGCGGGAGGCGCGGACCGCGGCCGTGGCGCTTGTCGCGCTCGCTCTTTCCTCCGGACCCGCCGCCTCCGAGTGCGTCGACTACGCGGAGTTCATCCGCTGGGTCGGATCGGCGGACACGCCGGGCTACTGCGCTGCCGTCGACCTCGATGACGACCTGGCCTACGCCTATGTCGCCGACGGGCTGTCGGGCCTCCAGGTCGTCAGCATCACGGATCCCGCCGCTCCCGAGATCGTCGGCGGGGTGGACACGCCCGGCTTCGCCTCCGGCGTGGATGTCTACGGCACGCGCGTCTGCGTGGCGGATTCCGAGCGCGGGCTCCTGGTGATCGATGTGGCCGACCCCTCGATCCCGCGGGTGCTCGGCTCGCTGGACACGCCGGGGACGGCGCACAGCGTGGCCGTGGCGGCGAATCGCGCCTACGTGGCGGACGGCGCTTCCGGGCTCCGGGTTATCGACGTCGCGAATCCGTCGAGCCCGACGCTCGTGGGCAGCCTGGCGATACCTGGCCAGGCTCTCGATGTGGCCGTCTCGGGCAGCCACGCGTATGTGGCCGGCTACTCGGGCCTCACGGTCGTCGACATCGCCGACCCCGCGAACCCGTCGATCGTCGGGGCCGTGGCCACGGCCGACTTCGCCTTCGGCGTGGCCGTTCTCGGGACCCACGCCTATGTCGCCGCCTTCGGCGCCGGCCTGCAGATCGTCGATGTCGGCAGCCCCGGCTCCCCCCAGATCGTGGGCAGCCTGGCGACCCAGAGCTACGCGCTCGAGGTCGCGGTCGGGCCGGGCCGGGCGTATGTCGTGCACTACTACGGCCTCCAGGTCATCGACGTCACGGTTCCGGCCGACCCCCGGGCGATCGGCGGCGTGGGCATCCCGGGCAGCGGCAGCGGGGTCGCGATCGGGGGCGGACACGCCTTCGTCGCCGACGCCGTCGCGGGGCTCCAGGTCGTCGACCTCGCGAATCCGGAGAGCCCGGCGGTCGCGGGAAGCGTCGACACCGGAGATCACTCGCGCGATGTGGCCGTCTCGGGCGGCCACGCCTATGTCGTCGACGCCGCCGCCGGCTTTCTCGCCGTCGACGTCACGAACCCCGCGGCCCCGCAGATCGTCGGCAGCCTCGACACGCCGGGGATCGGCACCGGAGTGGCGGTCGCGGGCAACTACGCCTGCGTCTCCGCCGGGACCACCGGGCTGCACGTCCTGGAGATCACGAATCCCTCCAGCCCCGCGCTGCGCGGCACGCTGAACACGCCGGGCTACGCCGGCGGCGTGGCGGCCCTGGGGAGTCTCGCCTGCGTCGCCGACAGGGATTCGCTCTTCGTGATCGACATCGCGAACCCGGCGGTCCCCCGGGTCGCGGGGAGGTTGGAGATTCCCTTCGGCGCCCAGGGCGTGGCCCTGTCCGGCGACCGCGTCGTAGTCGCCGGCGACCATGGCCTGACGCTCATCGACATCGCGGATCCCTCGAGTCCCCAGCTCCTGGGGAGCATGAGCACGCCCGGTGTGGCCCGCGGCGTCGCTCTGTCCGGAAGCCACGCCTACGTCGCCGGCCAGGACGGGCTCCTGGTCGTCGATGTCGCCGATCCCGGGGCGCCCTGGATCGCGGGGCGCATCGAGACCTTGGGCGACACGGAGGACGTTGCCGTCCCCGGGCTCGTGGCCCTCGTCGCCTACGTCGCCGACGGCCATTCGGGTCTTCAGGTGATCGACGTGCGGGATCCCGCCGCCCCCCGGCGCCTGGGGGGCGCGGACACGCCGGACGCGGCTCTGGGCGTCTCCGTAGCGGGGGATCACGTCCACATCGTGGACTACACGGCCGGACTGATGATCCTCCCGGCCCAGTGCGAGCACTCGGCCGCGGTCGAAGACGCGGCTTGGGGCGCGGTTCCCATGCGCCTGAGCGTCTGGCCGAATCCGAGTCCGTCCGGGGCGTCAATCGAGTTCCCCGCCGCCGCCGGAGATCGCCCGCGGATCGGAGTCTACGATCCCGCGGGCCGCCGCATCCGCGACCTGTCCGCCGACCTCTCCGCGGACTGCTCGTGCGCCGGCTTCCATCGCCTCGCCTGGGACGGTCGCGACGACAGCGGCCGGGCGGCGCCGGCGGGCGGATACCTCATCCGCGTTCGGACCGGCCGGGCGACCGCGACCTCGCGGCTCGTGATGATGCGCTAGTCTGTCAACGCGGGAGCAGGGCGCCTTCCTCGCTCGCTCGAGGGGGGGAGGATCGCTGCCGGGATCGGGCGCGAGGCGTGCCCGGTGGCGCGGGATGACCGGGCTTCGCCCCCGGGGGACCGCTCAGCGCAAGACGATCACGCTTCGGCCCCAGGCGGACTCGCCCTGCCGGACGCGAAGGAGATACAGCCCGGTCGGAATCGCCCGCCCGTCGGAAGCGCGCCCGTCCCAGATGAAGCTCAAGTCGCCGTGCGGGGCGCTGCCGCGGATGGACCGGAGCAGACGACCGGAAGTGTCGTAGACCCCGATCCCGACCGGCCCGCCGAGCCCGCTCCATTCGATCCGATCACCCGCGCGCAGCGGGCTCGGAATCCGGCGCAGCCAGAACGCGCCCGACCGGATCGCGGCCTTAGGCTCCGGCAGCGAGCGGTCGGTCGGGTCGCTCGGCGCGGCGGGAGGGGTCAGGTCCACGAAGTACTCGGGCGCGACAGTCCCATCGACCCAGCAGGAGACGCCTGTCTCCGAGAACGACAGGGATGAGGCCCGGTCGCCCGAGAGCGCGGCCACGAGGTGTCCGTCGAAGCGCAGCTCCCCCCGTCCGCACAGCAGTCCCGCGCGGACGCTGCCGTCCGAGAACTCGGACCCGTCGAACCGCACGGCGACCAGCGTGGCCTGCTCAGCCTCGATGGGCGCGTAACCCTGCGGGTAGATCCACCAGTTCTCCGTGCTGTCGTACGGGCGGAAGGCGACGACATCCGTGAGACGCCCGCTGTGGATCTGGTAGGCGAGGCCCTCCGGGTCGCTGGTCTGGATGGAGAAGCACTCGTCGACGAGCTCCGGGCCGCCGTCGCTCGCGAACCGCGGCTCGATCAGGCTGACGATCTGGCGGCGCGTCTCGGAGCCCGGCGCCTCGGCCCGGACCACCCAGTGAGGCCGCCAGTTGGTCGTGTCGTTGGGCGCCAGGTAG
>Ga0194126_10005945_pt1 | contig 17672 bp, 17 predicted proteins | sample TA2KigC150mmetaG_FD_148641 | JGI IMG/M metagenome (GOLD analysis project Ga0194126, IMG submission 148641) | Freshwater microbial communities from Lake Tanganyika, Tanzania - TA2015035 Kigoma Deep Cast 150m | ecosystem: Environmental > Aquatic > Freshwater > Lake | place: Tanzania: Lake... | reverse complement strand
AAAACATTTTGGGCGAAGGCACAGACAGTATAAAAGCGCTGTCGCAGGTTTTAGAATTAAAGCCGAAATTAGAAAATGAGCTTAAAGAAAAATCACTGGAAAAGCTTTTTCATGATACCGAAATGCCGCTGGTTGAGGTATTAAGTTCGATGGAGATGGCGGGCATTAAAATCGATATTGAGGCATTAGGCCAGCTTTCCGGGGAATTGGACAAGAGGCTGTTCTCATTAGTCAGATCGATATATAAAATAGCAGGCAGTGAATTTAATATTAATTCTCCTAAGCAATTAAGAGAGGTGCTTTTTGAAAAATTAAAATTGCCCGTAGTAAAAAGGACCAAGACCGGCCCGTCGACAGATGAAGAGGCCCTGAGGTCTTTGGCTGCGTCAAACGAGCTTCCGGCATTATTGTTAGAGTATCGTCAGCTGACAAAACTGAAGAATACTTATATTGACGCCTTGCCTAAGCTGGTTGATCCGGCTACCGGCAGGATCCATACTTCTTTTAACCAGGCCGGTACCGAAACAGGGAGGCTTAGTTCAACAAACCCTAATCTGCAGAATTTACCGGTAAAGACAGAGATCGGAAGAAAGATCCGCGGCGCAGTGGTCAGCTTTGACAAAAAAAGCCTGCTTTTATCCTGTGATTATTCCCAGGTTGAATTAAGGGTCCTGGCGCATTTGTCAAAAGACAAGGAGCTCATAGAGGCATTTTTAAAAGAAAGGGATGTGCATAAAATAACCGCTGCCCTGATCTTTAGCACCGGTGAAAATGAGGTCAGCGATGAAATGAGAGAAGTAGCCAAGCGCATAAATTTCGGGATCGTATACGGGCTTAGTTCCTGGGGCCTGGCGCGTGACCTGGGCATAAGTGCTTCCGAAGCCCAGGGGTTTATCGATGCCTATTTCCTAAAATATAGCAAGGTAAAAGAATACATAGAAAAACAAATAGCTGAAGCAAGAAATACAGGTTTTGTCACGACAATTTTGGGGCGGCGCAGGTATTTGCCGGAGATAAACAGTAGGAATCAGGCGATCAGACAGCTTGCCGAAAGGCAGGCGGTCAATACCCCTATCCAGGGAACGGCCAGCGATTTAATAAAACTTGCCATGATTAAAATATACCAGGAATTCACTCAAAAAAATTATCTTTCAAAGATGATATTGCAGGTCCATGATGAGCTTGTATTCAATGTGCCGGAAAACGAACTTGATAAAGTCAAGGAAAACGTTAAATTCAATATGGAAAACATATTAAAGCTTTGTGTCCCGCTGAGGGTCAGCATGAAATTCGGCAAGAATTGGCTGGATATGGAGGAGATCAAATGAGGATAGCTATGTGTGCTTCCGAGGTTGTCCCTTTTGCCAAGACCGGCGGGCTTGCCGATGTTGCCGGTGCTCTGCCCGTAGCATTAGAAAAGTTGGGCCACGAAGTCATCATTATCATGCCCGGGTATAAAGAAACCCGATATCCGAAATCCCTATCATGCCGGCAGGCAGGCGAAATCCGAAAACTTAGCGCAGATATTGCCTTTTCCAGTATCGGAGAGAATATCAAGGCCTATTTTATCAAAAATGATGCTTATTTTAACCGCGACGGTTTATATCAGGACAAGAAGGGCGACTATAAAGACAATTTAGAGAGGTTTACCTATTTTTGCCGCAGGGCTATAGTTTTATTGAAAGAAATAAATTTTAGAGCTGATATTATCCATGTGCATGACTGGCAAACTTGCCTTATCCCGGTTTACCTGAAGAGTATCTATAAAGAAGACCCATTCTATAAAAAGATGCGCACAATTTTAACTATACACAATATCGGTTACCAGGGGATATTCCCTAAGGATAAGTTTCCAAAGCTTGCACTTGATTGGAGCCTGTTTGATATGAAGGGACTGGAATATTACGGCCAGATCAACCTTCTAAAAGGGGGAATAATTTTTTCTGATACCATTACTACCGTAAGCCCTACTTATAGCAAAGAGATACAAACCGAAGAATTCGGTTTCGGCCTGGAAGGCGTCCTTTCCGAGCGCAAAGATTCGCTTTTTGGCATACTCAACGGACTTGATTATTCGATCTGGAATCCGGAATCGGATAAATTTATAGCCAGGAATTTTTCCTGCGGTTCCCCTCAGGGGAAAAATAAAAATAAGGAAGAGCTTCAGAAACTATGCAATTTCCCCGTTACTAATACTGTGCCTGTCTTGGGCATTGTTTCCCGGCTTGCAGAGCAGAAGGGGTTTGATATTTTAAGAGAGGCAATCGAAGATATTTGTAAGCTTAACCTGCAGCTGGTGATCCTGGGTACGGGTGAGGCCAGGTACCATGAATTGCTGGGAAAGATCGCCAAGAAATACCCGAAAACAATCTCCTTGCATTTAAAATTTGACGATCCGCTGGCTCATAAGATTTATGCCGGAAGCGACATATTCCTTATGCCTTCCAGGTATGAACCTTGCGGCCTAGGGCAATTAATAAGTTTGCGTTATGGCACGATCCCGGTTGTCTTTAAGACCGGCGGCCTTGCAGATACCGTAAATAAAGATAACGGTTTTGTATTTGTCAAATATGGAAAAACTGATTTCCTTAAGGCAATAAAATCCGCCTTAAAGGCCTTTAGAGATAAAGAGCTATGGGCCTGTTTAATGCAGAGGGCGATGAAGGGTGATTTTTCCTGGGAAAAATCGGCAAGGCAGTACATCAAGCTTTATAAAGATGCCTCGGCAGGATAAAAAAATAATAATCGGGGTAACCGGGGGTTTCGGCACCGGCAAAACTTCGGTAAGCAGGGCCCTTAAGAGATTCGGCGCTTTTATTGTAGACGCCGATAAGATTGCCCATGAGCTGATCCAGCCTCATGGTGCGGCATGGAAAAAGGTCGTTAAAACATTCGGGCCCGGCATTCTGGATAAAAATAACGGGATTGACAGGGCAAAACTTGCCAGGATAGTTTTTAATAGCAAACAAAAGCTCCGCAAGCTAAATGAAATTATCCATCCTAAAGTAATAAGCCGGATCAAAAAAGAAATTAACTCTTCGCCCTGCAGGGTGGTTGTTTTGGATGCGCCTTTGTTGCTTGAGGCCGGGCTTAAGGGGATGGTTTGTAAGCTGATAGTGGTTAAATGCAGCCGGAAAAAACAAATAGAGCGCTTAAAACAAAAAAGAGGGTTCAACAATAAGCAGATACGGGCCAGGATCAGTGTTCAGGCCCCTATTTCAGGTAAGGTCCGTTTGGCGGATTTTGTAATAGATAATAATGGGACTCAAAGAGAAACAGAAAAACAGTTAAAGAAAATTTGGGACAAATTAAGCCTGCCTACCGGCAGGCAGGGAGGACGTAGTGGAAAAGTTAGATATTCGTAATTTAAAAGAGATGAAGATCACAGAGTTAAACAAGCTGGCAAAAGACCTGAATGTCAACGGGGTGAGCGGTTTAAAGAAGCAGGAATTGATTTTTAGGATTTTGCAGGGGCAGGCGGAAAAAGAGGGGTTGATGTTCGGCGAGGGTGTCTTAGAAATCCTTCCGGAGGGTTTCGGGTTCCTCCGGTCTACCAATTACAATTACCTGCCTTGCCCGGATGATATTTATATATCTCCTTCGCAGATCAGGAAGTTTGATTTAAGGACAGGGGATACAGTGAGCGGCGAGATCAGGCCGCCGAAAGAGGGCGAGAAATATTTTGCCCTTCTGAAAGTTGAAGCAGTTAATTTTGAAAATCCGGAGACCGCGAAAGAAAAAGTGCTTTTTGATAACCTTACTCCGGTATATCCTCATGAGCATTTTATTATGGAGACCTCTCCTAATGAAGTGTCTATGCGGATTATGGACCTCCTGACGCCTATTGGCAAGGGGCAGCGCGGCCTAATCGTAGCTCAGCCCTACAGCGGAAAAACCGTATTGCTGCAGAAAATAGCTAATGCCATTACAAGCAACCAGCCGGATGTGGTCCTGATAGTTTTGTTGATTGATGAGCGGCCGGAGGAAGTCACGGATATGCAAAGGCACGTCAGAGGCGAAGTCATTTCTTCAACTTTTGACGAGCCGCCGGAAAGGCATGTCCAGGTAGCTGAAATAGTGCTTGAAAAAGCAAAGAGGCTGGTAGAACATAAAAGGGATGTAGTGGTGCTGCTTGACAGTATCACCCGGCTTGCGCGCGCATACAACTCGGTTGTGCCGCATAGCGGAAAGGTCTTATCCGGAGGCATCGACTCAAACGCTTTACAAAAACCCAAACGTTTCTTCGGGGCTGCCCGTGCAATTGAAGAGGGCGGGAGTTTGACCATCATTGCCACGGCGCTTGTTGATACGGGAAGCCGTATGGATGAAGTCATCTTTGAAGAATTCAAAGGGACCGGCAATATGGAATTGCAGCTGGACAGGAACCTGTTCCAGAGGAGGATTTATCCTGCGATCGATATCAAGCGCTCCAATACCCGGCATGAAGAATTATTGTTAAAGCCGGAGATACTTCAGCGGGCATGGATCTTAAGGAAAGTCCTGAATGAACTAAGCAATGTTGAAGCAATGGAGCTTTTAATTGAAAAGCTCGTTAAAACAAAGAATAATGAAGAGTTTTTGAATAGTATGAACCAGTAAGTAAAAAAAGGAGAAAGTAAAATGAAAGACAAGATACATCCGAAATACCAGGATGCGGTCATAATATGCGCCTGCGGCAATACAATACATACCCGTTCAACAAAACCGAATATAAGGGTTGAGGTGTGTTCAAAGTGCCATCCGTTTTTTACCGGAAAACAGAAATTCGTTGATTCTGCCGGAAGAGTGGATAAGTTCATGAAGAAATACGGGAAAAAGTAACGGATTATGTTTGAGCAGTTAGAAAAATTAGAAAAGCGTTTTGAGGAATTGGAACAGCTTTTGGGTTCCAATGAGGTAGTTTCTAATCAGGCGCTTTGCGCTAAGTACGCCAAAGAAATGGCGGATTTAAGAGAGCCCGTGGCTTTGTTGCGCCAGTACAAAAAGCTGCTGAAGGAAACCTCTGATTTAGAATCAGAGCTCAGCCAAAAACACGACAAGGATTTCCTGGATTTAGTGAAAAAAGAGTTGCAGGAACTACTGGTTAAGAAAAATGAGGTAGAGCAACGGATCAAGTCGGCTTTAGCAGGAGAAGATAAAGACCTCGGAAGGGATATCATAGTGGAAGTCCGTCAGGGTACGGGCGGGCTGGAAGCAGGGCTCTTTGCCGCGGACCTTTACCGGATGTATACTCAGTATGCTGCAACTAAGGGTTGGAAAGCGGAACTAATGTCCTGCCATGAATCCGAATTAGGAGGGTTTAAAGAAGTCGTTTTCAGTGTCAAAGGCAAAGAAGCTTACAAGCGCCTGAAGTTTGAGAGCGGCGTGCATAGGGTACAGCGCGTGCCTGCCACGGAAGCGCAAGGCAGGATTCATACCTCAACTGCGACTGTTGCGGTTCTGGTTGAACCGGAAGAAGTAGATTTTGTGATCGAGCCGAAAGACCTGAGGATCGATACTTACAGGGCTAGCGGCCCCGGCGGGCAGCATATGCAAAAAAGCGATTCTGCGGTAAGGATCACTCATGCCCCAAGCGGTGTCGTGGTCGCCTGCCAGGATGAGCGTTCGCAGTTAAAGAATAAGACCAAGGCGATGAGGATCTTGCGGGCCCGGCTTCTGGATATAAAACAGCAGGAAGAATCCAAGAAGATCTCTGCGGCAAGGAAATCCCAGATCGGCTCAGGGGACAGAAGCGAAAAGATCCGCACTTATAATTTTTCCGACCGCAGGGTCACGGACCACAGGATAAACCTTTCTCTGTATAGGCTCGAACAGGTGCTTGACGGGGACCTTGATGAATTATCAGAAGCCCTGATAAAAGCGCAAGAGGAAAAAACCAAGGAAAACTTATGACGGAAGCGGAAATTTTGTTTACTGAGGTCCTCAATTGTAAAAGGCATGAGCTTTACCTGAACAGAAACGGCATTCTTGATAGCAAAAAAGCACGGCTTATTTCTTCTGTGCTGGAAAAAAGGATCAAGGGCGAGCCTATCCAGTATATTTTAGGAAAAACAGAATTCATGGGGCTGGAGTTTAAGGTTACGCCGGATGTGTTGATCCCCAGGCCGGAGACCGAGATCCTTGTTGAAAAGGCGATTGAAATAGGGCGCAGGCCATTGGCAGCAGGCCATAGGTTAAGGATTTTAGATATGTGCACGGGCTGTGGCAACATTGCTGTCAGTATGGCTAAGTTCTTGCCTCAATCTGAAGCAGGGGCAGTGGATATTTCTCCTGCTGCCTTAGAAATAGCATCTTATAATGCCAAGCTAAACAAAGTAAATGTTGATTTTATCGAGAGTGATTTATTTAATACCGATCGCCTGCAGCTTCTTGCTTACGGCATGATTGTCAGCAACCCTCCTTATATCGCAGCTTTAGAATTTAAAAAGCTGCAAAGAGAATTAAGGAGCGAGCCGCCTATTGCCTTGAACGGCGGAGAAGACGGGCTGGATTTTTACCGCAGGATCATTTATTCCGCGCCGCAGTATCTGGAGAAAAACGGGCACCTGCTTTTAGAAATCGGTTTTAAGCAGTCAGGCCCGGTAAAAAATATTTTTCAAAAATCCGGAAAATTTGAGATAATAGAAGTTGTTAAAGATTATAATGGCATAGATAGGATAATAATTGCGAGGAAAAGGTGGATAAATTATTAATTGAGGGCGGATTAAAGCTGAGGGGTGAAGTAACTATTTCCGGTGCTAAAAATTCGGTTTTGCCGATTTTAGCTGCAACGCTTTTAACAGAAGATGCCTGTATCATAAAGGGCGTGCCGGATTTACGCGACACAAACACAATGCTTAAAATCCTTAAATCCCTCGGTAAAGCCGTAGAATTTGATAAAGGCGTGGTGATTGTTACCCAGGCAAAGAATGCCAATTATGTCGCCGATTATAAGCTTGTTTCAACAATGCGGGCTTCTTTTTGCGTATTAGGCCCTTTATTGGCCAGGTTAAAAAAAGCAAAAGTTTCTCTCCCCGGAGGATGTATCATAGGAGTCAGGCCGGTAGACCTGCATCTTAAGGGGATGAGGGCTTTAAATTCTCAGATCGATATTGAGTCGGGGTATGTTTTAGCAAAAACACAGAAATTAAAAGGCGCCAATATTTATTTGGGAGGAGAATACGGTTCTTCAGTGCTGGCAACCGACAATGTAATGATGGCCGCAACTTTGGCGTCCGGCAGGACCGTGCTTGAATCTGCTGCCTGCGAGCCGGAAGTCCATGACCTTGCGGAGTTCCTTATTAAAATGGGGGCTAAAATCCGCGGGCATGGAACACCGATCGTAGAAATTGAAGGAGTCAGGGAGCTGCACGGCGCAGAACATAAGATTATCCCGGACAGGATTGAGGCAGGTACATTTTTGCTCGCCGCGCTTATTACGGGCGGTGATGTCATAATCAAGAATGTTTTTGCAAAACACTTAGGCGCGGTAATCGATAAGCTGCAGGAATCAGGGGCCTGCCTTGATATATGCGATAATTCTATCCGTATCAGGCACCGTAAACATCTGTCGCCAACCAATATTACAACGCTTCCTTATCCGGGTTTTCCTACTGATATGCAGGCGCAGATTATGAGTTTAATGGCTGTTACCGAAGGGATCAGTGTAATAACCGAGAAGATCTATCCTGACAGGTTCATGCATGTCGCAGAATTAAACCGCATGGGTGCGCATATCCAGAGGGAAGGGCCTCATGCGATTGTATCGGGAGTAAAATGCCTTTCCGGCGCCCCTGTTATGGCATCTGATCTGCGCGCTTCCGCGTGCTTACTTCTGGCCGGGCTTGTAGCCGGCGGCAAGACCTCGATATCAAGGATATACCACCTGGAACGCGGATATGAAAACATTGAGGAAAAATTCAGGAATTTGGGCGCAAGGATCTGGAGGGAAAAAGAATGATTCTGATGATCGATAATTACGACTCTTTCACCTATAACCTCGTGCAGTATTTTGGCGAACTGGGCGCTGATATGAAGGTGTTCCGTAATGATAAGATCAGCATCAAAGATATAAAAAAATTAAGGCCGGAAAAGATCGTAATCTCTCCGGGCCCGGGAAGGCCGCTGGATGCGGGGATATCCTGTAAAGTAATCAGTGAATTTTCCGGTAAGCTTCCGATACTCGGCGTCTGCCTTGGGCACCAGGCGATAGGCCAGGTTTTCGGAGCAAAGATCATTATCGCAAAGCGCCTTATGCATGGCAAGACCTCGCTGATCTATCATAACAAGGAAGGGATCTTTAAGGGGATCATCAATCCCTTTGAAGCAACAAGGTATCATTCATTGTTAGTCGAGAAAAAGAGTTTTCCGCAATGCCTGGAAATAACCGCCTGGACCAAAGAAGGCGAGATCATGGGCCTCAGGCATAGGGATTATAATGTATTCGGGGTCCAGTTTCACCCCGAGTCGATCCTTACCAAATCAGGCAAAGATATCCTGAAAAATTTCTTAAGATCATGATTGAGGAAGCCGTAGAAAAATTGCGCACTCTCTGCGACCTTACGCCGGAAGAAATGGCTGAGGTCATGGAAGAGATCATGAGCGGTAAGGCTAAGACAGATGAGATCGTTTCCTTTTTGAATGAACTGAGCAAAAAAGGCGAAACCGTAGATGAATTAACCTCTGCGGTGAAAGTTATGCGCCTGCATGCGACTAAAATTGATACGCGCCAGCCGGTGATCCTGGACACTTGCGGCACCGGGGGCGATACCAAAGGGACTTTTAATATTTCTACCGTTGTCGCCTTCGTCGCCAGCGGAAGCGGGATCGTTGTTGCTAAACACGGCAATCGCGCGGTATCCAGCTGTTGCGGCAGCGCAGATACATTGGAGGCCTTAGGGGTAAATATCAACATGACCCCCCAAGAACTCAACGATTGCCTGCAAAAAATAGGGATAGCTTTTTTATTCGCGCAGAAGCTGCATCCGGCGATGAAATATGCAATGGAAGCGCGTAAATCAATCGGTAAAAGGACAATGTTCAATATTTTAGGCCCCTTAAGCAACCCCGCTGCAGCTACTCATCAGTTAGTAGGTGTTTATGACCGCAGCTGGGTATTGCGCCTGGCAGAGGTATTAAGGAATCTTGGGACAAGGCATGCTTTAGTTGTGCACGGAAACGACGGGTTGGATGAGATTAGCACGGCCAGCCCTACTTTTGTTGCGGAAGTCAAGCCAGAGGGGAATATAAATTATGAAATCAAGCCGGAAGATTTCGGTATTAAGAGGGCAGGCAAAGATGATTTAAACGGGGGCAGCGTTTCGGATAACGCTATGATCCTGCTTGATATTCTAAATGGTGCAAGAGGGCCTAAGCGCGATATCGTTGTTTTAAATGCCGCTGCCGCAATTTTTGCCGCAGATAGAGCCAGGTCAATCAAAGAAGGGATTGCCATGGCCGAAGATTCGCTTGACAGCAAAAAAGCCCTGGAAAAATTGGAACTATTAAAGAAGGTGTCCAAAAAAGAATGAAAAAAAACGACTGTTTAAAAGAAATAGTGCTTAAGAAACAGGAAAGAATTGCATTGGCTAAACAGCAGTTAAGCGAAGAAGAGCTGAAAAATATGATCCAGGGGCTTCCTCCCGCAAGGCCATTTTTAGAGGCGATCAATAAACCGCGCCAAATCGCATTAATAGCCGAGATCAAGAAGGCCTCTCCCAGCCGCGGCGTCATCCGTGCGGAATTTAATTTAGAGGAAATAGCCCGGGCTTATCAGGATGCCGGAGTCCAGGCAGTATCGGTCCTGACTGAGGAGGATTTTTTTCTGGGGGATATTTCCTATATGAACCAGGTCAAGCAGGCAATCGATGTGCCTGTATTGAGGAAAGATTTTATTTTAGAGCCGTATCAGGTTTATCAGTCGCGCGCCTTCGGCGCAGATGCCGTACTTTTAATCGCAGACCTGTTGACTAAAGAAAAATTAACTGAATTAATGCAGCTTGCGGATTCCCTCGGTATGGACTATCTTGTCGAAGTCCATAATGAAAAGGAATTAAAAAAGGTTTTGACCTTAAAACCGCCGCTTATCGGCATAAATAACCGTGATTTGCATACACTGGAAGTTGATTTAAAGACCACTGAGAAGCTTTTTATCCTGATCCCTAAAGGCAAAACCGTGGTAGTGGAAAGCGGATTAAAATCCTATCAGGACATCCTGTTCCTTAAGGTGTTGGGTGTAAATGCGGTTTTGATAGGAGAGGCATTTATGGAGGCGCCTGACATCCGCCGCAAAGTCGAAGAGGTGATGGGTTGGTAGAATATGATTAAAGTCAAAATCTGCGGGATAACTAATCTGGAAGATGCTTTGGTGTCTGTAAATGCTTCTTGCGATGCGCTGGGTTTTGTATTTTACAAAAAGAGCCCCCGCTATATTGACCCCCGGAAGGCAGCAGAGATAATTAAAAAGCTCCCCCGTAACACAATAAAAGTTGGAGTATTTGTCAATGCACGAGAAAAAAATATCAGGCGCATTGCCAAGCTCTGCTCATTAAATATGCTGCAATTTCACGGGCATGAAAGCCCGCAGTACTGCGCAAGGTTCGGCAATTTTAAGGTCATTAAGGCCTTTAGAGTGAAAAACCATATTGATGAGAATGAATTGTTAGAATACCATCCATTTGCCTATCTTTTTGATAACTATTTTCCTTCTAAAGCCGGAGGCACAGGGAAAGAATTTGATTGGAAATTGATAAGGCACCTGGACAGGATTAGGCGGCCGGTTTTTTTATCCGGGGGATTGAGCGAAAGAAACGTAAGAAGGGCGATCAAAGAAGCAAGGCCTGCGTGGGTAGATGCTTCAAGCTTGCTGGAAAAAACACCCGGCAGGAAAGACCATAAAAAGGTTAGGGAATTTATCAGAAGGGCAAGGAGAATACATGGCTAAATTACCGGATAAGTTCGGGCATTTCGACGGTTTCGGCGGCAGGTTTGTTCCTGAGACATTGATGTTCGCCTTGGATGAACTTCTTAAAGAATACAAGGCCGCCAGGCATGACAAAAAATTCAAGCAGCTTCTTAATTATTACTTAAAAGAATACGCAGGCAGGCCCACGCCTCTGTATCTAGCCGTAAATTTAAGCAAAACACTCGGGATAAGCAAAATATACCTGAAACGCGAAGACCTGCTGCATACCGGCGCCCATAAGATCAATAATACATTAGGGCAGGTGCTTTTAGCGGTGAAGATGAAGAAGCCCCGCGTTATCGCAGAGACAGGCGCCGGCCAGCACGGAGTCGCTACTGCGACGGTTGCGGCAATGTTCGGCCTCAAGTGTGATGTTTTTATGGGCGAAGAAGATATGGAGAGGCAGAAATTAAATGTTTTCAGGATGAGATTGCTGGGCGCGCGCGTTATCCCGGTAAAAAGCGGGGCAAAAACACTGAAAGACGCAATGACTGAAGCCCTTCGTGATTGGGTTACCAATGTGCGCAATACCCATTACATAATCGGTTCAGTTGCCGGCCCGCATCCCTATCCTATGCTGGTGAGGGATTTCCAATCGGTCATAGGCAAAGAAGCAAGGGCGCAATTTTTACGGAAAGAGCATAAGCTTCCAGATTATCTGATTGCCTGTGTCGGTGGAGGCAGTAATGCCATGGGGCTGTTCCATCCGTTCTTCAATGACAAGAAAGTAAAATTCGTCGGCGTAGAGGCAGGCGGCAGGGCAATCAAGCCCGGAGAACATGCAGCGACATTGGTAAAAGGGGATATCGGCGTTTTGCATGGCTCCAAGTCGGGATTATTGGAAGATAAATTAGGGCAGGTAATGCCTACGCATTCAATTTCCGCAGGGCTTGATTATCCGGGCGTCGGGCCGGAGCATACTTACTATAAAAAAATCGGCCGCGCAAAATATGTATCCGTAAATGACAAAGAGGCGCTTTCAGCTTTTGAATTGTTAAGTAAAACAGAAGGGATCATCCCTGCTTTGGAATCTGCCCATGCGGTCGCATATCTGAAAAAAGATGCCGGGAAATTAAGGAAATCATCGGTTATTGTCTGCCTTTCAGGCAGAGGAGATAAGGATTTGGGGATAGTTACGGAAAATATAGGTGTTAGGTGAAAGGTGGGGAGCTGAAGTGAATAGGATAGATAAAAAGTTTAAAGAGTTGCGTAAGGCCAAAAAGAAGGCATTTATTGTCTTTATTACTGCAGGGTATCCTGATTTAAATACGACTTATAAGCTGATCCTGGAATTTTCCAGGATTGGCGTCGATATAATTGAATTAGGCGTTCCTTTTACTGATCCTATGGCAGACGGGCCGGTAATCCAGGAGTCCTCTCAGAAGGCGCTGGAAAAAGGAGCTGACCTGGATAAGATCTTTAACCTGGTCAGGAAGGCCCGCCTTAGAACCGGTATCCCTATAGGCCTCATGACTTACTATAATCCCGTATTCTGTATGGGAGAAGGGAATTTTCTGAAGCGCGCAAAAAATGCGGGTGTTGATGGCGTGATCATCCCTGATCTTCCTCCTGAAGAGGGTAAGGGCTTGGTCAGGAAGGCAAGAAAAATCGGTATTGATACGGTTTTCTTTGTTTCTCCGACAAGTTCTACCAGGAGGATCAAGCTGAATGCACAATATTCCTCGGGGTTCATTTATTATGTTTCTTTGACCGGCACAACAGGCGCGCGGAAAAAAATATCGCAAGACCTGGCTAAGAATATCAGGGCGATCAAAAAACTGACTTTAAAACCGGTTTGCGCAGGATTCGGCATTTCAAACGCAGCTCAGGTTAAAGAGGTCAACAGGTTTGCAGACGGTGTTATTGTAGGGAGTGCTGTGGTAAATAAGATCAGGGAAAATTTAGGCAAACCCGGTTTGGCAAGCAAGGTAAGCCGTTTTGTTTCGGGTTTAAGGGGTTAGAGGCGTGTACAAAAAATTCAAACTCAAGAACGGTTTAAAAGTCGTCACTCATCCTATGCCCGGGATGCAGTCAGTTGCATTGGGGATATGGATAAAGGTCGGCGGAAGGTATGAATCCACGAGGATCAAAGGGATATCGCATTTTATAGAGCATATGCTTTTTAAGGGCAGTAAAAGTTTCTCCTGCTCCAAGATCAAAGAATCCATCGAGGGAGTGGGTGGGGCTTTAAACGGTTTTACTTCAGAAGAAGCGACCTGCTATCTGGTAAAAATTCCCCATCAGCATATGGAGCTGGCATTAAATATCCTCTCGGATATGGTAAAGAACCCTTTGTTTTCCCCGATTGACCTGGAAAAGGAACGTACGGTCATCCTTGAAGAAATCAAAATGTATAAGGACCTGCCGCACAGTTATGTCCATGAATTGCTGGATGGGCTGCTTTGGCCGGAACAACCGTTGGGTGAGAGCATCCTTGGGACAGCCGATTCAGTATGCGGCTTAAAAAGAGAGGACCTCATTGATTTTAAGGCGAAGAATTATATACCGAAAAATATCGTTATCAGTGCTGCGGGTTTATTAGACCATCGCAAACTATTCAGGATGATCGAGGATATTTTTCCGTCATGCAGCCCGGCAGCCCCGGGAGGTTTCGAACAAGCAAAAGAAAATCAGAGGGCGCCGCAGATGAAGTTATTCAATAAGGATACCGAGCAGACCCATTTAGCCCTGGGTTTCAGGGCTTTTGAGAGAGCCCACCCCTTAAGGCATGCTTTGGCGCTGCTCAATATCATCACAGGCGGAAATATGTCCAGCCGGCTCTTTAATGAGGTAAGGGAAAAGAGAGGGCTTGCTTATGAGATCGGATCGCAATTAAAACGTTTTCAGGATACAGGCAGTTTTGTTGTGCACGCAGGCATAGATAATAAAAAAGTGATTGATGCTGTAAAGGTCATTTTATTTGAATTAAAGAAAATAAAGGATGGCCCCGTTACTAAAGACGAATTCAGGCGTGCCAAGGATTTTTATCTGGGCCAGCTTTCTTTGGCGCTTGAAGATACACTTGATAATATGTTTTGGATAGCAGAAAGTTCGATTTTTCTGAATAAGACCTTTACCTTAAAAGAGATCATCAGGGAAGTATCCGGGATAAAGTTAGGGGATATAGCTAAAGCCGCAAAACTGGTATTTAATGATAGTTCGATGAACCTTGCTTTAATCGGGCCGTTAAAAGAAAGTGAGGCAGACATCAGGGGCATTCTTTCAATAGGTTAGATATGGATACTGTGTATATTATTTCTTTGGCTGTTTTAGTTTTTGCGCTGGCGCTTATGTCGTTTTTCTTTTCTGCTTCGGAGACGGCAATTATAGGACTGAGTAAAATACGGCTGCGCCATATGATTTCCCAGGGGAAAAAGGGCGCCCAGAATATACAACGTTTGATTTCGAAATTAGATAAATTTATCGCGGCAATCCTTATAGGCAATGATTTTGTAAATATCGCTATTTCTGCTATAGCTACCGCAATTTTTGTCCATTTTTTAGGATATAAGCTGGGGGTGGTCACTTCGACTTTCGTCGCAACATTCTTTGTCCTTATAATGTGCGAGATCACCCCGAAGATGCTCGCCGCAAAGCAAACGGAAAAAGTGGCGGTCCTGACCGCGCCTTTAATGGAAATTTTTATAAAAATATTCCATCCGATAATATTGATATTTACCGGGGCAAGTAACCTGATCCTTAAGATGCTGCGCATTGACCAGGCACAAAAGAAGGCGATCTTCACAAAAGAGGAATTGCGCCTGATGATTGAGATAGGCAAAGAAGAAGGGTTCCTCAATGAAGAAGAAAGAAAGATGCTGCAGCGTATCTTTGAATTCGGCAATACCAAAGTAAGCGACATCATGGCCCCAAAAGATAAAATGACCGGCGTCAGCGTCGATTCAGATGCCGATGAGATTCTGGACATTTTTGCAGAGATCGGCTATGTCCGCCTGCCGGTTTATAAAGATTCGATTGATAATGTGATCGGCATAATCTATGCAAGCGACCTGCACTATCTTTTGAGGGACAAGGAGCTATTCGTGCTTCAGGATCTGATTAACGAGGCGTTTTATGTCGATAGCCAGGCCAAGGTCAGCGAAGTCCTGAAGAAATTTCAACAGAATAAAGTTCAGATAGCGATTGTAACCGACAAGGACAAAAAGGCGGCGGGACTGGTTACTTTAGAAGACCTGATCGAAGAAATTGTCGGAGAGCTTGAGGAGAGGCCCCGCAGGATGGTCAATCATAAGAGCAAAGTATAATTTGACATAAAAAACAAGGTGTGATATTATAAAACAAAATCAATTCTCATTTTAAAAATGGACAACACCTGGCGTTTATCGGATTTGCGCCAGTGTGCCCTTTCTGGGCAAGGAGGAGCAATGGCTGAAAAAGGATATTGTGTAAAATGTAAGTCAAAGAAGGAAATGAAAGACGAACAAAAAGTTACTATGAAAAATGACAGATTGGCAGTAAAAGGCAAATGCCCGGATTGCGGTACAGGCATGTATAAGATTTTAGGCAAGAAGTAATTAACTAACCCTTCGGCTTCGTTTTTTATAAGGCCCTTGCGCAAGTCGAATCATCAAGGAGGGTTACTCAAATAGAAACTAAGAACTTAGCTCTTCGCGTTGCCGATGTTATTAAGTCAAAGAAAGGCGCGCAGGTAGTTGTATTGGATATGAGGCCTGCGGCTAGTTTTTGCGATTACTTTGTAATCACAACTGCCGGTTCACTGAGGCAGGTAAATGCAATCAGCACGGCAATTCAGGAAGATTTAGAGTCCCACGGAATAAAACCTCTCTCAAGGGTTTCCCCTGTTGACGAATCAGGATGGATAGTCCTCGATTTTTCCGGAGTTGTAGCCCATATATTTTATAAACCGATGAGAGAGTTTTATTCTTTGGAGCGCCTCTGGAGCGACGCGAAAAGAATAAGGATACACTCTAGACATGGAACCAATACAAGACCACTTAACCGCGGCAATAAATCAATCCCTAAAAAAGCTCGGATTAAAAAAAGAAGAGCTGCCGGAAGTCATACTTGATTTTCCTACTGATCCCCGTTTCGGAGAGCTTTCCACAAATATAGCTTTAAAGCTTGCAAAGATTATCAAGAAATCCCCGGTTGAAGTAGCTAAAGAGATCATTTCCGGGATCAAATCCAGCCTAAAAAAGCACAAATTAGACAAGTTTATTGAAGACATCAGGGTTGAAGGCGCCGGTTTCATAAATTTTTACCTCCATAACGATTTTTTCCTGGAATACTTAAAATTAATATTAACAAAAGGATATCCGGCTTTAAAAGTCAATTACGGCAAGGGAAGAAAAGTTTTAATTGAGTTTGTGAGCGCTAATCCCACCGGGGCACTATCGGTTGCGCATGCGCGGCAGGCTGCTGTCGGAGATTGCCTGAGTAATGTCTTAGAATTCAGCGGTTTCAAGGTCAAAAGGGAGTATTATCTTAATGATGAAGGCAACCAAATTAATATCCTCGGGCGTTCGATTGAGCTGCGCCTTAAGGAATTAAACGGAGAGAATATTGAGTTTCCCGAAGATTATTATCAGGGCGATTATATTACTGATATTGCCAGGATTATTAAAGACAAGCATTTAGAAATAAAAGATTTCTCAGAATTCGGCAAAGACCATATACTCGGGATTATAAAACAGGAACTGGCTGATTTCGGGGTAAAGTTTGATTATTGGTACAGCCAGAGGTCATTGAGAGAATCGGGGAAAATCGAGAAAGCGTTTCTTGTCTTGAGAGAAAAGGGCTACCTCTATGAGCAGGACGGGGCTGTTTGGTTCAAATCGACTGTTTTTGGCGACGATAAAGACAGGGTTGTAGTAAAAAGCGACCGAAGTTTTACCTACCTTGCGCCTGATATTGCCTACCACAGGGATAAATACCGGCGCGGTTTTGAATTATTGATCAATCTCTGGGGGCCTGACCATCACGGCTACATCAACCGGCTAAAGGCATCGTGTGCTGCTTTCGGCAAAGACCCGGCGTCACTTTCCATTATTATTGTGCAGCTGGCAACGATTTTCCGCGGCGGCAAGCCAGTGCAAATGTCAACGCGGCGGGGAGAATTTATAACTTTGAGGGAAGTGCTTGATGAAGTAGGCAGCGATGCCGCAAGGTTCTTTTTCCTGATGCGGCGAACTTCAAGCCACCTTGATTTTGACCTTGAAATAGCGAAAAAACAAACTTCTGAAAACCCTGTTTATTATGTGCAGTATGCGCATGCAAGGATCTGTTCGATTTTACGCTCTGCCGGCAAGAGGGCCAAGATAAAGAGTAGCAGCCTTTTATTGTTAAAGGAGGCAGAAGAGATCTCGCTTTTAAAGAAACTATGGCAGTTTTCGTATATCCTGAATGTTTGTGTGCTGACCCAGGACCCTTTTATGCTTACCGTATATCTCCAGGAACTGGCTGAACATTTCCATAAATTTTATGATCTGCACAGGGTTCTAAGCGATGATGATGCGCTTACCGAGGCAAGGCTAGGGCTTATTAACGGCGCAAGAATCGTGCTTTCAACCGGGTTGAAACTTCTGGGAGTGTCCAGTCCTGAGAAGATGTAGGAGCCCATGAACAGCCACAAAATCTTAAACATCCACAAAAAAAATCCCGCCCTGCAGGAAATTTTAAGTAAAGAGCTGAAAATCTCCGGGATATTATCCCAATTGCTGATCAACCGCGGCATAACAAGTGCCGCCAG
>Ga0194126_10005940_pt1 | contig 17686 bp, 14 predicted proteins | sample TA2KigC150mmetaG_FD_148641 | JGI IMG/M metagenome (GOLD analysis project Ga0194126, IMG submission 148641) | Freshwater microbial communities from Lake Tanganyika, Tanzania - TA2015035 Kigoma Deep Cast 150m | ecosystem: Environmental > Aquatic > Freshwater > Lake | place: Tanzania: Lake... | reverse complement strand
AGGGAGAGTAGCCCCGGGCGACAAGCCCGGCGTTGGGCGAAAGTCTAGTCGGCGGCAGCACCGGGCAGGACGCTTTTCAGAATCAGGGCAACAAGTTCACTCCTCTGCCGGCGCAACTCGACATAGTCCTCGTTCGAACGTGACTCGCGCAGTGAGAAAAAGACAGCCACGGATTGCACTGATTTCACGGATTTCACAACTGCAATCCGCGGCTATATGAAAGCAACCATTTCAATATGCCGAGAGATCGGCTATGATGCACTGCGATGCTCGCACGGACGCTGACCAACAAACTGACCGCGCTGCTGGGGCCCTTCCCCGTCGTTTACCTTACAGGGCCTCGGCAGTCGGGAAAGACCACGCTGGCGCGCGCGGCATTCCCGGAATTCCTCTATCTGTCGCTCGAAGATCTCCAGAATCGGCAGGAGGCAATCGAGGATCCAAAGGGCTTCCTGCACCGGCAGGGGAAAGCGCCGGGGGTCATCCTGGACGAGGTGCAACGGGCGCCTGATCTATTCTCCTATCTCCAGGGCATCGTCGACGAGGGCCGTGGCGGCCCTTTCCTCCTGACCGGATCACATCACTTCCTCCTTTCGGAGAAGATCAGCCAGTCTCTCGCCGGCCGCGCCGCGATCCTCGAGCTGCTCCCCTTTTCGCTCGCGGAGTTGCTGGGACGGCCTGCCAGAACGCCCGAGCAGCTCTTCGACGACATCCCTGCCCTGGGCGGGCCTCCCAGCTCGAATCTGGATGATCTGCTTTTCACTGGAACCTTCCCGCGCATACACGACCAGAAGCTGGATCCGTATTCCTGGCTCGATGGATACGTGCGGACCTACGTCGAGCGGGACGTCCGCACGATCTCGGGGGTCGGAGATCTGGACAGTTTCAGTCGGTTCGTCGGCCTGTGCGCCGGACGTGCCGGCCAACTCCTGAACAGCTCTGCGCTTGGCTCTGACGCCGGTGTAAGCCACGTCACCGCGAAGAAATGGCTCTCGATCCTGCGCGCCAGCTACGTGATCGACTTTCTGAGGCCGCACCACGAGAACTTCTCGAAGCGGCTGGTCAAGAGCCCGAAGTTGTACTTCGCCGACACGGGTTTGCTGTGTCACTTGCTCGGGATTCGAAGGGTTGAAGACCTTGTCCGCCACCCGCTGCGAGGTCAGATCTTCGAGAACTTCGTGGTTACGGAGTTTCGGAAGCTGTTCCTCCACGCGGGAGAGCGACCGCCGATCTTTTTCTGGCGAGACTCCCACGGTCACGAAGTCGACCTCCTGATTGATCTGGGCCGACGGCGTGTCCCCGTCGAGATCAAGGCGGGCAGTACGGTGGCGTCCGATTTCCTCCTGGGCCTGGACCGCTACATCGCGATGTCCGGCGATCCGGACGGAATCCTCGTCTACGGCGGCCGGGATGGATACAGGCGGAAGTCCCACCTCATCCGGCCCTGGTTTCAGTGCACGTGACAGGCCTCACCGCATTGCCGACAACTCCCCAGGGTTTTTCGTCGATAGAAGGGGTACAATGCAGGAAGGAGGATCGGCGCATGACCAGGGAGTTCAGCGTGATCATCGAGCGCGATGCAGAGGGATACTACGTCGCTACCGTGCCCGCATTGCGCGGGTGCCATTCACAGGCGCGTTCTCTCGACGAGCTCATGACCCGCATCCGCGAGGCTGTGGAGGTGTGCCTGCAAGCCCAGGGCGATAGCCTGGAGCCGCTTGACTTCGTCGGCGTGCAGACCATAAGCGTTGCATCATGATCCGGCTGCCGAGGCTGTCCGGTAAGGAAGTCAGGGCTGCTCTCCGGAAGGCAGGATTCGCGGATGTTAGGATCAAGGGCATTTCCTAAAACATCCCGGCGGGCGGGTAACGGTTGTGCCCGTCCATGCGGGTGAGATCATTGGACCAGGACTCATGGCGAAGATTCTGCGCGATGTTGATCTCACTCGGGAGGAGTTGGAAGCACTTCTGTGATCCTCGGCCCGACAGGCAGTCGCTGCGGGCACATGACATCCACCCATATTCTCATGATCGCCGTTGCAAGAGCTGCGGACTTCCCATGGAAGGTCTGATCGTCGGCACAAGCATCCTGGCCGTGCTCATCACCTGGGCAGGCGTGCACTGGTTCCGTAGCTGGGCTGAAAAGCGACGGATCATGGATCTGCCCAACGAACGGAGCTCCCACACCCGCCCCACGCCGCGGGGCGGCGGGCTGGTCATTGCCGCGGTCACCTTGGTGCTGGGCGCCGTCCCTGTCGTTCTCTACGGCGCAGCGGGATCGATCCGGATGTTCCTGGCCTATGCGGCCGGCGCCGCCGTGATCGTCACCATCAGCTGGTTTGACGACATCCGATCCGTGAACCGATGGCTCCGCCTCTCCGTCCACATCCTCGGCGCCGCCCTGGCCATGTGGGGGATCGCATTTTGGGGCTCCCTGACCCTGCCTTTTCTGGGGCCCGTCCATCTGGGCTGGATGGGCGCGTTGGTGACTCTGGTCTGGATCGTGGGACTGACGAACGCCTACAACTTCATGGACGGGATTGACGGCATCGCCGCCGGTCAGGCGGTGGTGGCCGGCCTGTTCTGGTGGATCATCGCCCGTCAGTACGGCCTGCCAATGAGTTCTCTCGGTCTCCTGGCGGCAGCGACCAGCCTTGGCTTCCTGCTTCACAACTGGCCCCCCGCGAGGATTTTCATGGGGGATGCAGGGAGTGCATTTTTGGGTTATACTCTGGCCGCTTTGCCGCTGACGGGGACAGCGATATGGACCCCGGGCGTGGGGCTGACTCTGGGTGTGTTGTGCGTATGGCCTTTTGTCTTCGATACGGTCTTTACCATCGCACGCCGCCTCCTGCGGCGGGAAAACGTGTTTGAAGCCCACCGGTCGCACCTGTACCAGCGGCTGGCGATCGTGGGTTGGAGCCACCGGGCGGTGACTCTGCTGTACCTTGGACTTGCAGCCGTCGGATGCGTGATCGCGGCCCTGTGGGGCTTCACGTCAACCGGCGGAGACTTGAGGCTGCCGTCTCTGGTCCTGATCCCGGCGGCACTTCTCTGGGCCCTGGTGGTCACGCAGGAACGAAAGTACGCTTCCCGCGTGCGCATGCAGTCATAGTACGGTGTTGCTCCTGTGCGAACGCAAATCCTGAAATACCGGAAAGCGATCATCATCCTGTCACAGGTCTGCCTGCTCGTTGCCGCCTATTACGGTAGTTTCCTGCTCCGGTTCGACTTCCAGGTGGCGGCGCCTTACGAAACGGTCTTCCTCAAAACGCTGCCGCTGGTTCTGCTGATCAAGCTGTCGCTTTTCGCATGTTTCGGCCTGTTCCGGGGCTGGTGGAGGTACGTCGGGATCAGCGACCTGCTGGATATTTTCAAGGCGACCACCTTGAGCGCGCCGCTCATCTACCTGGGAGTGCGCTTCACGTTCGGACTGGTCGGATATCCGCGCTCGGTCATCATCATCGACTTTGTCCTGACGATCCTCGTCATCGGCGGCCTGCGCTTTGCCGTCAGGGCTTACACCGAGTCTGCCCGCCTGCACCTGACCCACGCCAACAGCCTGATCGTGGGCGCGGGGAGGGCCGGCAGCGGCCTGCTGCGCGAGCTGCGCGCCAACGAGAAGCTGGAGTACAACGTCGCGGGCCTTGTCGATGACGACCCGACCAAGAAGGGAGTTCGGATCCAGGGCGTCAGAGTGCTCGGGAAAACGGACGACCTGCCGGCCCTGATCCAGAAGCACGATGTAGCCCGGATCCTGATCGCCATTCCGTCGGCGACGGGGACGCAGATACAGAGGATCATCGATAAGTGCAGGGAGTGCAGGGTGGACTTCAAGATCCTCCCGCGCATGGAGACCATCATCGACGGGTCTTCCTCACTGGCGCGGATTCGCAGCGTCAGCGTGGAAGACCTCCTCTTCCGGGAGCCGGTGCGCCTCGACTCGGGGATGATCCGCAAAAAGCTGCACGGGAAAGTCGTTCTCGTAACCGGCGCCGGAGGCTCGATCGGCTCGGAGCTGTGCCGCCAGGTGGCGAGGTTCGACCCGCAGAAACTGGTGCTGTTCGATCAGTCGGAGAATGACCTCCATGCGATCGAAATCGAGCTGAAGGACAGTTATCCGGGCTTGTGCTTTGTGCCGATCATGGGGGATATCCGGGACCTGATGCGCGTCGAGGCGGTCTTTTCCGACCACCGGCCGCATTCGGTGTTCCACGCGGCAGCCTACAAACACGTGCCCATGATGGAGAAGAACCCCCTCCAGGCCGTGGCCAACAATATCTTCGGCACGTACAACGTGGCGGCGATCTCCCGGTGCTACGGCGCGGGGGATTTCGTTCTGATCTCCACCGACAAGGCGGTCAATCCGGCAAGCGTCATGGGAGCGACCAAGCGGGTTGCGGAACTGCTCATCCTGGGATTCCAGGGCGAAGGCACTCGTTTCATGTCGGTCCGTTTTGGAAACGTGCTGGGGAGCAAGGGAAGCGTTCTCCCTCTGTTCGAGAGCCAGATCGCCCAGCGCAGGCCCGTCACCGTGACGCACCCGGACGCCCGCCGGTACTTCATGACGATCCCGGAAGCGGTGCAACTGGTGCTGCAGGCTTCGACCATGGGACAGGGCGGCGAGATTTTCGTCTTGGATATGGGCGACCCCGTCAGAGTTGTCAATCTGGCGAAAGGGCTGATCAAGCTCTCCGGATTGGAGCCGGAGGTAGATATTCCCTATGCGCGCAAAGGACGGTTGTGGCCTTAACCGGCTTTTTTCTAATACGTTGTGGTGATTGAACCTCTCTATTGATCAAGTATGCGGGATTCCCGGCGCGATTAGAATGCGAACTCCCATTCCCTTCCAGATGCAGGCTGCACTTCCAAGACCTTTCCCCACGCGTTGCGCTACCTTGCCAACAGATTGGTTATAAAGCGGTTATAGCCTAACCGGTCTTCTTGGCAGTGAACCGCCGCCTGCTGAGAGAATTCTTGTCATTGGTGCGCCCAGATGATAAAGTGTGCTTGATGTTGGTTGTTAGAACGCACACTTTATCACAAGGCGGTACCCATGAACGAACCTCTTCCTCCAGACCAGCTCTACCTGGTCAAAGTCTTCACCCTGATTCAACTCGTCGATACCCTGAGATGTTCCCCCATCACCGCAAGAAGACGTCTGCGCGATTGGCAGACCTATACCAGCATCAACCGGAACGGGATGTTCTACACGCTGCCGAGCGTGCCGGAGTTTGATCGGAACGGGTTGTGGCGCTTCCAGGACGTCTTCTTTTCCGCCCACGGCAACCTGAAACAGACGGCCATCCGTCTGGTTCAACGATCAGCGCGGGGTTTGGACAGCCACGAGATCAGCATGTTGGTGGGTTTGCCTGCCGGCAGCTCCTATCTATCCCGGTTGCGGGACATGCCGGAGATCAGCCGGGAATGGCGGGGCGGGAGATGGGTCTACCTGGCGGGAGATGATGCGACCCGCAAGAAACAGCTGGAAGAGCGCTCCGACTGGGCGGATCAGGCGGCCGGGCTTCCTTCCCCCGAGGAAGCGGTGGCCATTCTGGTCTGCTTCATCCGGCATCCGGAACTCGAACCCGAAGCATTGGCCGGGCAATTGGGAGGGCGAAGACGGGGCGTCACCGCCGCCAGGATCCGCAATCTGCTGGAACACCACGGCCTGGGTAAAAAAAAACGCCGGCTACCCGGCGATCCGATGCCTGACTGACTATGTCGGTCAGCTGCTTTCCGGCATCCGGCCCATGAACCTGTTCCCACAGGCGCCGGTGATCGATTTCTCGCCGGCCGCGGAGCACTGCCCGGTCTGCGGTGGGGCGCTGCATGTGTTTAAGACGCGGTGCAAGGGGCTGGTCACGCTGGCAATCGGGCCCTTCAAGGCCAGGGAAACCATCATGGTTTGCCCTCTCGACGGGACGGTGCTCACTTCTGAGGAACTCCGTTGTCTGAGCCCGGTCGGGTGCAAGTTCGGTTTTGATGTCCTGGTCTACGTCGGACAAGCACTCTTCGTGCAAAACCGGGGGGTGAAGGAAATCGTTCAGGATTTATCGGGGAAGCACGTCGCCATATCCAAGCGGGAAGTCGGCTACTTGGGAAGGAAGTTCATCATTTACCTGTCTCTGGCACATCTGGACAGCCAGGCACGCCTCAAGGCGGCCATGCAACGGAGAGGGGGCTACATCCTCCACATTGACGGCACCTGCGAAGGAGACAGCCCGATCCTTTTCTCCGGCTTGGACGAGCTGAGTGGAGTGGTCCTGGAAAGCGTCAAAATGCCTTCGGAACATGCCGACACCTTGATCCCATTCCTCACCGGAATCCGTGAACGTTACGGAGTTCCGCTCGGCCTGGTCCACGACATGGGCCGGGGGATACTCGCCGCCGTGGCCGTTGTGTTTCCGGGAGTGGCAGACTACATCTGCCATTTTCACTTTCTGCGCGACATCGGGAAAGACCTGTTGGAGAAGCAGTACAACGACCTCCGCAACGGACTGAAGAAGCACCGGGTCCGTGTGCTGCTCCGGCAGAAGCTGAAAGCGGCTGGTCAGAAGTCCGAGGGGGACGCCGTCAAACTGGGATTGTTGTTGGATGAGGGCAGGTCAGGAGCTCCCCTGGCCGAGTGGGTTCCGATGGAACTCTGCCGAACGCTGATTCACTGGATTCTGGACTATCCCAGCCAGTTGGCGGGATACGGGTTCCCTTTCGACCGCCCTCATCAGATCCTGTATCAGCGGCTGGAGGCGGCCTGCCGCCTGCTGCAGGGAATGCCGAAGCCGATCCAAGGGCGATCGGGCCGACCGCTTCGCAACCTGCTCCGGCTGCTGGAGACGGCGACCGGCGATGGCAGGCTGAAGCGAGCGGCCCGAGAACTGGCAAGAAAGACGGAGGTCTTTGATGCCCTCCGTCAGGCGCTGAGTATTGCCCAACCGGAAGGCGGGCACGGCCTCAACGACAACGGGGACGAACTCGACCTCAAGACCATTGAAGAGAAGGTGAAGGCATTCAAGAAATGGGGGGTGGAAGAGATGCAGTTCACCGCAGACCGAGCCTATGTCAAGATGCTCGGCCAGATCGATAAATATTGGACCAAGCTCTTTGCCGACCCGTTGATCGTCGAGACCCCCGACGGACCGACGCTCATCCAACCCCAACGGACCAACAATATCCTGGAGCGGTTTTTCCGCGACTTGAAAAGAGGCAACCGGCAGCGGGAGGGGACGGCGTCGCTGTCAAAGACCTTACGGTACATCCTGAAGGAAACCCCACTGGTGAAAAATCTGGGAAACGAGGAGTATATGCGGATCCTTCTGGACGGGTGTTCGACGTTGGAGCAACGCTTTGCCACAATCGACAGCAAGCGCGCGATACAGGCGCTTCGAAAGTCTCAGGAAAACGCCGACAGGGTCTCCCCGAGAATGAAGAGGCTGATCCGCCGGCCGGATTTTCAGCAGAAAATTAGCCACCTGCTTGCGAGCATAGCAATTTGATGGCCAACCGTCCTTTGCGCGCATAGCGTTTTTCGCATAATAACCCATCTTCAGCCGACGGTTGATGTAACTGCGAAGTATCATCCGGTATAACGTGAGGGCAAATCCACTCATAAGGACAAACAAAAAAAGAAAAATCCGGCTCTGGGAGGGAATCTTAAGGGCAAACATCGCAAGAGAGATAATGGCAAGCCCCGCGAATGGAGTTGCCATGCCGGCAATCAGCATTCTTGAAAGTGAAATCTCAACCCAGCGGCCGCCTCTGCTGACCGCGTCCAAGGTCAGAATTGTTGGCGGAATTGAAACGACCAGAATCCACAGCATATGAGTCAAAGGCTGCAAACTGCCGGCCTGATCAAGTGGTGGCGATAACATCTCAATCCAACGCAAATGCAAAACACCGCTGAGAGCAATAAGTGTTTGAAAGTACGGCATATACCAATAGCTGAGCAAAAATACAGTGCTCAGCGCTATCAAATCAAATAGCCAATAGAACCGTCTTGGAATCACAGGATACTCGAAATGTTGCTGGGCAAATAACTCAAATCCGATTCCTTGAGATGATCCAATTTAAGAATGTAAAACTATCGATGGGTCAATGCATTAAGTGTTTTGGGTTTAACCCATTTCATTTCGGCACATTAAGAACAATTCACCAAAACTAATGTTTTGATTAATCGTCTCTTCCTGCCGATATCAAACACTTCTCTGCATCAATTTTTGATAAAAGGCTTCAACCGAGGTGCCAATTTGTTTCCAGGCATATTGAGTTTCGGCCAGTTCCCTGCATTTTTGCCCCATTTCTATCGCCAGCGCCTCGTTCCGAAGAAGGGTTGAACAGGCGCGCGTAAAATCCGCGGACACCGGATCACACAATATTCCTATCTGGTTGCCGGAAAAAAGTGGTGAAAGTACATCAAGCCGCGTGGAGACAATTGGTCGCCCAGCACTCAGATAATCATTTACCTTGGAAGGCCAGATCGAGTTGCGGGCAACCGATTTAGAGAATGGCAGGAGCATGACATTGCAGGAAGAAAGATAGAGATTCACCTTTTCGTAGTCAATCCATCCCGTCTGCATAATCCCGCAGGAGCAGGATTTATCCAGAAGATTGCCCACATCAAACGCCGTGTTGCCAATAAGGAGGCCTTGCACCTTTTCGCCGAATTCCTTCCGCAACAACCGGATCGTTTCAATAAATAGAATTGCTGCATCTTCTCTCAGCCTCCCCGTATAGCCGATGTAAAAACCGGAGGGATCGAGCCCAAGGAGTTTTCGAGCATCCTCATGCGGAACCGGCATTATCTCTTCTGTATCGCATCCATGGGTAATCGTCAGCATGTCTGTCCTTATCCCCATATCAACAGCACGGTCGGTCAGGGGTTTCCCCAACCCAATTGTTCCATCAGCAAATTCCCTAAACCGTTCCTCAAAAAAAGTTTCCACAGGAACCATAAAGAACCTGACCGGCTGCCTCCGCTCGGTTGCGGTTCCTCCCTTGCCAAACCAGTCCAACCACTCAAGGACCAATTTTGAACCATGCAAGTATTTTTCAATCAAGCCGGGAAAAATCACAACGGGTCGACAATCCAGGCACTGAACAACATCAAACTGCCGACCTTTCAGGATAAGATAGATCACCCGGCAGACCGTATTCCATGGATCCCATCCGTTCCGGGCAGCCCCCTTGAGAAGGTCAGGCGACTCGATGAGCCGGACGCCACCAACCATTTCCTCCGAAATCCAGAAATGATTATGTGGTGAAGTGGCCAGGATCGAGACCCCATGACCGCACTGGACTAGTTCCTTTGCCAGGTGAAGGGCATGAAAAAAAGCACCTCCGCCCTTCCACGATACCGAATGAACAACAAACAGGATATTCATCTTTCGCAGAACAGGATTTCTCATTCTACGACATCATGATTTGGCTTCGACTTCCCGGATCTTCTCCGCAATCCAACCATAGAGATTTTCTATACCGCGGCGGAAGTCGGTCTTGGGTTTCCAACCGAGCACCTCCCTTGCCAAAGCGCAATCGGCGATTCTTCCCCGATCACCGGTAGGGCCGGATTCATCAAAGACTATCGGAATCTGTTTTCCCGAAACAGTTACAACCGTCTCCGCCACCTCGCTGATTGTCACGGGCTTCTCGGTTCCGATCTGGATCAGCCCCCTTCCTATCCCTTTCTCAGCCACAAGCAATAGTGCTTCGATTATATCGTCAATATAAACAAAGTCCCTGTACTGGCTACCATTTCCGAATACGATGAAAGGTTCCCGTGGATAATTGATAGCTTTCCGAATCAGCGAAGGAATAACCTGCGACATCTCTGCGGAATAGACCGAGCCTGGGCCGTAGACGTTATGGAAACGGAGCAACCCCAGCCTTATCCTCCCCTCCTTTTCAGCCAGAAGAGCCTCATATTCCCCCATCAGCTTGCTCCATCCGTAAGCCGATTCGGGCTCTGCAGGATAGGTCTGAGATTCTTTCAGCTGCACGATCCCATCGCGCATCTGAAGATGTTTCGGATAGCTGCAGGCGGTCCCGACATAGATGTAATCCCTGATCCCGTTATTGATGCACGCATTGAGAGTATTGGTATTGATCAAGACGTTTCTATTAAATATGAAGGATTCATGGCCAAACACATAGTTGATCCCGGCGACGATATCAGCGAGATGGTATACCAGATCGAAACTCTTGATCAGAACAAGACAGGCTTCGTAATCGGCAAGGTCCGCTTGGATGAATTGCCGTTCCATGTCAATCATGAATGCGCCCTTCCGATCCTTCAGGTTGTCAATATTGCCACGCCACAGGTTATCGATGACGCTCACTTCCGCGCCCCATTTAGTGAGCTCATTCACTAATCGACTGCCAATGAATCCAGCCCCACCCGTAACCAGAATTCTTTTTTTATTCCATACTCTCGATCTTGTAGTCATCAGTCGCTCTATGAATGGAAATTGAGCCAATACGAAGAAAAAATAGACCTGACGTTCAATGTATAGGCAGGTCAAGGAAGTGCAGCGCTGAGCTCTATTGGAATAAAGCCAAAACCTCGCTATTTGTCAGCCGGGGGAAAGCGTCAATATATGATTTGAAGCTCGCATTATATATTTCGCATCCCTGTTTTCGAGCGAAGGCTGAAAGATCCCAATATCCCTTGAAAGCCCGCGCCCATACTGAAAATAACTCATGAACCTGGAGTGGTATGATATTGACGAAACATCGAGAATAAGGCTTCGCCTCGCAATTATCCATGTCGTCAAAGTGCTCTTGCTTTAGATTGAGCACATTATCTTCAGTCACCCTTATCTCTTCGTGAAAGGAATGATCCGCGCCCCAAATGATAATTTTTTTATATTTCAATCTTATCGCAAGGTATATCGCCGCCAATAGGACATTTTGGCCTGACGGCAAACCCAAATTCATTCCAGCTGCAGCCCTTTGAAACCATAAGAACCCCGTTAATGGCGTTCGATTATAATACACAGGCTTGATCATGTTATCGCTTATTTTCGGCTCAATCACCGCAGCAGCCTTTTTCATTTCAAGCGGCACTAATAATGTAATTTCCCAACTGGCCGCACATAAAGCAGCAAACAATTTTGACCTTTTATGCTCTAAATCCGGAGCCAAGCCTTCAATCCAATAAAAGGGGTCATTGAGAATGTAATAGTTAGGCTTCAATATGGTAAATTCTTGTGATAACGCAAAATCATTTACCGCAAAAAGATCGATTCCTGAACGAACTCTTTCAATAACATGAAAATCCGATTTCAATGATGGACCATTGCCCATCACAAAGCTCATTTTCTTTTTCGTATTATTGGCAGTCAAACCAGCCGGCAAATGAAACCACACAACTATCTTGATTGCAGAGAATATGGTTCCAACCAGATCGTGGCATAACGCCTCTATTCTGCGTCCACATTGTTCTATCGATATCTGGGCTGTCACTTATTACCGGTTTCCAATCTTGATCTAATATGCCGTATCAAACCTTCGAATTTCTTCCTGAAAACCTGCGGCGTATGCCTAAGATATACTAAGCTATATATGATTTCGCTGATAAAAGAGGATCCTGAAGGGATCTCAACCCATTTATATTTTCTCCGCGCATCATTCTTCGACGGGTGAACTCCATATTCATTCACAAAATCGGCCACAAATGATGGATATCTTCCATTAGGACCCAATGAAGACAAAACGTTGGGCACATTATTCATAGAACGCGCAGACCACCTGCTGGATGCCTTGTCTTTTGTTACAATCTCCCCAGCATAACATGCGCGCCTTGGCTTTGATACATCCGCTTTCAATTCACGATAAATTCGCCATAGTAAGTCATTATCCTCACCATAACCATTTGAAAACAGGTACCGTCCAAAGCCTCCTATCTGTCTATAAAGTTTCCTTCGAAGGCCATAATTGGTGCCCTGTGCATTTTGCGAATAATACAATTGGGGTATGCCGGTAAGACCTATAACTCTCCCCCTGACAAATTCGAACTTCTCAAGATAATCATAATACCTAGAAAGCGAATCAGTTCTAATAAATGGATGATCATCATCCAGAACGACAATCTTTTCAAACCTGGCGGTTTCCATGGCGCGGTGCTTTAATGCAGTGCCTCTATATAGCCCGACATCCGGAAGTATCAGAAATCGATCCACATTCAAATCGGACAGTGATTTCTTCTCGTGAATGTCCTGAACACCGTATTCTGTTATTTCATCTTTTAGCGCAAGATCCTCGCTCCAGGAAGACCCATCATCACAAACTATTATTTCTGCATTGAATGTGACAATCTGCCGCCGAACCGATTCTATTGTTTCCTTCAATAGATTGCGGTACATTGCGCAATTGTGTCCAGGTGCATAATGAGCAATTATTACCGATATTCCAGAATCATCCATGATAGTTTATATAGCCCTATTTATGCAAGAATCGAGAACCTTCATTAGAAACATAATTTCCTCTTCATAGACATTAAAACAAGCTGTTTTCTTATGAAAGCTTTGGGCCACGGGTTATAATGTTTTTGGATATCTCGGGACCATAGCATAATCTTTGAATTCGATTGTATCAATGACTCAACAATCTATCTCTTCACCAAATAGCTTGTTGAGCCATTTTGCTATCGCGCCAAATTGCTCGATTGTGATAAGCATTTCGACATATTGTAAGACCCGGCTTGTATTCCTGCCCTATTTTGCAGCTGAACATTTCTTCTGACCACAAATCCAAGTAGACCCCAATAAAGCATCATAGCTATCGAATGAATCCACGCGTTTGAATAGAATAGCAATATAATCATGACAATTGTGTATATTAATAGCGTGTAGTTGAGCACACTATTTTCATTTTGCAATCGTCTAGTTTTATATAAATATCGAATCGTAGCTAACCAAGCAATTGTTAGAATAAGAATTCCCAAAAGTCCGAATTCGCTAAGAAACACAACTATTGATGATCCGGTGTTGCTCTCCAATAAGCTATTTCTTATAAGCACCCCTGATGCCATCAACCAATTGCTTTCCGATCGTGCACCTATTCCATAACCCAATATAATGGCAATTGGATTTATAAATAAGTCATCCATTGCAATTGATAGCGCAACAGCGCGTCCGACATCTAAGGTTCCATCGGCGTTTCTGGCAAATCTTCCGCTATATGTTATGACTGAATTAGGTGTTAATAGATCATCATAATATAAATCTATATTTTCGCCATATATTGCACTGTAGACAATGGGGTACATTATCATGATAGCCACAGCGACAACTATTAAACCGATAGCACCCTTTTTGCCAATTTTCTTATTGTCTATCGCCAATATTGTTATCCCTACAACCATTATTATGGGACCAATTACATAGAATGCCTTGATTTCGCCTAGAATGCTACTAAAAAAGCAAAGCACTGCAACAAGCAACAACAATCCATATGACTTTTTTCCCGAACGATACAATGTTAATGATGTGAAGAAACAAAGCACAAACACCAAAAAAGAATTGAGCTTAGCAGTACCAGATTCTCCGAATGTACCTGCTATGTTGTCCCATTGCTCGTTTAAAATATGATATTGGTATAATTGAATCATGATTTCAATCACAAGAAGACTAAAAAGAAATCCTTTGATATTCACACGAATTTTTTCGAATATATTAGGATTATTGAATACAATTAAAGCGACCAGCGGATACTGTATAAGAAGCTTTACTCCCCAGAGCACACTCGTAATTGATGAACCGCTAAGAACACCAACAATTGAATAAAATAAACAAAATAATCCACATAATAGCAATAGGGCAGAAATCGACCTATATTTGCTTTTCAACGACCCGATTGAATAAAAGCCAAGAATGATAATTACAATAGCTGTAATTCCCCGGTAATCACTGGGCGAGCTTTTACCATAAAATAAAGCCGGTGGTATCAGCTCAAAAAGAAAACAAAACCATATAATCAGAGTTATCATTTATGCTTTTATTATAATCATGGCGAACCTAAAGGATCGCATTATAGTAAATAGAACAAATTGATGGATACGGAGGGTCAATCATTGTCGTTTCCAGCTATTGGGATGCATATTTCCGGTATAATTAAGAAGAAGCATAGCCTGAATGCAGACAAACACCAATAATCCTGTAATTATAACAGTATAATTAGCGGTAAACAGACTTGAGGTTTCACCAAATATTACCAAACATAGAATTGCAATACTGGCTCGAATTATGCTGTATTTAATATGATATATTCGCCTTGAATATAAATATAGATATTCCATCTGACATAAAGTTCCGATAGCCAGCCCGATCGGTGCTCCTACAGGGCCGATTGCTCTTACCAAAAGAACTCCAATTACAATAGTAACAAGCGCGCCAACAATCTGTCCCACAGACAAATATACCGTGCGTTCCTTAATCGTAAATGGTAGATGAAAAAACATCTGTTGAAATCCAATCACCGTTGTGTAAAGCAACCATTTTAAATATGGCAATGATTCATAATATTGAGAGTTGGCCAAATATCTGCATAATAAAGAAAAACATGCAATTATGGCTCCCGCAGCAATAATTACAATAAATAGAACGTGCTTATAAATGGTATTATATATAGTTCGAGAATCATCATTGTCCATAATTTTCAATGCATAGGGAGTCCACGTCATTTGAAATGTAGACGTCACGAATAATAAGAGTGAATTGAGCCTGATCGCAAATGCATATAAACCAACAGAGTTGAAATTGCTCATAAATAATATAAGATAGCGGGGCAATATCAGCATTATGTTGTTGGTTAATACTGAGATAAGCCCCGGCAAAGAAAACCGCATGCATCTTTTAAGAAGTGTGAAATTCATTGATAATGTTAACATTTTTCGTTCAAACATATAAACTACAACCAACGGAATTATGTTTGCATAAAGCATTGAATCAAAATAACCTTGCATTCCTCTCTTTAGCGCCAGAAGAAAAAATGGAAGAAGTAAGCCATTCAAACAGCTAACGCTCATACTTGAAATCACATATTTGTAGACGCTATTCTCCAAGCGATAATTTATTAAAAATAGCGCCAAAATAAATTGAATCAGGGCGATAATTACCCCTACCACAATCATGTATGAATATTGATGTTGTATCGCTATTGCGTGAGCTAGTGGCTCCTTGAACGAGAATATAATAAAGATTGTGGATATTGAAAGTAATGTTGTGAAATTAATAATCGTTGAGAAAAATTCGTTTTTGGCTTCCTGCTTCTCATATTCAAAATAATACCGTTGCAAGGCTGATTCCAAATTAAGACTAACTACTGCAACTATAAGAGTTACCGATGATACAATAACATCAATAATTCCAAATTCCGTTGGCGAAAATACGGAGGTCATTATTGGAATTAGGATCACACCTATCAAACGACCAAAAGCGCTCGAAAAACCATAGCTCAAACCTTCTCGAGCTAAGTGCACGTACACATCTTTAAACATAATAGATTAGTATATGGTCCCACAGCATATTCGGGCAGGGCTTAGAAGAACATCGCGGTAAAAAGTTATAATTAGAGAACGTTAATGCCTGCATAGCATTCTCTGATTGATAAATTTCGGTGAATGCTGAAGCCATTTTTGTTTACGGCGTCCTTATCACGGTATCTCCCCACATAAATTCTGTCGCCATTATGATCGCGATCGGAGCACCAGACATAATCGTATTCCCACAATGTTTGCTTCAGACATATCCACGCAGTCATAAAAGCATATGCACATTGAATCGCGGCCGGAAAACCAAACCGCTTTTCCAGTACATCAGGCATGACCGCCCGGGAGTCCGCATAGACCTTATTTCGAATCAGATACCATGTCGGAGCCAGCGTTTTATGGACAAATTCCTCTTTCAGGTACCAATCCTGATTATAGAAACATGGCTCCATGATCTGGGGATCAGTCCCAAAGCGCTCTCGGAGAGACATAATAGTGACTTCTCTGCCATCCAGCATTTTGCTCACACCTAAAATCAGGAGGTACTCATCCTTGCCCTTTTGCAGCGCATCGCTGCTATACGGGATTGGAGGGATATCACTCGGAAAAGCTAACCCGCCCATCATACCCGCACACTGTGCAAGCTCATTTACGCCGATAAAATTATCGCCGAAAATTTCTTTTGCTTCCTCTATCGAGCAGATTCTTTCCACTTATGATACTCTATTGCTTCTTGGAAGGTTGCAAGGTGGCCCTTTTTTAAGTAAGTCTCCATGCGGGCAAATTCTGCCTTGAGTCTGTCAAATCGGACGCCCCACTTGCTCTCTGAAAACCACAGAAGGTTTCTCACGGGCGCATTATACAGAAGGATTCCGCAATGAGTGTCTATGATCTCTCGGAGGAAAGTGAGATATGCTCTGCATTGGTGTTCGTGAGAGGCGACAAGTATTAATCGCTTCCATCCCTTCTCGATGGCGAGAATTATCACTTCTCTAGCTTGTTCTTGAGTATGTCGCGATTTCTTTTCAAAAATTATTGCTTCCTCGGGAATTCCCATTTGAAGAAGCCGGGGAAGCACTTCTTCAAACGGGTAGCTTCCGTAGTTCTTGTCAATGGCCCCACCGCTAAATATTATTCTCTCGGCGAGCCCCTTTTTATATAATCGCGCTGCTTTGCGCAGGCGGTTAAAACCGTCGCCCTCCAAAAGGACTATTGCATCTGATTTGCGAATGCAATCATTCGACACCAGGGAAATGATTATTTCTCTTTCGCTGATCATGCCATGCGAAGCTCTGCACCGCCATTGAGCGGCTCGGAGCTCAATCTAAACGCCGCGAGAATTCTTCCCACTAATCTCGATTAGTTATTCTGCTGATTACCCATAAGATCATCCCAATAGATCGGGTCGTTTCTGGCAATATTTTTTCTGACCTGCATCCCAATTATTACTTTTTTATATTTCGGAGGAATCCCCAAGGCTGGACGCAATACATCAATGTCATCTTCCGTAATAATTTGCCCTTCTGTAAGGTTGCGCTTTGCATAAAGGCATCGCCTCTGAACGTAAACGGTTTCTCCCTCTTCCTCGACAACTTCCTTCCGAGTGCCGCCCATTGCGCGTTCCAGTTCCCGCACATAGTCGGCCATCAATTTAAACTCTCCAGGATTCATGGAATGAGGATGGTCGGGTCCCTTGTCATTTTTGTCTAAAGTAAAATGCTTTTCGATCACGCATGCCCCCAAAACAACTGATGCTAACGCCACCACTGGGCCAGGCGAATGATCCGAATATCCGGTCAGTATGTCGAAAGCCGACTGGTATGTCTTTAGGACATTGACATTGGCGCTGTCTATCTTTGAGGGATAGTTGGTAATACACTGCATCAATATAAGATTTCTATTTCCCGTCGCTTCTATTGTTCTCACCGCTTCATCAATTTCCGACAAGGTCGCATCCCCCGTGGCGAGCATCATCGGTTTTGCCTTTTTAGCAACATATTCCAGCATTTCAAGCCATGTAATGTCTCCCGATCCGATCTTGATGAACGGTACGTCGAGCTTTTCACACAAATCAACTGCATCAAAATCATAGGGGGATGTTGAGAAATCCATGCCAACGCTTTTACAATAATCCGAAATTTCAGCATGCCATTCACGGGGAAATTCTGCATCTCTGAAAACATCACTCACGGTCCTTCCCCAC
>Ga0194126_10005937_pt1 | contig 17690 bp, 17 predicted proteins | sample TA2KigC150mmetaG_FD_148641 | JGI IMG/M metagenome (GOLD analysis project Ga0194126, IMG submission 148641) | Freshwater microbial communities from Lake Tanganyika, Tanzania - TA2015035 Kigoma Deep Cast 150m | ecosystem: Environmental > Aquatic > Freshwater > Lake | place: Tanzania: Lake... | reverse complement strand
GGCGCTCGCAAAGCGCATGGCGAACGCCGTCCCATCGAACGAGCATCTTGCTCAAACCGCGAAAGCCGCATAGCATTCAGGCCAGCAACGCCGATTTCCGCTTTTCAACATCAAGCGGGACATCCCCAAACACTCCCATGGAACGACGATTATCTCTTCGACGCACTCGCCCAGCCTTGGAGATGAACTTCAAGCGATTGCCCGGACCGTCGCGCCGAGCGCTTGTGATACCTGCCGGCTGTCGTATACAAGGCGGTATCCAATTGATTACCCGCTTTGGAGGGTATAATAACTTGTTCAACTTAGCGCGGGGATGACGACGAAATGATGCCAATCGCACAGGCCAAGCGGCTGGTTGACGAGCAGAAATGGTACCACTCTTTCGAAGTGATCCCCGGCTTGTGGACAGCCGGAAAACATTTCACGCCGGCAAAGAAGATTCTGGACGACCGGCATCGCGTTCCGCAAGATCTTTCGGGAAAGACCGTGCTCGACATCGGCGCGCTGGACGCCGCCTATGGCTTCGAATTGGAGAATCGCGGCGCGAAGCTGACCGCGCTCGACATCCAGAAGCCCGATTTCACTGGGTGGAATTGCGCGAAGAAGCTCCGCGAATCGGCTGCCGAATATATCCAGGGCGACTGCTACGAGCTCGTTAACCTCGTGGGCGGTTGCAAATTCGATATTATCAGCTTCTTCGGCGTCTGGTACCACCTGAAACATCCACTTCGCGCCTTCGAACAGGTTGCGGCCTGCCTCAAGGACGATGGTGTGCTTCTTTACGAGGGCGCATGCGTGCGCGAGCATCTCGAAGCGCCCGGCAAAACTCCCGAGGAGTTGAAAGAATTCGCCAGGCAAATCGCCGATAGCCCGGTTCCGCTGACTGCCTATTATGCGGACTCGGTCTATGGCGACAAATGGTCGTGGTTCGTTCCCAACGCGGCCTGCGTGCAAGAATGGCTGAAAACCGCCGGCCTGGCGTCGGAATTCCATTCCTTCGGCCACGAGCGGATGGCGGGCAATGCACGAAAGATTCCCGGCGCCAAAATCAGCGTGGACAATCCCGTTTGGGGTCCGTAATCGACGCGCCCGCGGAGGCCACTGCATCATCGCCGCCCTCGATCAGATTGCGATTGAACGCTGAACGTAGTTCTTTCGATTGCATGCTTATGTTTGAAGGCGGCAATGTGTAGCACAAAGGTTCAAAGGGGAAAAGATTTGCCGCACTTGATCTGTCCGGGCCCTGGGAAGTCTGGAACGACGCTTCTTCATTTCATTTTTCAACATTGCCCCGGTTTCGTCGGACCAACCGGAGGCAAGGAACTTGGCTACTTTCTTTCCAAGCAAACAAAAACGTATGAAAGTTGTTTTGAGCCAGGCGACTCAGCAACAGTTTATTTTGAGTTCTGTCCGACTTACATGGCTACGAAGACTCGAGCCGGCATCGCGCAAATAGCCCGTCGCATCAAAGCTTCAGCGCCAAAGGCGAAGATTCTTTTTGCGATTCGCCACCCGCTCTACCGAGCGGTTTCTCATTATGTTCATTTGATGCAGGAGTTTTCGCGATTCGGAATAGAAGGATATTCACCAGCGCACAGAAATCTCGCCATGCCCTATCCCCTGACCTTTGAGCAAACCGTTGCGACCAATCCCGTAGTTGGCTCGGTTCTGGCGGAGATGGTAGAGGTCTATTTTGAAGAGTTCGAACCGCAGCAATGCGCTTTTTTTTTCTTAGAGCATGACGTCAAGAATTTCGGCTCCTTTTACAAGCGCCTGCGAAGGCTGTTTCTCTTGGCGCCTGATTCCGCATGGGAGGAAAGGAGTATTCCCCGCGTTTTGGAAGGTTCCAGCATGCCGCAATATTTTTATGGCGGCGAGAGCGGCTGCGTTCTGCAATTGCCCGACAGGTCCGTAAAGCTACCCGCTTATTGCCTTTATATAGCTTGCGACCGCGGTCATGAATTATTGAAAGGCGTTGACCCATTCACTGCTCGCGGCCTTCTCGGAGCGCAAGAGTATTGGACGACCGATTTCGACGCTGATTTGATGTTGCGCGTGTATCAACAGCATATCTGCGAAAATCTCACCCGATTTCTCGCTTTGATCCGCGATCACGAGGATTTCGGGCGGTGCCCGGATTACTTGAGTTGGCGGATTGAAGGCAGGAAAATCAAGCGGGCTCAGCCGAGTTATAAGTTCCTATCTGATCAGCTGTCCTAGCATTCGGTTGCGAATTTATGTGAACCCTGACTCACTGGCTCACCATGATTCGTCATGGGAGCGTGGTGATGTAGGGCGCTTCGATTGAAACGACGCTGGAGCTTTGGGCGTCGTCGTTGCGTGAAGTGAAGCGTCGGATGCGTCCATTATTCAAGCAGGATCGCGTTGTTCGGTCGGCGGAGCATTTTCTCGACGGCTTGCTGGGGGAAGAGCGCCGCAAGACTGGTTGGATGCGGGCGGAAGCAGCGGGCGATCCGGATCCGTGGCGACAACAGGCGATCCTCGGGCGTGCGCAATGGGACGCGGACGCTTTACGCGACATTGTCCGCGATTATGCGCTGGAAACGCTCGCCGACAACGACGCGGTCCTCGTCGTCGACGAGACGGGCTTCCTGAAACAGGGCAAGGCGTCCTGCGGCGTCGCGCGTCAATATACGGGCTCTGCGGGCAAGATCACGAACTGCCAGATCGGCGTCTTCGCCTGCTATGTCGCAGAGCGGGGCCATGCCTTCGTCGACCGCGAGCTTTATCTGCCGAAGAGCTGGACGGACGATAAAGCGCGCATGGCGAAAGCGCATGTGCCGCGCGAGCTGATCGACAGCGCCCATGGCGGCTTTGCGACCAAGCCGGCATTGGCTCTGGCCATGATCGAGCGCGCCATCGGCGCGAATGTTCCTTTCTCTTTCGTCGCCGCCGATACCGTCTACGGCGTCGGCGATATCGAAATGGCGCTCCGGCGCGCCGGCAAGGGCTATGTGCTCGGCGTGAAGTCCAACGAGCCGTTTCATTCTTGGGACAAGCCGCGGCGCGTCGCCGGAAGGGCGATGGAAATCGCCGAAGGTCTGCCGGCTTCCGCTTGGCGACGCCTGTCGGCAGGCGCTGGCGCGAAGGGCGAGCGCTTGCACGACTGTAAATGCCGATTTTAATTTCCCCAGAAGCGCCGAAGTAAAATTCCCCAGTCTGGCGGGCATGGCGATCAACCGATGTCGTGATCGGCGCCTCCGTTTTTTGGTGGCCGTCCGCGGCGCCGGAGCGTCGGCGGGATCGGCGCGGGTTGGATGCTCGCTTTTGTCCGAACATGTTCGGGCAGCAGATCGGCGTGTTCGCGCAGGCGATAGCTCGATCCTTCGATCTGGAAGACGACCGCGTGGTGCAGAAGCCGATCGAGCAGCGCAGTGGCGACGACGGGATCGCCAAAGATTTCGCCCCATTCCGCGAAGCCGCGGTTTGAGGTGAGGATCATGGCGCCTTTTTCATAGCGGGCGTTGACGAGCTGGAAGAACAGATTGCCGCCGCCGGGCGTAACCGGCAGATAGCCGATCTCGTCGACGATCAGCAGCGAGAAGCGGCAGAAGTAGCGGATTTTCTCGCGCAGCGTCCCTTCGCGCTCAGCCCTGGCGAGTGTCGCGATGATGTCGGCGAGGGAGGCGAAGTAGACGCTGCGGCCGGCTTTGACGGCCTCGACGCCGAGCGCCAGGCTGAGATGGGTTTTGCCTGTGCCGGGCGGTCCGATGAGATGAACCGCTTCGGCGCGATTGATGAACTGCAACTCGGCGAGCGCCATGACGCGGCTCTTGTCGAGCGACGGCTGGAAGGCGAAGTCAAAGCCGGCGAGCGTTTTGACGGCGGATAGGCGCGCCATCTGAAGGGCCATCCTGACGCGACGGTTCTCGCGTAGGGTGAGTTCCTCGGTGAGCAGAATGTCGAGCGCGTCGAGGGCCGTCGTCTCGCCACGCTCGATTCCGCGTAGGGTGACGTCGAGGATTTCGAGGGCGCGTGGCATCTTCAGACCGACGAGATTGCGTTTGACGCGGTCGATGATGGCGGAGGGCGTCGCGTTCATCGCGAACCTCCCTGCATCGCCAGCCGGCGTCCCACCGCGTCATAGAAAGCCAGAGGGCGTCTCGCAGCGAGATCTCCGGCGCGCAGCACAAGGGGCGGCGACGTGTCTGCTGGTCGACGGCGCGGCGACGCCGACGGGGCTTTACGATGCGCCGGATCGAGGCGTTTCTCGCCGCGGCCCTCGAGCGGCGCGTGGACGGCGATCAACACCCCGTCTTCGAAGATGCGGATGGCGTCGGCGAAGACATGGACGTCGAGGACGCGCCGGCGGGTGGTGTCCGGCACGCTGTAGAGATTGCCGCCGACGCTGACCATGCCTTCATGCGAGGCGCGCCGCTCGAGCCTCAGCACGGCCTGATAGGGCGTGAGCGGCAATGACTTGAGCGTTGTTCTCTCTTCGGCGAAGGCCTCGTTGACGACGCGCTTGGTCGTGGCGTGGACGCGTGGATTGGCCACAGTGTCGAGCCATTGCCGAAGTTGGGCGTTCATATCTTCGAGATTGCGGAAGGCGCCGCCGAGGAAAAAATCTTCCCGGACATATCGGAACGGCCGCTCGACTTTCCCTTTCGTTTTGGCGCGGTAAGGCTTGCAGGCGCGTGGCTGAACGCCGTAATGGCGCGCCAGATCGAGCAGCGCGCGATTGTAGACAACGAGGCCGTCCGGGTCTTCGCCGATCACGGCGGTCTTCATGCGATCGTAAAGGATCTCCCGCGGCACGCCGCCGAGCGCATCGAAGGCCGCCATGTGGCAGCGCAGGACGCTTTGCATGTCCTGGTGCAGGACAAAGCGCGCCCAGATGAAGCGCGAATGGCCCAGGACGATGGAAAAGAGCCAGACGATCCGTTTGACGCCGGGCTCATCGAAGAACTCGACGTCGAAGCGGGCGAAGTCGACCTGCGCCTGTTCGCCGGGCGGCGTCTCGAAGCGGACCTCGAAGCCTTTCGCGCGCGGGGGCCGAAGTTCGCGCAGAAGGTCAGTGACCGCAGTGTAGCCGCCGGCATATCCGCGTTCCTTGATCTCCCGCCAGAGACGGCGTCCGGTCAGCGTCGGATAATCCGCAAGCCGCTCCCGCAGGTAGGGTTCGAAAGATGCGATCGCGCGTTCGCGCGGCGGACGGGCCTTGTAGCTGGGCGCCGTCAGCCCCGCCGCGATGTGCTTGCGCACGGTTTTCCGATCGATTCCGAGCTGGCGCGCGATCGCGGACACGGAGATCCCCTGACGATGTAGTTCCAGGATCATGACGATTTCCCCAAGTTTGATCACCGCGCCCTCCCTCCCGCCAACGGGAGCAGCATCGGTGAGTCGGCGCGCCGCCCGGCCCTCCAGGGCATGCCCTGGAAGGCCGGGCGTCACGAAAACTGGGGAATTTTCAATCGGCACATTTGGGGAGTTTACGTCCGGCACTCACACACGACCGAGCCTATCTCGAACTCGCCGATCTTAACACTGGCGATTACAGCGCGGCGTTCGAAGTGCAATTATGGACCCGCAGGCTTCTGATCCGCCGCGAGATCGCCGACGGCGACCTCGCCTTCTTCACGACATTGGCGCCCAAAGGAACCACGATTGAGAGACTCGCGAAAATCGAAAGCTGTCGGTGGGCGATCGAAGACAGTTTCGAAACCGCCAAGAACGAACTCGGCCTCGACCACAACGAGACGCGCTCGTGGCATGGTTGGCGACGTCACGTCTCGCTTGTGATGCTGGCCTTCGCCATGATGGCCGCGATTCGCGTTCACGCGAATGCTGTCGCCGAGGCGACCAATCGGTCACCCCCAAAAATGATGCGCCACAGAGCGGCGACGAAGCCGGCGCCGTTGAAATCGCAACTCCACTGATCCCCTGGCCGATACAGGAAATCCGCCGCATCGCGACGCGCCTTGCGCGCAAACGCATCCGACCTGAGTCCATCATCGCCTGGTCGCTCTGGCGACGAGCACATCAGGCAGAAGTAACGCGCGCCCATATCAAAATGCAACTGTAAGACTAGGTGTTTAGTCCCGGCATTTTCTGGAGCGGGTTGAATTTGAATCGTTCGGGCTGGGACGTCCAGCATTTGCAGATAAACTTGTAAGGCGTGAGGCCGTTGAGGGTCTTGAGCCGCTGGCCGAAATTGTATGCGTCGATGAAGTCGGCGAGATGCCGGCGAAGCTGAGCGTGATCGTCATAATGATATCGCTTGACGGTCGCGTCCTTGATCGTGCGGTTCATGCGCTCGACCTGGCCGTTGGTCCAGGGATGATTTGGTTTTGTGAGGCGATGCTCAATGTCGTGTCGCCGACACGTGCGGTCGAACGGATGGCCCCGAAGCATGGCGGTTGGGCCATTCCGGTTTTTCGGCAGATCGGCGAACTGAATGCCGTTATCGGTCAGAACCGTGTGAATGACGTATGGAACGGCGGCAACAAGCTCTTCGAGAAAGACGGTCGCCATCGCCATGATCGCCTTGTCTAACAACCTTGCAAAGGCGAACTTTGACGTGCGGTCTATGGCGACGAAAAGATAGAGCTTTCCTTCCGTCGTCTGCACTTCGGCGATGTCGATGTGGAAGAAGCCGATCGGATAGGATTTGAACTTCTTCTTCGCGGGCTTGTCGCCTTCGACCTCCGGCAGCCGGCTGATCCCGTGCCTTTGCAGGCAGCGGTGTAGCGATGAACGTCTCAAATGCGGGATCGTCGCCTGCAAGGCGTAGAGACAATCGTCGAGCGGCAGCAGCGTGTGCTTTCGGAAGGCGACGACGATCGCTTCCTCTTCAACAGACAGCACCGTGGAGCGCGGGTCTTTCGGCCCCGTGCGCGCGTCAGAAGCCGAAGAACGTTTCTTCCATTTGGCGACGGTTTTCTGATTGACGCCATATCGCTTGGCCAGAGCCCTCAAGCTCTCTTGACAATGTTGTATCGCTCGACGCACCGCATCTGTCGTGCGGGCGCCCCCATGCAGAATCTGGCCCATAGCGCATCCTTCCATTCCATGGAAAAGATCGCACCATCAAATCCCGGGATCAAACACCTAGTTTTTTTCGCGAGCCGCGCTCTAGGATCAGGCGCGTATGCTATATCAAACATGGATGACGTTTCGCGTCTCGAGTTCCTTAATGATCCGGTCCGCAACCTCTTCCGGCGTTTCATTCATGAAGCGGATATGCAGCTCTGGCGACGTAGGAAGTTCATACGTCTGATCGACGCCAGTGAAGTTCTTGATCTCGCCCGCGAGCGCCTTTTTATAAAGACCTTTCGGGTCACGCGAGATGCAGACCTCAAGCGGCGTATCGAGGAAAATTTCGATAAATTCGCCCTCCTCGACAAGCGAGCGAGCCATTTGACGCTCGGCTCGGAAGGGCGAAATGAACGCGCACAGCACGATGAGCCCCGCGTCCACCATCAACTTGGCGACCTCGCCAATACGGCGGATATTCTCGACACGGTCGACGTCGATAAAACCCAAATCCTTGTTCAGGCCATGGCGGATATTGTCGCCGTCGAGCATGGTGGTATGAGCGTGACGCTGTAACAATTTCATTTCGACAAGATTGGCGATCGTCGACTTGCCGGCGCCCGAGAGGCCGGTAAACCAAAGAACGGCGGGCTGTTGATGCTTGATGTGGGAACGCGCCGCCTTTGAGACCAGCTGTTCCTGCAGATAGATATTTTTCGCCCGGCGCAGCGGAAAGGCGATCAAGCCCGCGCCGGCCGTCGTATTGGTGAATCGATCGATCAGAATGAATCCGCCCATTGCGCGATTAGCGTCATAGGACTCCACCGCAATGGACGAGCCAAGCGCGATATTGCAAAATCCGATTTCGTTGAGGCTCAGCGTCTTGGTCGCGATATGCGCGTTATTATCCACGTCGAGCTTGTATTTGATCTCGGTTACGCTGCCAGTAAGGCATCGGCCATTGATCTTCATGAAGTAAGAGCGTCCCGGCAGCAGCTTCTCGTCGCTCATCCAAATAATGTGCGCCGCGAATTGATCGGCTACGTCGGGACGTTGTTTGGGATGGCAGAGCACATCGCCGCGCGAAATGTCGATTTCATCGGCGAGCGTCAGCATGACCGAATCGAACGCTGCGGCGCTTATTGAATCGCCGTCCATCGCGACAATGTGCTCAACCCGCGACGTGCGGCCGGAACCAGCGACGACGATTTCATCGCCAACAGTCACGCGACCGGAGACAAGCATTCCCGCATAACCGCGAAAATCCTGCTGCAGACGATTGACCCATTGTACGGGAAAGCGCATCGCCTGATCGGCGACCGCGTTTTCGACGTCGACCGTTTCGAGATAGGCAAGGAGATGCGGTCCCGAATACCACGGCATTTTGTCGGATAGCGAAATGACATTGTCGCCGTAGCGCGCCGAAATCGGAATAGCGGCGATGGAGGCGAAATGCAGTTCTGACGCGGCAAGGGTGAAATCCGCGACGATCTGATCGAACGTGGCCTGACTGTAGTCGATCAGATCCATCTTGTTGATCGCCAACACGGCATGGCGGATGCCGAGCAGAGACGCAATGGTGGCGTGGCGACGCGTTTGCGTCAGAAGCCCTTTCCGCGCGTCGACCAGCAGAATGGCGAGGTCGGCGTTCGAGGCGCCCGTCGCCATGTTGCGCGTATATTGCTCGTGGCCCGGCGAGTCGGCGACGATAAAAGCGCGCGCCGCCGTCGAAAAATAGCGATAGGCGACATCAATGGTGATGCCCTGCTCGCGCTCCGCCTCGAGACCGTCGACGAGCAGCGCGAAATCGATTTCCTCGCCGACTGCGCCGTGTTTCTTGGAATCCTTCTCCAGCGCCGCCAATTGATCGTCGAAAATCAGTTTGCGTTCATAGAGCAGACGCCCAACCAGCGTCGACTTTCCGTCGTCGACGGAACCGCAAGTCAGAAGGCGCAGAGTTGGGCGCGACGGCTCCGTCTCGACCGACGCGTCTTGATTTTCGGCGGACATCAGAAATAGCCCTCGCGTTTTTTCCTTTCCATGGAAGCCGTTTCGTCGAAGTCGATAAGCCTGCCCTCTCGCTCCGACGTCGACGACAGGCGCATCTCTTCAATGATCGCCTCGAGCGTATCGGCCTCCGACTCGATCGCGCCGCTGAGCGGATAGCAGCCGAGCGTTCGAAAGCGTATGCGCCGCATCTCCGCGACCTCGCCGGGATGTAACGGCAGGCGCGCGTCATCGACCATGATGAGCGCGCCGTCGCGCCGCACGACCGGCCGGCTGCGGGCGAAATAGAGCGGCACGACGGGGATGTTTTCCGCCGCGACGTAATCCCAAACGTCGCGCTCCGTCCAATTGGACAGCGGGAAAACGCGCATCGACTCGCCGGGCCTGATCCGCGTGTTGAAAGCGCGCCAAAGTTCCGGTCGCTGATTTTTTGGATCCCAGGCATGCGCAATCGTGCGATGTGAGAATATGCGCTCCTTGGCGCGCGATCTCTCCTCATCCCGCCGCGCGCCGCCGAAAGCGGCGTCAAACTTATATTTGTCGAGAGCCTGACGCAGTCCTTCCGTTTTCATCACCTGTGTGTAGGCCGATGAGCCGTAGGTGAAAGGCGAAACGCCGCGCGCTAACCCGTCTTCGTTGATGTGCACGATCAAATCCATGCCGAGGCGAGTGGCGGTCTCGTCCCGGAAGGCGATCATTTCACGAAATTTCCAGGTCGTATCGACGTGAAGCAGCGGAAATGGCGGTTTGGCTGGATAAAACGCCTTCATCGCAAGATGAAGCATGACGCTCGAATCCTTGCCGATCGAATAAAGCATGACCGGGTTCTTGAACTCCGCGACGACCTCCCGCAAAATATAGACCCCTTCGGACTCGAGACTTCGAAGGTGCGACGGCAGCCCCATTCTTTTCCTCCACGCTAAGGCGATCTGGTGATCTCGGCGGCAGAAGATGCGTGATTCTGTCCGGCTGTTACGGAAGCGATCATCCGCCCAACCTTGATGGGAGCCCGCTGCTTTTCGCCGCACAATATGCTCGGCTTTACTGGCCTCGTCGTCGATCAGGCATGAAAGCCGCGGTCGTTGCCGACGAATCATCACTCATCGCCTCGCATCAAAATGCGACTTTCCGCGCAGCGCCGATACGCTGTGATCAGCCGGCCGCATCGTCCACTTTTCGCGTGAGCAAAGCCCGGGCGACTCTTGCCAGTCGTCTTGACGCGCCCGACACTTGTTCGATTGAGGCTCTCCTCGCAGCGACCCTTCAGCCATTCGTTACGGCGATCGTCATGCTTCGCCAGTCGAAACATTGCTGGACTAGCGCCGTCGATCATCTGACACCGCAGATGACGATTGGCGCGCTGCCGATGCCGCTGAGACCACCTGCAGTTGATTCCAGGCTTCGTTGATCCTTGTTCAAGACCTGCTGGCCCAATCTGTCGCTTCGGACTGTGTCAAGAACCTGAAACGATGTCTTCAAATATTTTCGCTAGAATGTTACCTTAACGGCACGTTGGCTTGCAACAGACGTTGGAATATCGCCAGCTTGGGCTGTACATGCTGGACCGGCGCAAAAAATGATTGGTCTTGTTAGTTTGGGATAGGCCACAGCGCCGCGCAGATTCACAGCGCCCCGGGCCGCGAAGTCTCGCGGCGAAAGTTTCGTGCGTTTCTCATTTTCCGAAATCCGCAATCGCCGAATCGAGACTGGCGCATTCCAGAGAATGCCGGGATTAAACACCTACCCTGCGACGTTCGGGCTGCGGATTCCGACGAAGGCGACCGTCTTTAACAGGATAATGCCGCCAGGGGGATTCCGGGGTAATGACGCCCCCTATAACGGAATGATCCCGCCCGGGTGCCGCGTTCGTTGACCGACGAGATTTGTCTCACACATTGCAGTTTTCGGTCAAGGCGTTTTTTGGCCCCTTTGGCGCGGGCGCGGCGCAGGCTTTCGCCTGTGAGCTCGATGCGATGCGCGTTGTGAACGAAACGATCGAGGATGGCGTCGGCGTAGGCCGGATCGCCGATGACGTCGTGCCAGGGTGGGACGGGAAGCTAGGATGTGACGATCGTCGATCGGCGTCCATAACACTCTTCGAGGATTTCGAGCAGCTCATGGCGGGCGCCGGCGTCGAGCGGCTCGAGGCCGAAGTCGTCGAGGATCAGGAGATCGGCGCGGCCGAGGGATTTCAAAAGGCGCGGATGGTGCCCGTCGCCGCGGGCGAGGCCCAAGTCTTCTCAGAGCTTGGCCAGCGATGATAGACGACAGAGCGATTGTCGCGGCAGGACTTCTGGCCGATGGCGCAAGCCGGCCAACTCTCGCCGGTTCCACCCGGGCCGACGAAAGCCAGATTGTCATGGGCGTCGATCCATTGGCCCTCAGTGGGCTTTTGGAACAGGGCTCAGTCGAGCCCGCGCGCGGCTCGATAGTCGACGTCTTCGACGCTCGCCTGCTGGCGGAGCTTGGCGGCGCGCAGCCGCGCCGTCAGCCGCTTGCCGGTCGAGTGCCTTCACCTCGTCGGTCTGACTGAGTTCGACGAAGGCCTTGGCCATGCCGTAAAGGCCGAGGGCGTGGAGTTGATCGAGCGTCGGATATTTGAGCAAGTCGGCGTCTCATTCAATGGTAGTAGCGCGGGCCGCGGATGTTGGGGTGAAGGATCGGTGCCGTGTTCGCGGCGCACTTTGGCGTCGGCTTCCGATCGAGCTTGTTGTCGAGAATGGATTTGACCGAGCCATAGGTCCAGGCGCCGATCTTGATGGCGCGCTCCGCCGGGGCCTCGACGCGCTCAGACCCTAGGGGCCGGCGAGGCGGACGACCCGAGGCAGGCGCGATAGGCTTGCTCGGATGCGGCCGCGCCTCCAAAATCTGCTCGCAGAGCGCCGCTGTCGCCGGGCCGATCTTGCGAGCGTCCTCGCGAATGCGCTCGATGGTCCAGCCCGTATAGCGTCGGTGGCTCGACGGCATGTGGTCGGGAATGGTGGTGTGCTTGCGGTTGCCGCTCATCCGCAAATGGACGGCGATGCGCTCGCCTTTGCAGAAGATCTCGATGCCGCGGACGGTCAGCCGCGCTTCGACCTCCGCGCGGGCGAAGCGATTAGGCACGGAGTAATAAAGCGCGTCGATCTCGACGTGATAATCGATGCTGACGCGGCGCAGGTGCCATTCGCAATATTCGTAGGGCTCGACCGGCAAAGCCTGCAGCGCCGAGCGGTCGACCTCTTCGAGCAGCTTGCGGCGGGTATTAGATTTTTATGTCTTATCGAAGGTGCCCGGCGCTTCCGCTTTGCGCCAGAATCCGCCGCACTTCTTTGGGATTTCACAAGGATGCATTCAGGGCCGCGCGCAGGCGCTCAAGGTTGTGCTGAAACTCGTCGGCCCTTGCGCGCAAGTCGCGGAGTTGTTCCAGTCCATCGGCGGCGGGCGCGGGTAAGGGCGACTCATGGCGCTCGGTGTCGGGTGCCGAGGGCGGCACGATTGCCTGCTCGTTTCGGCTGGATGGTGCGGCGTCAGCCCCGATCGCCAAACGCCGCACATCGCTCTCGAGCATGACAGTCTCGGGTCCGAAAAGACGACAGGCGTTCTCGAAAGCGTCGGATACATCGTCGAGCACGGCTTGGGCCGCCTGCGAGTTCGGCCTGCGCGACAGTGACGACAGCGCGCCGTAAGCGCGCTCCAGCCAGACATGCCCGACGCTCGGCTCCAGGCTGACGACATTGTGGTGCTTCATGTCGCGCGAGAGGAAGTTGTCGATCTCTCTTGCAGCGCGCGCGCTGTCACGTGGCCATGCTATGCCAATCTCACGGGCAATGCGCCGCACGTTCTTGCGCCAATCGTCGAGGAACGCATCCATGGCGACGAAGGAGCGCCGAAGGCCGCGCGTATCCCGCTCGGCGTCCAGGACATGCCGAAGCCACAACAGCAAACCTTTTTCGATCGAGAAGCCGTCGCGTTCCTGGAGCGACCGCGCCACTTCCAGAGGCGGACGAAAAGGGATGACGACGCGCGACGCAACGCCTGTCGCGCGCAACACGGCGAGCCAGAACGGCGTCAGGCGGCAGATTCGTGGATCCTTGAGCGCGAACATCCGGGCGCTTTCGAACTCCTGCCCGAGCAGGCGAGAGGCGTCCTCGACGAACGCTCGCGGCGGCGCTTGCAGCCAGGCGCGATCGAACGCGCGCCAGTCGTCCCACGCGCTTCCCGCGGAGGCCAGCAGCGCATCGTTCCAATGCGCGATCGCCTGCGACTCGAAAAAGCCGCGCACATTGCCGTAGTCGGCGCTGGGATGCATCAGAGTCCGGGGCGGCGTCGCGCCGAGGAGGGAGAGCGTTCCTGTCACAGCCGACGTGCCGCTACGGTGCATGCCCAATACGACGATAGCGTCTCTCATATTGCATCCTGAAATAGAGAAGTCGCCCGTTCCGGTCAATTGTTCCCTGATCGACTCTTCGAATCGACGCCTTGCGCTGCGGGCCGGGCCGCTTTTCCAGATTGGCTCTGCCGTGCGGCGTAGCACAATTTTCGACGGCAGGCGCCGGCCTTTTGTCGGGCAACGCGAAAATACGCGTTCGTCGCCATGAAGATACCCGCAAACATGTCATATTGCACAAGAATTTCAGTGCTCGCGCTTGCGAGATCCGGCAACCTCGATTTAGCCCGCATTATGCAGCGTAAGCTGGCGGATGTAGCACAAGCGACTGATTTAGATGTCGTAATGGCCCCGCCTGAACCTACGGCGAAGGCAGTGGCTGTCCGTATGATGTCGAAACGGGGTTTTGGTTGCGCACCGGCCCCAAGCATCAGGGACGGAGGACAGCCATGGAACATTATGCCGGGATCGACGTATCTATGGAACTTTCGAGCGTTTGCATCGCGGATGCGAACGGCAAGATCGTGAAGGAAGCGAAAATTGCGAGCGATCCCGATGCTCTCGTCGCTTTCTTCAAGCAGGAGGGTTTTCCGGTGGCTCGGATCGGGCTCGAAGCCGGGCCGCTATCGCAATGGCTTTACGCCGGGCTGGCGCAGGCCGGCTTCGAGACGGTTCTTTTGGAGACTCGACACGTCAAAGCGGCGTTGTCGGCGATCACGGTCAAGACCGACCGCAAGGACGCGCGCGGCATCGCGCAACTGATCCGGATGGGATGGTTCCAGCCGGTTCATTGCAAGTCGCCTGGATCGCAAGAGCTGCGAGCCTTGCTCGTGGCGCGCAAGCAATTGCTCGGGAAGCTGCGCGACATGGAGCTTAGCATTCGTGGCATCTTGCGCGGGTTTGGGTTGAAGATGGGCGTCGCCACGCGCAGATCTTTCGAGGAGCGAGCGTGGGAACTGTCCGCCGGTCAAACGCTGCTCGAAACGATTGTCGGAGCGATGCTCGTAGCCCGCGCCGCTCTGCAGACGGAATACACTAGGCTGCACAAAACCATGTTGGCGATCGTGCATGTCGACGAGGTCTGCCGACGCTTGATGAGCGTTCCGGGCGTCGGCCCCGTCGTGGCGATCACGTTCAAGACGGCCGTTGACGATCCGACACGCATTTCGAAATCGAAGGCGGTCAGTCCGTTGTTCGGACTGACGCCGAAGAAATATCAATCGGGCGAGACCGACGTGACGGGACGAATCACGCGTGCTGGCGACGCGATGGTTCGCACGGCTCTCTACGAAGCCGCGAACATCCTGCTGTCGCGGGTGACGCGCTTTTCGGCGCTGAAGCGCTGGGGCATGGAAGTGGCGAAGCGGCGCGGCTTGAAGCGGGCCAAGGTCGCGCTGGCGCGTAAGATCGGCGTGATTTTGCATCGCATGTGGATCGACGGCACGGATTTTTGCTGGACGAAAGTGGAGCGTGGCGTCGCAGTGAACTGAAGGAGGGAAACCGAATTCGGAGCGCCAGAAGGATCGCTCCGCCAGAAGTCCCGTCGCCGGGACGATGGAGCCAGTGAAGCCGTTCCTACGCAAGTGGCTGACCTTGGTTCGACCACGCGTCTTTAGATAGGCTCGCTGTTTCCTCTGATGGCATGGTGTGGCGGCTCTATGCCGACCACGGACGGAAGCAAGAAACCGGCGACGACGACAACGGAAACACATCGCGAGTGCCGCGCTCGCGCGGCGCGCCCAAGATTGGAGAAGTTGATACGAGGGGCTTGACGCTGAAGGGGCCATTACGGACGCGTAGGATTCTGTTGTTGAAGCCAATCCGCGCCATTTCAACGAGGCTGCACCCGCCATGTCCGACACTATGCTGCCGTTGCCTGGCCTGTCACCTGTTTCCGGCAAGACCGTCGTCGCCAATTTCGACGGTGGTCTGCTGTCGTCGGATGGCGGCGTTTTGCTGTTGCGCGAGGTCGAGCGACGCCTGCGCGTCGCCGATCGACTTGCCGCCTGGATGGTGGACCCGCGCGCGCTAGACTTGATTACCCACTCGCTCGCGGACATCATCCGGTTTCGTTTGCTCATGATTGGCGCCGGCTACGAGGACGGTAACGACGCCACTTCCCTGCGAAGCGATCCGATGTTCAAGATGGCGTTCGATCTCTCGCCGGTCGACTGCGAACTATGTTCGCAGTCGACCATCTCGCGACTGGAGAATCTACCGGACGCTCGCGCGCTGTCGCGCATGGCCGCGCCATGGTCGATCTTTATTGCGAGTCCTTTCCCACAGTTCCCAAACGGATCGTGCTCGACGTCGACGATACCTTCGATGCGGTTCATGGCGACCAACAGCGCGGCTGTTCAATGCGAATTACGACGAATATGGCTTTCAGCCGATCGTCGTGTTCGATGGCGAGGACCGCTTCGTCACGGTCGTTCTTCGTCCCGCCAAGCGGCCTGGCGGCAAGGAGCTCAGAGCCTTCCCGCGCTGGCTGTTGCGAGCGATCCGCGCCAACTGGCCCAACACCGAGATCCTGCTGCGGGCTGACAGTCACTAATTGTTGCGCCGAGGTTCTCGACTGGTGTCGGGCGAAGAGTCTCGATTACATCCTTGGTGTGGCGCCGACCCCGACCTTGCGCCGCCAATCGAAGGCCTCGAGTCCAGCGCGAAGGCGCGCTTCGAGGCTGCGCCGAGAGACGGCAAGGTGCGCCGGTTCAAGGAGTTCTTCGATGGTGCCAAGAGCTGGAGCCGCGTCGAGCGCATCATCGCCCGCGTCGAGGCAGACGCGGACGGACCCGATACACGCTTCATTGTCACAAGCCTAAAGGTCCGCAACGCCCGTATCCCCTATGAGGATGTCTACTGCCAGCGCGACCAAGCCGAAAATCACATCAAGTCCTGGAAGACATATCTGGCCGCCGACCGCACGTCCTGCGCGAAGGCTACGGCCAATCAGTTGCGGCTGTTCCTGCACGCGGGCGCCTACTGGTTCATGTGGGGGGCTTGCGCGTTTCGATGCCGAAGCGTTCGACGTGGCGTGTCGCGCAGTTCGACACGTTGTGCCTGCGCCTCATCAAACTCGCAGCCCGCGTCGTCGAGATGAAGACGATGATCAAGATTCATCTGCCGACATGATGTCCCGCTCGGGATATTTTGCGTCTCGCGCCCGCCCGCATTCCGCGCCTCGTCACTTGAGAAATGGGGCGGTGCCCCCTCGAACGTCGAACTCGTCCCGTCAACCCGCAAACCTTTTCTCACCCGCTCTCTGGCTCACAGCCGGAGACAACGCCACGCGTCCACGAGCAACCGCAAATGAAAAAAACCACGCGAAGGCGGCGGCGACGGTGGCGGAAAAATCAATGCGCTGCATAATGCGGGTTAGATGCCCACTGCAATCGGAGGACATGCGTCATGTCGAATGCGAGCGTTTGGTTGAATAATTATCGGAATCAACGGTGTGGCCGCCATGCCGCCGAGCAAGCCATCGAGGACATGACTTTGGCGAATTAGGTGGCGCATCCGGCGGACGTCATCGTCGACGAGATAGTCTGCAGCTGTTGACTTGGCGTTATCGATGGCGTTCATTTTGTTCCCGCGCTTGGCTGGCGCTCTGGCCACTCGCGATCAGTTTCAACAAGCTCATCATGTGTCAGATGTCGATGTGGCCAGCCTGTTTTCGGTTCTTCACGGAGCATAACAGGGCCGCCAAAACGACACAGTTGTGCGGACACGACCTTTCGCCGCCCCGAGTGCGCGCCCGGCGGGATAGTTGCGTGACTCCTGACCGCGAATTGCAATTGCTTGTGAAGGGAAAGCCAATATGACGCGCTCGCCTCACGCTTCTGGACGCAAGCGGCGAAAAAAACTCTCCAAGATCGGCGCTCTGTCGTCGTCGCCCGTCCATGAGCGCGCCGCCGCCGCCGTTCAAATGACTGAAGAAGCTGGCTCCGATGGACTTGATCGGGTTGTGAGGGACTCGCTGGCGCAGCTTTACGAGATGGAAGCGCGCCAGAATGACTTCAATCGCGCCCTGGCGCAGGCGGAAGCCCGCGCCGCCGAGGAATCGGCGAAGGCGGCTCAGGTCGAGCAGTCATTGGCGCATGAGCGGGCCCAGGCCGACGAGAACGCTCGGGCGCTCGCGGAGCGTGACGCGCGTCTGGCGGAGGCTGGGCAGAATGCCGCCGCGCTGCAGGCCGCCCTGGCGCAGGCGGAAGCCCGCGCCGCCGAGGAATCGGCGAAGGCGGCTCAGGTCGAGCAGTCATTGGCGCATGAGCGGGCCCAGGCCGACGAGAACGCTCGGGCGCTCGCGGAGCGTGACGCG
>Ga0194126_10005936_pt1 | contig 17695 bp, 15 predicted proteins | sample TA2KigC150mmetaG_FD_148641 | JGI IMG/M metagenome (GOLD analysis project Ga0194126, IMG submission 148641) | Freshwater microbial communities from Lake Tanganyika, Tanzania - TA2015035 Kigoma Deep Cast 150m | ecosystem: Environmental > Aquatic > Freshwater > Lake | place: Tanzania: Lake... | reverse complement strand
AAATCGGCCACAGATGAACACAGATAAAAGGGATTTCGGCGATAAAAGACGGCTGTTCATCAAGAAAATCGGTGTTCATCTGTGTTTATCTGTGGTTTCTGGCGACTTTTAAAACAGTCTCTTAGGCGATTACAATGGGTTCTAATTTTCAGAGTCAAGAGACCCATTGATGATACGGCGGATGGTGTAGGTGGGTTTTTGCTGAGCTTCGTGATAAGTGCGCACCTGCAACTCGGCCAGCAATCCCATTAAAATGGACTGAAAGCCCATGTACATAAACATCAAGCTGACCGGGAAAAAGGGCGATTCGAATACCGAAACCAATGTCACAATACGACGCACCACCAGGTATGCCAACAACAAGGAACCCAAGGCCATCATTGCCATCCCAGGGGCGCCAAAGAGATAATTAGGCTTGTGCCCATAACTGATCAAGAATTTAACCGTCAGCAGATCGAGGATGACCTTTCCAATGCGTTCCAAACCATACTTGGTTCTCCCAAACCTCCTGGGATGGTGCTGTACAGGAACTTCGGTGACACGCGCCCCGACATAACCGGCATAGGCGGGGATGAAACGGTGCATTTCCCCATATAATCGAAAGCCGGTGATCACCTCACGACGATATGCCTTCAAAGTACAGCCATAGTCGTGCAGTTTGACACCCGTCACCCAGGAGATGAGACCGTTAGCGATGCGCGAAGGCAGCGTGCGAGTGATGAACGTGTCTTTTCGCTGAATTCGCCAGCCGCTGACAACATCGTAGCCCTCCTGCATCTTCTCCAACATCATGGGGATATCAGCCGGGTCATTTTGCATATCGGCATCCATGATGACGATGATATCGCCCTGGGAGTTATCAATCCCTGCCGCGATGGCGGCAGTCTGGCCGAAATTGCGGCGCAGAGCGATTACGCGGGTATGCGCTTTGTCCTCAGCCGCCAGGGATTCAAGCACCTGCACGCTCACATCTATGCTGCCGTCGTCAACGTAGACGATTTCCCAGGGCGTATCTACGGTTTCCAAAACCCTATGTAGCGCCTCATGCAATTCATGCAGGCTCTCACTCTCATTGTACACAGGGATTACTACAGATAGTTCATCCATAAACATTTTTTCTGGTCAACTCAGGCGGAATTGATTTTCTTCCAAGATCGAATGCTCTACCATACATGGGGCATTGTAGCCCACCAAAATTCTCCGGTCAAGCTGCCGGGCTGCGCCGGACGCCACGGGTGTGCCTGCGGCAAATCCTGCTTTTTCAGACCGTATCTTCGACATCCTTCGACACCAACACATCTGAAATCCACAACGCGCCAGGGAGGGTCTCGATCATCAGGATGAAACGCGTCATCACCACCAGGGCGGAGGTCTGTTCCAGCGAGGCGCCGATCTGAACATAGAGGGCTGTCATGGTGACTTCGCGCAGGCCCAGACCATTGATAGACAAAGGCAAAACCGAAAGCACATTGGTGAGCGCTCCCACCCCAATCACCTGCCAGAGAGTCACCTGCATCCCCAGGCCGCGAGCCAGAAGCCAGACTGCAAAGAACACCAGCACACGCGCCCCCCAGGAAACCGCAAAGGCCAGGGTAACCGCATCGAGGCGGCGCCGCCAGACCATCAAGGCGGTATAGAGTTTCTCGAGCCATTTCACGATCGAGAGATTAATTTTCCCAATCAGACCGGTCAACACGCCTGAAAAGAGGATGTTGCCGCTCCCAGCCCAGAGTTTCGACATCCTGCTCGAAATGGCGGCAGCTTCGTATGCGAACCAGGAAAAAGGCAACAGGGTAACCATCACCAGTAGATTCAACAGACGATCCACCACCACGGAGGCCACGCTCAGCGTCCAGCCGGCAAAACGCGCCGCGCTGACGACGCGCACCGTATCGCCGCCGACAGTAGAAGGTAAAAAGTTCGAGGCGAAATTGCCTGTCAGGACGATCTTCAGGATTTCCCAATACGGTACCTGGATGCTTTGAGCGCGCAGCAATATATACCAGCGTATGGCATTAGCAAGAACCCCAAAGAAATAAAGCGCTAATGTCGAAGGGAATAACCAGAGAGGGATTCGACTGGCAGTCGCCCACATCGCCCCCCAATCCTGGCGTGTCAGCAGCCAGATGAACAGGCCGGAAGAGACGATCGTGCCGCCCCAACGCACCCAGCGCATGTCGAATGAGAAACGTTTCGATGATTTCACAGCATTATCATTCATCCCAGATACCCCAGGCTCCGTAGGCGATCCTCGATCTCGGCCAATTCTTCGCCAGCCAGATCGAACGTCAGCGAATCTTGGGGGATATCCGTCCGCCGGGAGACAAACTGAATTGTCCGTCTCTGAGTATCCGTGAAAGCCTGACTGAGCGGACGACCATCCAAATCTTCTGGCACAGGCAGGCCAGTGAGAGCAAGCATTGTCGGGAGAATATCGGCAACGCTCGCATCAGAAATCGTCGCTCCCTCCTGTATGCCTGGGCCAGACATCACGATGACGCCTTCAGGGCGGTGACCCCCTGAATCCTCGTATTCCGATTTTCCCAGGATGCCATCGCTTTCCAATCCCATTCTCACCGAAGATTGGTACAGATAATTCTGGATCGAGAAGATCACATCGGCGGCGTTTTCGAGATACGGCCCGCTGAAAACATCCGCCCGGTGACGAATGTCGGTAATCAATGGTTGACCGGTTTCTGGATGGGGCAACTTCTCGAGAGCTTCGATCAACCAAGCCACGACATGCTCGTATTCCTCGCCCGGTTCTACGATGCCACCCGGCTCGCGCCCTCTCAGGTTGACGTAAATCTGCCCAAAGGCGCCGCGGGCGTAGGCTTTTGTGTGGGCCCAATCAATATCATCGAAAGATATGAACGCGTTGAGCACTTGATTGCGCGCCGGTTTTGAGACCAGATTGGCAATCTTCCCCAACCCCAACTTGCTCACCATTCGATAAGCCCGCCCGATCAGGTCGGTTCGGGCAAGCCATAATTTCAGCCGCGTCGAAAGGTCGCCTCGCATGCGCAACATGCCGATCTCATACAGCCAGCGGTTGATATACATGATCCCATGCACTGGCCCGCCGCCATGATCGGAGAGCACGATGAAATTCGTTTCCTCGCCAAAACAGGCCATGAGATCCCCCAAATAACTGTCAACCGCCTGATAAACCTGGAGGATCGCATCGCTGAACCACGCATCAACCTCAGGGTCATACCCTGGAAAAGCCGTGTCGAGGTAACGCCAAAACTTATGTTGCACATGATCGGTCTGCATGAAGACCAGCAGATAGACATCACAAGGATGCCGCCGGATCAAATAATCCATCACCCGCCGCTGATAATCCCACAAATCCAACACGTTCTGCAAATAGGCTTCTTCACGGCCATATTGATACACCTCGGTCTCGGCATGCCAAAACGGGCCGACATTCTCTTCTAGTTCCTCCACCAGGCCCCGCGGGTAGGCGAATCCATTCGATGAGGCATCGGGGGCAGCCAGCCCCGAGAGCATGAAGCCATCTATCGGGACAGCGGGGTAGAGCATCGGCAGGTTGAACACCCCCATGCGCAGCCCCGCCTCGTCGAAATACTCCCATATCGGCTTAGCTTTGATCTGGCCGGTATGGACGTACTCGACATCGTAACTATCTGCCTTGCGGGCGAACCAGTCGAAAACGCCGTGCCTGGCTGGATTCTGCCCGGTGATGATCGTGCTCCAGGCCGCCGGGCTGACTGGCAAAGAGGTCGAGCGGATCGGCCCATAGCTACCTGATTCCATCATGCGCGCCAGGTTCGGCAATTTCCCTTCTGCGACCCAGGGGGATAGTAAATCCCAGGTAGCTGCATCCCAACCCAGAACGACAAGTCCCGGGGCGGCGTCCCGGTCTACCTTTGGGGTTGATCCTGTACCCATACTATGACCCTGCCTCCAAGGCATCCGCCGAACGGATCACATCCCACAGCTCTTTCTCATACAACAGCACAATCTGACGAACATCGAAGCGGCTGGCAAGCTGACGGCTTCTTCGGCGGAATTGGACCAACCGCTCGGAGGATGAAATCAGCCCGCGCAATTCGTCGACTCCCATCAGATCATCCCGGCCATCGAGCAAATACCCGTTCTGTTCAGGTTCTACCAAATCGAGAAATCCCCCCACCCGGCTGACGACGATCGCCAGTCCCATCGCCAGAGCCTGCACGCCGACGACAGGCAAGCCTTCGGCAAGCGATGGCATGAACAGAATGTCGCTCTTTCCAAACCAGCCAATGACATCATCGGGAGTCACCCAGCCTGTGAGCGTAAAACGATCCCTGAGGCTGTGGCGCCTGATCTCTGCTTCGACCGCGGGACGGAGCGCGCCATCACCGACCATGACACAATGCCAGGGCAAATCCTTCAACCGGGCAAGCGTGCGCACAACTTGAAGAGGGTTCTTCTGAGAGACAAAACGGCCTGCGAAGATGATCCGCGGGGGCTGCCCCGCCGCGATCTCGCCGGGATCGAGCATCTCTAAATCCACGCCGTTGGGGATCACCTGAGCGTCAATAAAATAACTCTTTAGCGCCAATTGACGGGTGAAGTCGCTCACGGCGCACACTTTGGCGGCGGATTTCCAAATCGGCGGGGTGAATGGGAAAACCCAACGGAACCAATGCTCGGTTTTTTCCGGCACTCCTCCTGGCACATCCCCCAGATGCGCGGTGAGCAGGTAGGGCACACCTGTGAAAAACGACAGCGTTTTCGCCAATGCTCCGCTGGGCACCGCAAAGTGGACATGCATCACATCCGGTTTCCATCGAGCAATCAGCCGCAACCCCGGCGCGAAACCCGAGAGCACATAGCCCAGCATGTCCAGGAAACCAGCCTTGAAAGGCGTGCGACGGCCAACAGGAACGCGTAAAATCTCCATTCCCTCCCGGTTTACATGGCGCGGCAAACCCTTGATGTGGGATGTCAAAATATAGACATCATGGCCGCGTTTCACAAGCCCCCGGCAGATATCTTCCGCGACCCGTCCCCCACCCCCGCCAACGGGAGGAAATTCATAGATCAGAACCAAAATGCGCATTCGAATACCTTGCACAACACGGTCTACACAGACACAATTCCACGCAACGCGAAGAACGCCCGGACATAAAGTGTCCAGGCTACAAAACAGCGCCGGATGAATCCGGTTGGCCCAGAAATCCCATTGATGAGATGCTGCTTTGTAGCCCGGCGATTGATCGCCGGGAGGCGCGGCTCACGAAAAAGATCGAAAACCTGTCCTCGGGCGACCCGAGGACGGGTCTTTGATCTAAATATCGTGAAGTTCCGAAAATCACCGCCAAGACACGAAGAGCGCGAAGTTATTAAAATCTTTTCTTTGCGTCCTTCGCTTCTTCGCGGTTCAAGGATTCTCACCACAAACCTGCTCACGCTATCGCTCTCGCACAAAGATGTGAATTGGCGAATTGCTCCGACACGGCACAAGAGGCGGGGTTGGCGAGACCTCATCGAAGGCGGCGCTTTCGGCAAAGCCGGTGGCAAAGCCGCCATAGAGGCGTTCTTCGATCAAGATCACATCGGCCTCGCCAATCCATCGGTCGGCCAACTCCTGACTCCACCATCCGTAACGCAGCAGATCATCCAGATCGCCGCCCAGGCGGAACGAATAGCCATCGTTGATTTGGGCGGGGTAGATTTCCACATCCGGGAGGTATAACAACGGCGCTGCCGAAAGGCCGCCCCACCAGTACACTTTCGACCCAGGGGGGACGTGCCCAGCCAGATGCGCCCCCCCAGCTTCATAAGAGGCAATCACATCCCAACCGCAATCCCGGTCGTCTGGGGAAAAGCCCAGCCCCAATGAAATGGCTGTTCCCAATAATAAGAAGAGCGCAAAGATTCCCGCAATAGGAGAATAGAACTCCCGACGAGCAGGCCCTACAATTATGTTCCACACGGCAGATCCAAAACACAGCAGCAACAGGCCGAACACGAAACCCATGAGCATCGGCGCAGCAGATCGAATGACATCGGTTGTCGTGCTGAAAATGTCCAACTCGGCCCAACCAAACCGATTGGCTAACAGGCCCCACAATTCGACGCTCCCAGGCTGGAGGCGAAAAGAGCTGACGCGCGGAACTTGAGTACGAAGTATGTCACGCGTCAACTGCTCTACGGTTTGCTGACTGGCCCAGATATTCTTGGCGCTGTACCCTATTCCCACGGATAAAACCAGGATCACTGTAAACAGCAGCCACTTCCCCAGGCGATTTTTGTACTGACCCCAGGAGCTAAAGGCCAGCAATGCCAGGAGTATTCCAAGGAAATCGAAAAACGAGAGGTAGGTAGAAAAGCAGAAGACGCAATAATTCTTCCCCAGCGCGGCCAAGAGATGAGAAACAAACAGCACGCCAAACAACACCGACAGGAATACACCCCCTCTGAATCGCCAGGACGAACGCCATTGGTCTTTCCTCGGCCAGCAAATCCAGGAAAACAAGACACCGACGACGGCAAAGAATTGGATGCGCATCCCCTGGAAGAAGCTCATGAGCCGGTCGGCAATGCTTACATCGGGATTCCAGTTGGGCAGCGCCCCCACGGGCTTGGCCCACGGCTCAAGGAATGGAATCCACCCCAACGGTAGCCAGGCGATCCACAACCTCAGGATGCCAGGCCAGAACAGCGCATGTCCCACCCCAACGACGAGAATCCCTACAATCAGACTCCACAGTCCAATCTTTTTACCGTATTCCCAGAAGATATATAAAATCAAGAGAGGAGGCACAGGGGTCATATTCAGGCGCGTCAACATCATCAAGGAGGCCAGCGCCGCGCCGAGTAGCACCTGCCAGGTTGGCCGCCGATCACCCAGGGTGAGCGCCAACACCCACACGAACATGCAAGCTACCAGGCCCTGGGAAGCCATCACGCTATAGGTTTTGATCAACGGAATATTCAGCGCCGTCAGCCACACCGCAGCGACAGCCCACCAACGGTTACCCAGCCTGCGAGCGAGCAGCCAGATCCCCAGCAAAGTCAAGATCCCCAATATGATGGCGAAATAACGCCCGGTGCGCAACCCCGGGCCGAATAACACCTGGATATAGCCAGGGATCAGAAACGAAAACGGCATGTGATTAGACCAGGGGCCGTAATCCTGGAACGGTGTGTATTTGCCAGTGGCAAACAGATAGCCTTTCAACAGATAGGCGCCTTCATCCAGGATCGAGGATTGGGTATGAGCGTAGATCCAGGATTGAATCGCATAAACAACGCCGCCCACGAATGCGATCCCTTCGGCTAACCAGGGGGTTTTATGAACTCGCTCCAGGCGCGCTCGCCAGGTCATCTGGGGGTTTCCTTCCCTATCTGTTTCAGATCGGCATCCACCATCATTTCGACCAACTCCTCGAAACTGACTCGCGGCTTCCAGCCAAGTTTCTCTTGCGCGCGTCTCGGGTCGCCCACCAGTAGATCATCTTCAGCAGGGCGATAAAAACGCTCATCTTGAATCACATAATCCAGATAATCCAATCCCACATGACGAAAGGCCGCTTCGCAGAATTCGCGCACCGAGTGAGTCTCACCCGTGCAGACCACATAATCATACGGCTGATCCTGCTGGAGCATCAACCATATCGCTTCGGCGTAATCGCCAGCATAGCCCCAGTCGCGGCGGGCATCCAGATTGCCTAAGCGCAGCTCATCGGTCAAGCCAAGTTTTATGCGCGCTGCGCCATGGGAAATCTTACGAGGCACATACTGTAAGCCCCGGCGTGGGCTTTCGTGATTATATAAGATCCCAGAACAGGCAAACATGGCATACATCTCCCGGTAGGCAATTGTGATCCAATGTCCATAGACTTTCGCCACGCCATAGGGGTTGCGCGGGTATAGAGGCGTTTGCACTGTTTGTGGGACTTCACGCGCCTTGCCAAACATTTCGCTGGACGAAGCCTGATAAAAACGAGCTTCTGGCCGAACCAGACGAATGGCCTCCAGCAAGCGAGTTACACCCAGGGCGGTAATATCCCCGGTCACGACCGGGTGAGACCACGATCCCGCCGGAAAAGATAGCGCCGCAAAATTATAGATTTCATCCGGGGAATATCTTTCCAGGATGGCGACCAGGGAGCCCTGATCGAGCAGATCACCCTCGAGCAAGGTGATCTCATCCTGAATATGCTGAAGATTCTCGTATGTTACCGCGCTGGAGTAGCGGTCTATGCCAAGCACGCGATAGCCTTTCGACAGCAACAGCTCCGCCATATATGAACCGTCTTGACCGGCGATTCCTGTGATGAGTGCAGTGGGCATATAGATTCCTCGATTGAGCCTTCGATTGGAAATCGAGGCTGCCTTGTTTAACCGATACTTCGCTGTGCTCCGTGCAGGCACTCTTTCGGTCGAAAATCCAATCCACGAAGAGCCTGTGTTGGGCGTTCGCCTGAGTGCTCACGCCAGAGGTTTACCGAAGCATGGATTTTGTACGCCAGCCTCGAATTTATTCGATGGTCGAGCTTCTGCTGGCTATTATAGCTCGATCATGGCATACTGCCATCGGCATTGCTCGGACGCGCCCAATCCCAGATCCAATACAAAACCGAACTCGCCAGGCCCAGCCCAAAAACCTTGAAGACATCAATGACCGGCCAGTCGAATGGGGTATAACGGCGCAAGTACCAGGGGAGAAACCACAGGATCACCAGGCCTGCGCTGACCAGCATCCTGCGCAACCACGGGTCGGGCGATCTCTGTTGGTCAATCCAAACCCAGGCCGCCACGGCAATTTGCAAACACGCAAAGGTCGCCCGATAACGGGGATTATCCCATTGATCGCCGCCGCTCCGGAAAGAGGCCGAAAAAATCACGATCCAGATAGCCAGATTGATCCCCAAAATAAGCCGCTGGCGCGGCCTCCGCAGGGCGTGCAGCGGCGCATAGATCAGCATCGGCAGCAGCAATGTCCACCCCAGGGCGCGCCAGATGGCGATCAACCGCCAAAGCCAATTGCCACTGGCGATCAGCGCCGCGGGGAGGAAAGGTTGTACGACGCCGTAAACCAAAACGATCCATTTGAACAATTCGGCGGGTGCATTGGCAAAAAGCTTGGTTAGCCACCCCGAAGCCCGCTGACTGAGGATGGTTTGCCAGATCCCCGACCGCTCGACCCAATACCCAAAAATGGCGATTGGGTTGGTCATCTCTCCTTGCGAGTGTTGCGCGCCGAAGAACAACAGACCGGCAAACCCCAGGATCAACAATATCACCGCAGTTGTCCACGCACGCCAATCTCGCAGCCACCGCAGGTCGAGCATGCAGAGCGCGGTCAATCCCAACGCAACCACCAGCAACATCGTAAATGCTGGAGAGAGAGGCAGCGATGCAAGCAAAGCGCCTATCAGCCACAAGCCGCCCGGCCAGGCGCGCTGACGCAATGCAAGCACAATCCCATACATCGCTGCGGCGGCTAAGGTCATCGTGAATGCTTCGCGCATTTGCGAACTTCCCAGCAGCGCAGCATCAGGATAGAACGCAAAAAACCAGGCGGCTACTTTGGCCGCGCCCTCTCCCCACAATCGTCGCACGAAGGCCCAGGTGAACAAAATCGCCAACGACGAAACCGCAGCAGTCAGGACGACCATGATGAGCGGTTGATGCACTCCTCCCCCAAGATAACGATAAATCAAGGCACTCAAAAACAAGAGTCCCCCATATTGATCCACTGCGAGATAAGCATCGAAGGCTTCCGAGAGAGGCCGGTTCGATTGCGCCAGTTCCCAGGCTGCCGTGTCGCGTTCGTAGGCGTCGGCCATGACGTACCCGGCGACTTCAGCGTCAGAGTGATATCCCCAAAGGGGAAGCGCGATGAACCAGAATGCACCCAGGGCCAGACGGAAAGCCGCAGCCCCAAGCAATAACCAGATCAACCAGCGGGGAACGGACTCCTTTTGGGTGGCTCGCAGACTCCCAAAGAGGAGTCCTGCCCCCAGGAGGGATGCTGCGAAGAAGGCCCCCCATCCCTGAAGGGATGCGAAACCCGAAGAGATCCAGGCCAACCCGAGCGAAAGAAGAAGCAATCCGATAGAAACAACAGCAATTCGCTTTTGCATGAAGTCCTACAAACCCTCGAGGATCTTTTCGGCCCGGGCTTCCCAAGAATATTTTCGAGCATCGAGGCGCGCCTGACGAGCCAGCGCTTCCCGGCGCGAGGGGTTTGTTCGTAACTCCTGAATCGCCGTCACCCAGGCATCGAGGTCATCCGGGGGCAACAGGATGGCATTCTCGGAAGTCAACGTTTCTCGCAATACCGGCAGATCACTTGAAATCACTGGCCGCCCACAGGCCAGGTATTCGAACATCTTCATCGGGCTGAGATAGCGGGCAATGTCGCCGCCAGAAGAGGCCGCCACCCGCTCTTGATAAGGCATCAGCAGGACATCACTGGCCGCCTGGTACCGCGGCAGTTCGGCGTTCGACACGAATCCTGTCAGGATGACATTCACGATGCCCGCCTTCTCGATTTCGGCGCGCATTCTGGCTACGTCATCCGGTTCGCCGCCGACGAGCATGAACGTCACATCAGGTTGGCGATTTGCCAGGGGGAGCAGCAGTTCGACGCCGCGACCGGGATAGAGATGGCCGGTATATCCGAGGGTGAAGCGTTCAGGAAGCGAGAGCGCAGCGCGAGCATCGGCTGGGGCAGGGAGATTGACGTAACGCTCCAGGTCCACCCCATCAGGGGCGATGAGCGTAAAGGGGGGCGCCGGCAGGGGAGAAAACCTTCGAGCCAAATCATCTCTCAGGGCGCGCGTGATCAACACCAACCGGCGCGCGCCGCGCCCCTTCGAAAACAGATTCAACAACATCGCTGCGCCGCGCCCCTTCGGGAAATCGTGAATCTCATAAATCGTCGAAATTCCCAACCAACTGGACAGCGCGGCGGACTGGGGCAGGCGGGTGTAGATCAAATCGGCGCCCCGCTGCCGGGCATAACGCACCGCCCGGTAGCCATAATCATAACGGCGCATCCAGGAGCGAGCGGGCAGCCATTCCACTTGAAATTGATGTTGCAAACCGTAGTGGCGCGCGAGCTCGTCCCAGGGTTCACCCTCACCCCCCGCTCTGGCGGACTCCCCCCTCTCCCAACAGGGAGAGGGGGGCCGGGGGGGTAAAGGTGAAGTCACGAATACCTCATGTCCCAAGACAGTCATCGCCTGCGCCATTTTCATCACCTGGATGGTATTGGCGCGGCGTGCGGGGAGATAGGTCGGGGCAATCAGGCAGATCTTCATGTTTCAGGCTCAACTTGCGCCTGGCCTCGGACATCCAATAGGACGCGGATGACGGCTGCCCCAACGGTGAAGAAATAATAGCCGGCCAGTAAACCCGCGAAAGCCAGATAGCCATAGCGAGGTACAAGGAGAAAGATCGCCGACACCTTGAGCGCCATCCCGCAGAAATTGATGATGGTAGGAAACACCGCCCTCCCCAGGGATAACAGCGCCACCCGATTCCAGTAGAAGATATTGACAAAGGTGTAGCCGATGAGCAGGATGACCAGGGGCGCATAGGCTGGCAGATATTCTGGGCCGTAGCTGACTCCAATCAGCCACTTGCCAAAAATGATCAATACCAAAGTGACCGGCACAGAATAGATTGCTGCCAGCCGCGACCCCTGGCGCAGCACATACCGCACGTTATCCCAGTTGCGACGGGCGATCTCGCGAGTCAGTTCCGGGAAGGTGGCAGTCGGCAAGGGGCTTACCGGCAATTGTAAAAGATTGGTGATGGCCAGGGCTGTCTTATAGTAGCCAGCCTGGATAGGGCCGATGAAAGCGGAAACCCATAGCACCTCGCTATCCTTAGCAACCAGGCTGATGGTGCTGCTGAGATTGGTGCTGAAGGCAAAGGCCAGCAAGTCGCGGCGTTCATCTTTCAAGAGGCTGAGCGGCGTCCGCCACCAGCCCGCGCCCCAGGCGCGCCGGGCTTCGATCAACGCGGCGATGGTGACAGAGAGCGAATATACGATCTTGCCGATCATGTACGCCAGAACGATGGCTGTCAACCCGCCTTTCGCAAAGAAGATGATCACGGTCAAGGCCAGGATCATGGCGCTCTGAGCTGCCGTAGCGGTAGCGATGACCCGGAAACGATCGAGAATTTGCAGCAAGCCGCTGGCGCTCTCGTATATCACATTGGCCAGGACGATACAACCATAAATCTGAAACCAAAACGCCAGCCCGGCATCCTGGGCGAAGTATTGCGCGCCAAGGGGGGCCAACCCCCAAATCAAGGCCAATGCCACAAGCGATCCGCCGATCTCCAGCAAACCGGCCATCTTGAACACTGCTGCAGCGCGCGGATGATCACCTGCTTCCTGATAGTGACCGACATAGCGCACCACTAATTCGTTCATTCGGAAGGAGGCGAAGCGGTTGACCACACTGGTAAATTGGGTGATAGAGCCTAGAATGCCGAAATTGGCCGGCCCGAGGAGTCGGCCAGCTAAAATACTCTGAAACACACTCATCCCCGCCGCCAGACCAGTTGCGCTCAGTAAATAACTGGCATTGGTGACGATGCGGCGAAGAAGCTCATTTTCGAGGATGCGCTTGTAAATCAAATGATCTTCAATTCCTTTGCCCAGGTACGATTGGCGTTGTACCATTCGATCGTTCGGCTGATCCCTTCTTCCAATCCTACAGCGGGCTTCCAACCCAGAAGTTCACCGGCCTTGGAAACATCCGCCAGATTGGCTTTCATATCAGCCCTGGCGAAAGGATGGTATTGGATCACCGCCTTTCGGCCAACATGTTCCTCGATAATGCCGATCAAATCATTCATCGTGATAGACTCATGCCCTCCTAAGTTGAAAATCTCGAAGCCGACATCCTTCAACCCCAAGATCACGCCGCGAGCAATATCATCGATATAAGTATATCCACGCGACTGGCTGCCATCCCCATTGAGATGTAAAGTTTCACCTTCGGTGATCCAACGGATGAAGCGAAAAACAGACATATCCGGGCGGCCTGCCGGCCCGTAGACTGTAAAAAAGCGTGCGATGCTGACATCAATATCATAAAGATAATGATAGGCATGGGCGATGGCCTCTGCGCCCTTTTTGCTGGCGGCGTAAGCCTGCAAAGGCCGGGCACTATCGGCGGTCTCTGGCGTTGGCAAAGGGGCGTCGGCGCCGTAGATACTCGAAGTAGATGCCAAAATGAACTTCGAAATGCCCTGTCGTTGACACAGCTCCAGGAGATTAAGCGTGCCTGTGATATTCGTATCCACATAAACCCAGGGGTTTTCCACGCTGGCGCGAACCCCCGCGCGAGCGGCCAGGTTGATCACGGCGTTCAGCGTTGACGCGTTCGAACGCTCGAACGCCTGGAGAAAATCTCGATCAGAGATATCGAGGCGATAGAACTCGAATCCATCCCGATCGCGTAAGTTTCTCAATCGGTATTCCTTCATGCGCACATCGTAGGCGTCGTTGATGTTGTCCAGACCCACAACGGTATGCCCCGTGTCGAGCAGCATTTCAGCTACCCGGGCAGCGATGAATCCAGCGACCCCGCTAACCAGGTAATTAGCCATAATTCGCTCGTCCTTCGATATACTTGACTGTGGATGGCAGACCGCCGACCGCGGAAAAGCCAGAAAACATTCATGGGCTGCGGTCGGCGGTCGGATATCAGTGGTCAATGACTATAGCCGCGCAACTTTGGGGTTCTTTCGCCCCATCTCTCCTAGAGCATTGCGCGTATCTACAATGCAAGCCGCCGCATCCAGAATGGCGGCGTAGTCATAGTTGCTGTGATTCGTGATGATCACAACACAATCTGCATCTCGAACCGCGGCCATCAAATCCGTGACACTCTGCAACTCGAGCTCTTCTTCCGTTATTTTCGCGACATAAGGATCGTGGTAACTTACCTTGGAACCACTTTGTTCCAAGAGACCAATCACATCCAGAGCCGGTGATTCGCGCAAATCGTCAATATCCGGTTTGTATGCGGCGCCCAACACCAGAATTCGGCTGCCTTTCAAGGGCTTGCCTAGCTCGTTCAAGGTATCCTGCACTTTGCGGACGACATAGCGAGGCATCCCCAGGTTGATCTCCGAAGCCAGTTCGATGAAGCGGGCTGTGTAATCCAACGAACGGAGTTTCCATGACAGATAAAGCGGGTCAATGGGAATACAATGCCCGCCCAAACCTGGGCCGGGGGTGAACTTCATGAAACCGAAGGGTTTGGTCGCCGCGGCATCTATCACTTCCCAAACATCGATTCCCAGGCGATCACACATTACAGCCATTTCGTTGACCAGGCCGATATTGATCATCCGAAAAGTGTTCTCGAGCAATTTAGCCATTTCCGCCACCTCAGCGGAGGAGACAGGAACGACAGTTTGGAGGGCGCCGCGATACCAGGTGGAGGCTACCTCCGAGCAGGCTTCTGTGATTCCGCCAATCACCTTGGGTGTGTTGATCGTGGTCCAATCTTCTCGCCCGGGGTCAACGCGCTCGGGGGAAAACGCCAGGAAGTAATCTTCGCCCACGATGAGATCGTTCTCCTCGCCCAATTGGGGCAGCAGGATTTCCCGCGTCGTGCCGGGGTAGGTGGTCGACTCGAGTACCACGACCATGCCGGGGTGCATGTACTTCGCCAACTCGCGAGTGACGGATAGGATGAACGATAAATCCGGGTCGCCAGTCTTCCGCAAGGGGGTCGGCACACAAATGCTGACCGCATCCACATCCACCAATACCGAAAAGTCGGTGGTCGCTTTCAACTTCCCGGCTTCGGCCAGGCGCGCAACCACTTCCGTGGGCACATCCTGGATATAGCTTACGCCTTGATTCAGTTTTTCGATCTTTCTCGAATCGGGGTCAATACCAATCACCTCGAACCCAGCTTCGGCAAAGACCGTGGCAAATGGCAAACCGACATAACCCAAACCAAGTACTGCAACGCTGGCAGTTTTGTTTTGCAACTTTTCTAACAGGGTATCTTTTGTATTCATAATTCTTCTTTCCTAACCCGGACTAGCCCTTCGGCTTTGCTCAGCCCTTCGGCTTTGCTCAGGACAGGCCGGAATCCTTCGTCAGTGCTCAGGACAGGCCAAACCGGGAATATTGAACCGCAAAGACGCCATGAGCGCAAAGAAAACCTAATAAAAAACTTCGCGCCCTTCGCGTCTTCGCGGTGAATTTTCTTGTTTTTTGCCTGCACTGTGCGCAGGCACACGTGTGCAAGAATTTCATTTCTAAGGTACAAGAATAGGTTAGAAGCAAACAGATGGTACATTAAACCACAAATCCACGAATTCCCCATCCTGATTTAAATCATGAGTCCACTGAAGAAACAACGAATAGTGGATTCGGGGCGGCATACATGGGGGCGCGTGCTTCGCACGCGCCCCCATGTATGCCGCCCCGCCCCCTCTTTCAGGAGTTTATTCAGTGAACACGATCATCAAAACATGCTGAGTTGTTTGGGGTCCGATTTTTCAACAGTGGGTTCGATTTCATATTCTGGGGCGCTCTCTGCCGAGGCGATCAAAGCAGGCAGTCGCGCAAAATCGCTTACCAGAACGGAACGCAAAGAAGGTTGATGCAACGCGGCGGCCGGGTGATACATGGGCACGATCAAGCGCCCCTTTAAACGCATTGCCCGCCCGTGAACTTCGCTGATCTTGGCATTCGGAATGAACTTTCCCATCGAGTAACGCCCCAGCGTCACGATCACTTTTGGATTGATGGCCTGTATCTGTTGCTCCAAATAAAAATCACACGTACTTAGCTCTTCTAGATGAGGGTCGCGATTGCCTGGCGGTCGGCATTTCACCACATTGCCAATGAAAACCTGCTCCCGTCGCATACCAATCTGGTCTAACAATTCATCTAAAAATTGACCTGCTGGGCCAACAAAAGGACGACCCTGCTCATTTTCATGAAAACCCGGCCCCTCGCCAATGAACATGATCTCTGCATTTGCCGGACCTTCCCCCGGCACCCCTCTCTTCCTGGAAAAATGTAAATCGCATTTCGTGCACACTTGAACTTCCCGTTCCACTTTAGCAAGGATTTCTTCGGAATTCATGGGAATATTTCTCCTTCTTCTGCGAAATCGAGGGGACAGTCGCTTGTGAAGCGACTGTCCCCTCGGTTACACGATACACAAATACATCACCCTGGGATCGGTTCTCCGTGATGAAGATAGATAGGTGACAGGGTGGCAGGGTGGGCATCATCCCCCGCCTCCCAGCGCTTCCAGGCCAGTTCCGCCAGCACCGCTGGCCGGCGGACCGATTGGGCTGGCGAGGTCAGTTGAACATTTTTGTACTTACGCCCTAACCGTTGACGAGCCTCTTCATCCAGCTCGCCACACACGATCGTGGGTTCGGTAATACTGTCGGCTAATCCATCGAGAGTCAGAGATTCGAGCCTGCCTGTCGATTGCCATTGCCTATTGACGCTATGGTACCACCCTACCGCCAACCGTTTGCGCCCAGCCGCTAACACAGCGACAAATAGCTTATCCGCAAGAGGCTGTGCGGCAGCCAATACATCCAGTGTCGGTACGCCAATCAAAGGGATATGTTCGCTGAAAGCCAGCCCTTTTGCAAAGGCCAGTCCAATGCGCAGCGCAGTAAACGAGCCTGGGCCTGTCGCCACACCGAGGGCGCTGAGGTCCCCGGGCGTAACGCCGGTTCTGACAAGCATCTCGGCGACAGCAGGGGCAAGCTCCACAGTATGATGACCCTGGCTGGTCCAGGCCGTCTCGGCCAGCACCTGAATGCCATCATACAAAGCGATCCCCACCATGCGTGTGGATGTATCCACAGCCAATAACATCACGAAACTCCAAAAATCTGCTTGCGGAAATGACCCAACAAAACCTGGTGGTGATCGCCACGCGCTGAAAACAAGAACTGGCGCTGCGTCTCGTCCAGCCATTCCAGGTTTACCGAAATACGATCCCCGGGGAGGGCGTCTTCGATTCTGTCAGCCCACTCTACGACTAGCGGCCCCCGCTCCAACATGCTCTCCAAATCTAGATCAATGGCTTCCGCTGATCCGCTCAGCCGGTAGGCATCCAAATGAGAAAGCCGCCGACCATCGAGCCGGCGATATACGTTGACCAGCACAAAGGTAGGACTCGAAACAGGGTCCAGCGACCCCCACCCGGCGGCAATGCCTTGCACCAGCGTAGTCTTTCCGGCGCCCAAATCCCCCACCATCCCGACCACATCACCCGACTGCAATAAAGCGCCCAAACGCATCCCTACCCGCCGGGTCTGCTCAGTGCTGCGGCTGATGATCTCTAGTGAGTGGGGATCAAGGATAGGGGACATGAGAGGTTTCTTTAGTGAGATAAGAATCTTTTTGCGCTAGAACTCCCAGGCCAGATCACTTGCGCCACTTGACAGTCACCCGACTGTCATCGTATTGCAAAGCAGCTAATACTTCTCCTTTGTCTAGCTTGGGTGGTGACTTCAACGAAACCAATAAACATTCTTCCGGCACAGGTTCGATGATCGTAAATTGTGATCCGTGCGGCTGCCAGGTAAACGGTTTTTGCACCCCAGGCACAAACTCCTAAAACGACATCGTCCAGCCCAACGTTGGATGGTTTCCATTCTGCGCCAATGCAGGATGCAAAAATTTGCTCCCATTCGCTGCCTGCCACAT
>Ga0194126_10005934_pt1 | contig 17697 bp, 15 predicted proteins | sample TA2KigC150mmetaG_FD_148641 | JGI IMG/M metagenome (GOLD analysis project Ga0194126, IMG submission 148641) | Freshwater microbial communities from Lake Tanganyika, Tanzania - TA2015035 Kigoma Deep Cast 150m | ecosystem: Environmental > Aquatic > Freshwater > Lake | place: Tanzania: Lake... | reverse complement strand
CAGATCAAAGGAATAGCCGCGAGACATGCTGCGCCTCCCAAATCAGAGCCATACGCAGACTCCCGCATTCCCAGCCCGATGGGAATCCCAAAACCAGACCGATTCACATCAACTGGGGAGCGCTCTAGAACATGCCGCAGCCATAAGAGCAGGCCTTTGGCAACAGACATGCCGTCGCGCTTCTTAAGCGAATACGCCACTTCCAAGGGAGAACGTACGGGAATCACCACATGTGGAGTAATGCCCATTTCGCCGAAAACGCTCGTCCAGAACGGCATGAATCGGCATGCTCGCGGATCCTTCACAACCGCTAAAGAGGCATCTGGATATTCCGAGTTGAAAATATTCTTGGCGCGACGTTTGAACGCCTCGCTTACGGGAGTGGAATACCAGTCCGGATTGAATCTGCGCCAGTCATGCCAATAAGAGCCGGCGGAATCCAACAATTCATCGTGAAATTGCATCAATGCGGCGGATTCGAAATACCCGCGTTCATTACCGGAGTTGGCAAACAACACATGCTTAGGAAGCTGGCAGCCGAGTTTCGACAGCACGCCTGCGACAGCGCTTGTTCCGCTTCGATGCATGCCCAAAACCATTATGAGAGCAGGCCCGTTGATCCCATCCATGCGCGCGCTATCCGCGTTGCTTGGATTTGCGAGATTTTTTTTGGGGGACCCGTTTGTTTTTCGTGAACCAGACGAATGAATGCGGACGGCCATACAATTCTCCACGGCACACCTTGAGCCGGTTCCTTGAAAACCCGCCAAACAATTGTTCAACGACGACAAATCGAGCGGGGCCTAGTCTTCGCTGCACTATAGAATCAAATTATGGCCCCTGTCTGCCTTATCGTCGCGAGAGTTCAGCGACTCGGCGCAACCAGCCGTTCGATCCCAGGATGTCACGGCGCAATTTTCCGCGGAACGATAATGACGGGCGCTGCGCTTCTCCTAGAGCAGGTTCCGAAAAAGTTGACAGACTTTTTCGATGAGAACCTGCTCCAACGTTTTGATTTTGAGCGATTCCTTATCGATCACATGACTCCATGTGATCGGGAAGCGCTCTAGGAGCGGCGACCGTTTTGGCTATGCAAATGAATACGTAGAGTTCCTGTTCAACGCCGCGCGCCGCGAGCGGCATCATGTCGCCATCGAGAATGAGGTCGTTCGTAACGACATCCATCTTCAACAGCAGCGCCTCGCCAAAATTAGGCTCTCAAATCGTCAGCGTTACTTTGCCGGAGAAAGCGAAAGAGATCGAAATGCGACGCCGAGCGTTCGCTGGTCCTGGCTGACGCCCAGATCACGCGGACAAATCGCCTTTGGCATCAAGAAGGTCACGAGCCAATCGCCGGACTGGAGAAGCACCGTTTCGATTCGCGTCGACTGGACCCCGGCGTTGAGGACGGGCCAAAAGGCGACGAACACGCCATTAATGAATACGTAGAGTTCCTGTTCAACGCCGCGCGCCGCGAGCGGTATCACGTCGACCTTGAGAATGAGGTCGTTCTTGATGAAATCCATCTTGAACCGGAGCTTCGCTATATGTCCGGTCCATGTGTGTTGCTTGTCATTATTGTCGTGCAGCCATCCGTCGCCCGCCCAAAGTCGATAGTCGCCCAACGATCCGAACTGCACGGAAAAAGGAATGCCTGACATGGATTTTCGACCCTCGTTTGCGTGGGACGACTATGGCGCGCCTGTTCTTGAAATGATTTGTGAAACCAAACCCTGGCAACATGTTAGCCTACAGCCGGTGAAGTTGTCGAGGACGACCCGCAGAAAAAAACAACTTGTGGCGCAGAATCCGGCAATCGGCTGAAATTGGCGCGCCACGCATCGCCAAATTCAAAGGCAAGGATGACGCGCTGCGCCTATCTCGCGCATGCAGGCGCGAATCGACTCCATCCGCCCGCGAATTCCGTCCGGCCGAAGCAGTCGTCGCGACCGTTCCAATGCGCAAGGCGACCCGCAGACATGTCGATGCGGGCAATGGTAAGCGAATGTTCACTCGCCGCCGGCGCGACGGCGGCGAGGGGTTTTTGCCGACGAAATTTGTCCACAAAGAATCGGCCGACCGCGCCTGAACATCGCCAGGCGAACGCCGGCCGCGCCACCGGACGGCGGTAAAGCGAATCAAAAACCCCCGGCTCGCGCCGGGGGTTTTTCAACTTTCGGATACCGGCCCATGGGCCGGCTTCATTGACCGGTTCGCCGTCAGAACAGCGGCGAAAGGAGGCTACCGCCGAAGCGATAGGTCAGACCGCCGGAGATGACGATCGGATTGATCGGCAGCGACACTTTGACCGGGATGTAGATCGCTCCCAGCGCGGGCGCTCCCGGCACGAAAGCCGCCACCGTGGAGTGAACCATCGGGTGCAGACCCATGTATTTGAAGTCGACGTTCACGCCCCAATGGTCGTTGAGCATATAGTCGAAGCCGGCCTGCGCGACCGCGCCCCAGGAAGGAGCGACCGTGGCGTATTGGAATGTGCTGAGCACTCCCGCAATGCCCAGACCGGCAAGCGTCGAACCCGCCCCCATCGGGATCCCCCAAACGTCGTTGTTGACGCGGGTGTTCCAGAAGGTCGTGAAGTTTACGCCGACGCCCAACTAACGCTGGAACTGGCCGAAGTTGGTGAAGTGGTATTGCGCCATGATCGACGGCGGGAACAGCCAGGCGCGGGCGAAGTCGCTGGCGATCGTGCCGGTGCCCTGGATGTGATGCGGCGTGACGCAGCAGATCGCTTCGATCGCCCAGTTCTTGGTGAGGAAATAGGCGGCGTCAAGCATCGGGATGATCGCCGTCGACGTATTCGTGCTTGCGCCGACGATCTGGCCATTGCCGCCCGTGAGGCCCGAGAGCGCGCCAATCGAGCCCAAGCCAGGATATCCGGAGCCCTGGTCGTAGACCCGGCCATGGCCGTCCAGCGGAATGACGCCGGCGACCTTCAGGCGGACCTGAAACGGCTGATAGCTGTCGACGAAGGCCGGCGGCGGTCCCTTGACCGACGGCAGCGCGCCGGCGGCGCTCGACGGCGCGATCGCCGCGAAGGGATCGAAGTGCCAGTTCACGCCGGCGCGAACCGTGTGAATGCGGGTCGGCGAGTTCTGCGTCCCGGCGAACAGCGGCATTGTAGGGCCGAGGGCCCCCCCGAGGATCGCCGGAACGCCGCCGTTAAGCGGCACTGAATTCGCGCGCGTATTGCCGAGATCGACATAGAGATATTCGGCCTTGAGCGACCATGACGGGAACATGGAAGGCGACCATTCGAGGCCGCCGCCCGCCGCCCAGCCGACTTTGGTGTTGTCGTAATAGCCGTGGCCGAGCGCGCCTCCGCCGACGAGCCCTGCGCCCACGAAGGTGTAATTGTCGGCGAACCCGACATTGTGGACGACCTGGCCATAGGCGAAGCCGCCCGTGCCGTAAACCATCAGATTGGGCATGGAAGGCAGCGTCAAGCCGACCCGGCCGCGCACCGTGCCGAACCAATCGACCTTTTTCGTCGAATTTACCGACTGCAAATGGGGTCCTATGGGCAACGCTTGGGCGATTCCGACCGCGGCGTTGCCGTGGGACCCAATATCGGCGGCCTGGATGTCCGTCTCGAAGCCAATGACGAGCCAGGGATTGAACTGATAGTTGTAGCCAAGCTGGCCGCCGCCCACGACGCCCTGCAGATTCTGTCCGGTCGTCCAGGCTGAACCGAACGGCACAACAGCGAGGGCGCCCGGGCTGATATAGCTGAGGCCGCCGGTCTCCTGCGAGCTGGCGCCGAAGGCATAGCCGATGTTGACGCCGCCGTAGAGACCTGTCCAGGTGAACGCCGGAGGCGGCGGCGGCGGCGGAGCCTTATAGCGGGGCAGATCGGCGGCGCTGGCCGCGCCGGCGCCCGTGACCAAAAGCGCGGCGATCGCAGCGCGGTTAAAATTTTTCATGGGAACCCCCGGATTAAATTCTGCGGTGGACGGTCGACGACAATGGCGCCGAAGTCCCTGTCACGTTGCTATAAAATTTTGGTAATGCAACTGCGGCTGACGCAAAATTGGGCTGTGGCGTGCGTATTCTTTGCAGTTGTGGCTCTAGGGCAACAATCCCTGTAAGTCATGTGAGATAGCCGGCGCGGCGTTGCTGCAGCCGCTGCCATGCAGCGTGCCAGAGGTTTGACCTTAGGCAATCGCACGGCTTGCCGGGCCAGACGCTGCGCAGTAATCCTTCCGCCGCCGCAACGCGGCAAAGACCGTCGAAGCGCGCGGTGATTTCATTCAAAGCGAGGATAAGTGAGCGCGTCTGAACCCGCCGTCACGCCGGAGCTAGCCGCCGCCCACGGCCTCAAGCCTGATGAATATGAGCGTATCCTGAGCCTCATCGGCCGCCGGCCGAGCTTCACCGAGCTCGGCATTTTCTCAGCCATGTGGAACGAGCACTGCTCTTATAAGTCGTCGCGCATCCATTTGCGCAAACTGCCGACAAAGGCGCCATGGGTGATTTGCGGTCCTGGCGAAAACGCCGGCGTGATCGACATCGGCGATGGCGACGCCTGCGTCTTCAAGATGGAGAGCCATAACCACCCCTCATTCATTGAACCCTATCAAGGGGCGGCGACGGGCGTGGGCGGCATCCTGCGCGACGTGTTCACGATGGGCGCGCGGCCGATCGCCTGCCTGAACCTCCTGCGCTTCGGCCGTCCGGCGCATCCGAAGACGCGCCGACTCGTCGCGGGCGTCGTCGCCGGAATCGGCGGCTATGGCAATAGTTTCGGCGTGCCGACGGTCGGCGGTTCGACCGAGTTCGACGCCTCCTATGACGGCAACATCCTCGTCAACGCCATGGCGGTGGGCTTGGCGCGCGCCGATTCGATTTTCTACTCGGCCGCCGCCGGGGTGGGAAATCCGATCGTCTACCTGGGCTCCAAGACGGGGCGCGACGGGATTCACGGGGCGACGATGGCTTCGGCGTCCTTCGAGGAGGACGCCGAGGAAAAACGTCCCACCGTCCAGGTCGGCGACCCTTTTTCCGAAAAGCTGCTGCTTGAGGCCTGCCTGGAGCTTATGGCGTCGGGCGCGGTCATCGCCATTCAGGACATGGGCGCCGCCGGTCTCACCTCCTCGGCGGTCGAGATGGGCGCCAAGGGCGATCTCGGCATTGAACTCGACCTCGACGCCGTGCCCTGCCGCGAAGTCGGCATGAGCGCCTATGAGATGATGCTCTCCGAGAGCCAGGAGCGCATGCTCATGGTCTTAAAGCCCGAACTCGAAGAGCGGGCCGAGGCGATCTTCAGGAAGTGGGGACTGGATTTCGCGATCGTCGGCAAGACCACCGACACGTTGCGCTTCGTCGTCAAGCACAAGGGCGAAGTGAAGGCCGACCTGCCGATCAAGGAACTGGGCGACCAGGCGCCGGTTTACGATCGGCCCTGGACGCCGACGCCCAAACAGCGGGCGCTCGACCCGGCGTCGATCGAGGCGCCGCTGTCGGATCGCGAGGCGTTGCTGAAACTCCTCGCCACGCCAAACCTGTGCGCCAAGCGCTGGGTCTGGGAGCAGTACGATCACCTCATTCTCGGCAATAGCGTGCGCGCGCCAGGGGGCGACGCCGCCGTAGTCAGAGTCAAGGAGGGGCCGAAGGGCCTCGCGCTTACGACCGACGTGACCGCGCGCTATTGCGCCGCCGACCCTTACGAAGGCGGCAAGCAGGCGGTCGCGGAAAGCTGGCGTAATCTCACCGCGCGCGGCGCGACGCCGCTGGCGCTCACCGACAATCTCAATTTCGGCAATCCGGAAAGGCCGGAATATATGGGCCAGTTCGTCGGCTGCCTGCAGGGGATCGGCGAAGCCGTGCGAGCGCTCGATTTCCCGATCGTTTCAGGCAATGTTTCGCTTTACAACGAGACGCAGGGCGCCGGCATTCTGCCGACCCCGGCCATCGGCGGCGTCGGGGTCATCGCCGACGTCGCCAAGGCGGCGCAGACCGGCTTCGGGCGAGAAGGCGACGCAATCCTGCTTATCGGCGAGACCTCAGGCTGGCTTGGCCAGTCGGCCTATGCGCATGATCTTTGCGGCCGGACCGACGGCGCGCCGCCGCCGGTCGATCTCGCCGCCGAGCGCCGGAACGGCGACTTCGTGCGCGAACTGATTCTTTCCGGCCGCGCCACGGCGGCGCACGACCTCTCCGACGGCGGCCTCGCCGTCGCGCTGGCCGAAATGGCGCTCGCCGGTAACATTGGCGCCGAAATCACGGCGCTGCCCGCGGGCCTTCAGCGCGCGGCCCTGTTCGGTGAAGATCAGGCGCGATATTTGATTGCGACCAGTGAGACGCTGCTTGCAACCGCCTTGGCCATGGAAGCGCGGATACCCGTGCTGTCTATAGGCCGCGTCGGGGGCGACGCCTTGATCCTGCCGGGCGAGGCGCCGATATTGCTCGCCGAGCTGCGAAAGGCGCATGAAACGCCGCTGCCGGCCTTCATGGCCGGCGAAGACAATGCGTTTTCGGGCGCTTTCCCGACACAGGTGTCATAAAATGCCCATGCCCGCCGCTGAAATCGAGCGACTCATCAAGGCAGCCATCCCCGACGCGCAGGTGGAGCTGACCGCGCTCGTCAACGATGATGATCATTGGGCGGCGACGGTCGTCTCCGAGCGCTTCCGCGGACTCACGCGCGTCAAGCAGCATCAGATGGTCAATGCCGCCTTCGGCGACCGTCTCGGCGGCGAGCTGCATGCGTTGCAGCTGACGACGCGGGCGCCGTAAATTCTTCTCACCGGCGCCTTGAACGCCGCAACAAAGGCTAATGAAAATGTCCGACGACACAAACGCCCGCATCAAGAACGAAATCGAATCGAGCGACGTCGTGCTCTTCATGAAGGGCACGCCGCAGGCCCCGCAGTGCGGTTTCTCCATGCAGGTGGTGCAGATCCTCAATCACCTCGGGGTGCCTTATAAAGCGATCAACGTGCTCGCCGATGGGGCGATCCGCGAAGGCATCAAGGCCTATTCGAACTGGCCGACGATCCCGCAGCTTTACGTGAAGAACGAATTCATCGGCGGCTGCGACATCGCCAAGGAAATGTTCCAGAGCGGCGAGCTTGTCGCCTTGTTCGACAAGGAAGGCGTGCCTCACGCGCAATCTGGCAAAGCGTAAGCCTTATCACCGTCTTTTAATGGTTGATGCGCGTCGCTCGTTGAGCGGCGCGCATTTGTTTTTTCGATCGATCGTCGTCGCGCCACCACTGCTGCGGCGCACAACAGCCCGCGGAGGGGCGAAATATCCTACACTTTTTTATGACAAAGAGATGAAGGACTCTCTTCTCCACAGAGGCGTCACGAGCATCCCGCCCGTGAGCGCGCGTTTGGGATGGAGAATACGATGTCTTGCAAACTCGTCTTTGCCGCTGCGGCGGTCGGGGTGGCGCTTTCGACCGGATCGGCCTTCGCCTATGAGCGGCACTATAATTTTGGCCAGGTTTGGGGCGACGCGGTGCGCGAGCACAGGCGCGATGAAGCATTGAGCGCAACCCCGCGCGATGTCATGCGGCGCTATCCGCATCAGCTGACCAACGAAGAGCCGCATGATCCGAGCGGCCGGATCATTCTCGAAGGCGCACAGTAGCCGCCACTGTCAAGAAGAAGCTCCGGTGAGATGGCGATGGACCAGCCGGAGCTTCTTTTTTTGCGCGTGTGGCGCCAGCAACGGCGCGAATCGACTCTCCGAGAAAATAAATTTTCTCTGCAGCGCAATACAGCGGAATGGACGCAGAGTCTCTCGACGGCGCCGAGCGTTAGCGCAGCCGGCAAGCCCATAGATTAAAGCTATAGATTCGCAACGTGGCCGGTTTGATTTCATTCCGCGCCTGCGGCACTGTCGGATGTGGCCAACCCGCGCCTGCAAAATTTCCTTGCCGGAACCCGCGCCTTCCGTAAGGGCGACCGAGAATCGTGAGTTTCGTTCCCATCGCCGTTACGCAGGGCGACCCCGCAGGCATTGGGCCGGAGCTCGCGCTCATGGCCTATGCCACGCGTTGCTCGCATGATCTGCCGCCCTTCTTCCTGCTCAGCGATCCGGCCTTTGTCGCGCGCATCGCGGCCAATCTGGCGCTTGAGATCCAGATCGAAAGCACGACGACGGCGCGTGCGCGCGACGTGTTCTTCCGCGCGCTTCCGGTCGTTTACGCCGGGCGCCCTGTCGCCAGCGGCGTCTCCGGCAATCCTGATGCTGCAGACGCGCCCTCGACGCTGACGTCCATCGAGCAGGCGGTGGAATGCGTCGCCAAAGGCGAAGCGCGCGCCGTCGTCACCAGTCCAATCGCGAAATCGATTCTGTACAAGGCCGGATTCAAGCATCCCGGCCATACGGAATTTCTGGGCGAACTCGCGCATCGTCATTATGGCGGCGACTACCGCGCGGTGATGATGCTGTGGTCGCAGGAACTGGCGGTAGTTCCGATGACAATTCACATTCCGTTGAGCGATGTATCGAAACGCCTGACCCGCGAGTTGATCGTCGAGTCGGGGGAAATTGTCGCGCGCGACCTCAAGGCGCGCTTTCGCGTTGAGAACCCTCGCCTCGCCTTTGCGGGACTAAATCCTCATGCAGGCGAAGACGGCGCTCTCGGCCGAGAGGAGATCGACATCATCGCGCCGGCGATCGCCGAACTGCGCGCGCGCGGCGTAGAAGCGTCCGGACCCTTTCCGGCCGACACGATGTTTCACAAAGCCGCCCGCGCCAAATATGACGTGGCGCTCTGTCCGACCCATGATCAGGCGCTGATTCCGATCAAGACGCTCGCCTTCGAGCGCGGCGTCAATGTCACGCTGGGACTTCCCTTTGTGCGCACGTCGCCCGACCATGGCACGGCCTTCGACATCGCCGGCAAGGGCGTCGCCGATCCGACCAGCCTCATCGAAGCGATCAAACTTGCAGGACGCATGACGTAAGTGGTCGACGCGCTGCCGCCGCTGCGAGAGGTCGTCGCCCGTTTTGGACTCGACGCAAAGAAGTCGCTCGGACAGAATTTTCTGTTCGATCTCAATCTCACCGCGCGCATCGCCCGCACCGCCGGACCGTTCGACGATACGATCATCGTCGAAATCGGCCCCGGTCCTGGCGGGCTGACGCGGGCGCTGCTGGCGCAGGGCGCGCGCGTCATCGCGGTCGAACGCGATTCGCGCTGTCTGCCGGCGCTCGAAGAGATCGCGGCGCATTATCCGGGCCGCTTAACGATCGTCGAAGGCGACGCGCTGGAGATGGATGTCGCGGCGCTCGTGCGGACCAACGCGCCTGTCATTCCCGACGCCCGCGCAGCGGGCGATCGGGAATCCAGTGCAAATTCCGATAGCGCCGTTGCTCTGGATTCCCGATCAGGCCGTCGGCCTGCCGGGAATGACAGCCGTGGCTCGGCCCGTATTTGCGCGAATCTTCCCTACAATGTCGCGACCGCGCTTTTGACGAAATGGATCGAGGCGGAGCCCTGGCCCTCGATCTTCGATCGCTATGTGCTGATGTTTCAAAAGGAGGTCGCGCTGCGCATCGTCGCGACGCCGAAGGAGCGCGCCGATTACGGCCGGCTCGCGGTGCTGTGCGGCTGGCGCGCAAAGGCGCGGATTCTCTTCGACGTCTCGCCCGCAGCTTTCACGCCGCCGCCGAAAGTGACCTCGTCCGTCGTCGAGCTTACGCCTAATCCCAAACCGCTCGAATGCGATCCCCGCGCTCTGTCGCGCGTCACGCAGGCCGCCTTCGGCCAGCGCCGTAAAATGTTGCGGCAGAGTTTGAAGTCGCTCGGCGTCGACGCCACGGCGCTGCTTGCCGCCGCCGGCATTGAGGAAACGAAGCGCGCGGAAGAAATCGACGTCGCGGGCTTTGTGGCGCTCGCCAATGCGCTGACGCGAGCGTGACTATCGCTATTCGCTCAGCAATTGCGCGACGAATTGCTCGATTTCCTTGTCGCGCCTTGGCCGTCGCTGCCGTTCCGCGCGCAAGATGGCGATGAGATCTTCAAAGGCGCGCTGCAGGTCGTCGTTGATGATCACATAGTCGTAGTCTTTCCAGCGCGCGATTTCTTTTCGCGCGTTCTCCAATCGTTTCTCGATCACATCGCGCGAATCTTCGGCGCGCCGTTCCAGTCTTGCGCGCAATTCGTCCATCGACGGCGGCAGGATGAAGACGGTCACCGCGTCCGCGCCCATCTTTTCGCGCACCTGGCGCGTGCCCTGATAGTCGATGTCGAAGAGGCAATCGCGCCCCTGCGCCAGTATGTCTTCGACCGGCGCGCGCGGCGTGCCGTAGAAATTGCCGTGAACCTCGGCCCACTCCAGCAATTCGCCGGCGTCGCGCATGGCGGCGAAACGGCGCTCGGAGATGAAGCTGTAATGAATGCCGTCGACTTCGCTCGAGCGCCGCGCCCGCGTCGTCACCGAAATCGAGAGCGTCAGATCAAGGCTGCGATCCTGCAGCAGCATCCGCGTCAGAGTCGTCTTGCCTGCGCCGGATGGCGAGGAAAGAATCAGGACAATGCCGCGGCGGCCGGTTCGGATCGGAGGCATGATTTTCCGAGAGCGGATGGTGCGTAGTGAGTAGTGAGTGACGGTCCCCGTGTCTACTCACTCGATATTTTGAACCTGCTCGCGCAGCTGCTCGACCTCGATCTTCATTTCGAGCCCAATCGCGGTCAGCCCGGCGTCGTTCGATTTGGCGCAGAGCGTGTTGGTCTCTCGGCCCAGCTCCTGCGCCAGAAAATCCAGGCGGCGTCCGACCGGACCTCCCCCGGCGAGAAGCTTTGAAGCGCTCTCGACATGCGTCTTCAACCGGTCGAGCTCTTCGCGTATGTCGGCCCGAACCGCCAGCAGCGCCGCCTCCTGATGAAGCCGATTGGGCTCGAAGGCGTCGGCGCTCTCCAGCAGTCGCGCGAGCTGCTGTTTCAGCCGGGCGCGAATCGCCTCCGGCTGGCGCGCCGGCGCGGCGTCGGCCTGCGCCGCAAGCGTTGATATGCGATCGAGCCGCTGACGCAGAACTTCCGCCAGAGCTTCTCCCTCCGCCTTGCGCGAGAGGATCAGCGCATCGAGGGCTTCGTCGAGCGATTCGAGAATGCGCGCCTCGATCTCGGCGCGCTCTGCTTCGGAAAGCTCCGGCTCGACGATTTCGACCACGCCGCGCACCGCAAGCAGGCCATCAAGCGTCGCAGGTCCGACATTGGCGGGCGCCGGCCGTTCGGCGAGCGCAGCGAGAAGCGCGTCGAGGGCGGGACGGTTGAGACGGGCGATTTGGCTTTCGTCTTCGCGCCTTGCGGCGAGATTGGCGAAGACCGCCCCGCGCGCGAGCCGCGCGGCGATTTTCTCTCGCGCCTTGATTTCCACCGAGTCGAAATCGGTCGGAGCGCGCAAGCGCAGATCGAGCCCCTTCGCATTGACGCTCTTGAGTTCCCAGGCGTAGCGGAAGGAGGCGACGGCGCCCTGAACGCGGGCGAATCCCGTCATGCTGTGAAGGCTCATGTACGGCGACGGCTCCGGGAAGGCGGTTTGGCGTGCGGCTTGCCGGCGCCGCGCCTGACAACCGCGGCGACCTCCTTACCGCAATTCGGCGCTCGCAGGGACCGTTTTTGCTGAGGTGAGATCCCAGCTCTTGTCCCGCAGCGGGTCAAGCGAAGTGCCTTCTGACGCGTCGAAAGCGCGCGGACGAAAGGGCCGACCGCCAGTCGGCGCCAGCGCCGTGGCTTCGCGCGGCGGCGCCGCGTCCTGCACCGCTCGTTGCGAAAGCGCTTCGGGCGGTTCGTCGGAACCGGCTGCGAGGCCCAGCCGTGCGGCGCGCGCCCTCTGCTCGGCGCGCTGCGCGGGCGATACAGGATAGGCGGCGATGTCGGCGCCATCGTCAGCCTGAGCGTCAGGACCTTGGCTGGCGACCGTCGTCATGTCGGGATTGAGCCGCTCCTCCCTTTCCTCTGCGTCGGAGGGCGGCGGGCGCCTGGCGAGCAGCGACGCGTCGAATGACGCCTTGGCGGGCGGCTGCGCGGTTTCCTCTGTAAAGAAAGGCCGCGCCGGCCTGAGGCGGGCGAAGCCCGCAGCATAAGCCTGGGTCCGGTCGCCAAGGCCGCCGAGGAAGAAATCGGCCTCGGCATAGCCGAATTTGCCGAGTCGATGGGTTGCGCCGTCGTCCGCGGCCATGGAGCCGCCTGGCGGATAGTCTTCATGGCGCTCGGTGAGCGCGACGAGACGGCCGATGGGAGCCTCGGTGCGCTTATCCGGCTTGGGCGCAGGGGGCGCAGGGACGCCAGGGGTGGCGCGGTCTAACGTTTCTTCGTTCTTTTCCTTCTCCAGGCGACGCCAGTTCTGGACGTTGCGCGAATGCTGGTCGAGGGATTCGGAAAAGACATGCCCGCCCGTGCCGTCGGCGACGAAATAAAGATCGAGCGTCGGCGCCGGATGCGCCGCCGCTTCAAGCGCCGCGCGGCCGGGGTTGGCGATCGGCCCAGGCGGCAGACCGTCGATGGCGTATGTGTTGTAAGGCGTCCATTTATCAATTTCGGCGCGCATGATCGGCCGACCAAGCGTCGCCTTGCCGCCGACCAGCCCGTAAATGATCGTCGGATCCGATTGGAGGCGCATGCCCTTGCGCAGCCGGTTGACGAACACCGCGGCGACGCGGGGGCGTTCCTCGACTTTGCCGGTCTCCTTTTCGACGATCGACGCCAGCGTCACCAATTCATACGGCGTGCGCAACGGCAAGTCGGGCGCGCGCTTCGCCCAGATCGCTTCGAGCGTCTTGCGCTGATCTTCCTGCATCTTCGCGACAAGGCGCGCCCGCGGATAGCCGCGCGGGAATTTATAGGTCTCGGGTAGCAGAACGCCTTCCTTGGGAAGGTCGGCGACGTCGCCCGCGAGCAGATCGGCTTCTTTCAGCTTTTGCACGATCTGTTCCGAAGTGAGGCCTTCCGGAATCGTTACGCTGTGCATGATTTGGCGGCCGGAGGCGATCTGATCGATAACGTCGCGCAGGCTGACGTTTTTCTTGAATCCATATTCGCCGGGCTTCAGCTTGCCGAGCTTGCCTTCGAGAACGAGGCCTAGCTGCATGAGCGTGGGATTGGCGATGACGCCTTCACGTTCGAGCTGGCCGAGGATCTCGAACAAATCGCTGCGCGGGGGAATGTAGACGACCTTGTCGGCTGCGAGCGGGCCCGGCGCTTTCAATTTGTGCGTAGCGGCGATGAGACCGAAAACGCCGGCCACCAATGCGACGAGCACGAAACTCAGGAAGCCGCTCGCCATCGACAGCGTGCCCTCGCGGCGCTTCTTGCGCTTTTTTGGCGGCGGGGCCGGCGCCGCCTGTGGCTGCGATGCCTGCCTTGCGCCTTGCAGCGGGGCGCGCGGCCGGTATGCGCCTGTCGCCGGCGGGGCTGGCCCGGCGGCGGCGCGCGGGTCGGCGGGCCCGAGCAAAGGCGCTTCGGCGGTTGGCGAGGGAGGCGACGTGGTCGAAGGCGCTGGAGGCGTCGATGAAGGCGGCGCGACGGGCGGCGGATTGTGCGGCCTCGGCGCAGGCGGGGGCGCCACAGAATCCGCTGCCGTCGGTACGGGCGTCGAGACTTCAGCGGCTGGCGCGACAGGCGTTTTCGGCGGTTCGGCGCGCGGCGCTTCAACCTTCTGAAGGATAGGCGGCCGCTCCGGCTCCGACGCCGAGCCAATTGCCCCCTCGACAGGCGCGATGGGCGGCGAAACAGCGCTCTGCGGCGCGGCGGGGCTTTCATCGGATTCGTTCGATTCGGCGTCCGATGGCGCCGCGCCGAGAACCGGGGAGGCTGTTTCCGGCTTCAGCGCCGCGGCTGGCTCAGCCGGCTGCGACGCGCCAGCGTCCGTTTGCATTCCGGGCGCGTCTTTTTCGTCCGCATCGCTCATCGCAGTACGCCCATCAAAAGGTCGAAAATCTCGCGCGGTCAAATTGCCGAGGCCTTACACTATGCCTCTTTGTGGCGAATTCAGGAACGCGCCGCCTCAGTTGGCGCGTCGCAGGCCAAGAGTTTGCTCGAACGGGCCGACGAAGTTTGGGCGCGGTCAAGAGGCGCGGCGAAACAGGATTGAGGCGTTCGTGCCGCCAAAGCCGAAGGAATTCGACAGCGCGATATTGATTTCCTTCTCGCGCGCCTTGTGCGGCACGAGGTCGATGGCGGTTTCAACCGAAGGATTGTCGAGATTGCGCGTCGGCGGGGCGACATTGGCCTGCATCGCGAGAATCGAATAGATCGCCTCGACGGCGCCAGCGGCGCCGAGCAGATGGCCGATTGCCGATTTGGTCGACGACATCGCCAGCTTTGGTTCGACATTGCCAAGAAGGCGTTCGACCGCCTTGAGTTCGATCTCGTCGCCGAGCGGCGTCGAGGTGCCGTGGGCGTTCACGTAATCGATGTCGTTCACGGACACGCCGGCTCGTTTCAGCGCCGCCTTCATGCAGCGATAGGCGCCGTCGCCGTCGGGCGTCGGCGCGGTAATGTGGTAGGCGTCGCCCGACATGCCGTAGCCGATGAGTTCGGCGTAGATTTTCGCGCCGCGCGCCTTGGCGTGCTCATATTCCTCGAGCACCACGCAGCCGGCGCCTTCGCCGAGAACGAAGCCGTCGCGATCCCTGTCATAAGGCCGCGAGGCCGCTTCCGGGCGGTCGTTGAAACCGGTCGACAAGGCGCGGCATGCGGCGAAGCCGGCGACGCCAATGCGATTGACCGGCGATTCGGCGCCGCCCGCGACCATCACGTCGGCGTCGCCCATGGCGATGATGCGTCCCGCGTCGCCGATGGCGTGCGTGCCTGTGGCGCAGGCCGTCACCACCGCGGAATTCGGTCCTTTCAGGCCATGCATGATCGACACATAGCCGCCTGCGAGATTGATAATTCTGCCCGAGACAAAGAAGGGGGAAACCCGGCGCGGGCCCTTCTCTCTCAGGGTCACCGAGGTTTCATAAATCCCGCCGAGGCCGCCGATTCCGGAACCGATCAAAACGCCGGTGGTTTCCTGTTTTTCCGGCGTGTCGGCCACCCATCCGGCGTCCTTTAGGGCCTGAGTCGCCGCGCATGCGCCATAGATGATGAAATCATCTACCTTGCGCTGCTCTTTGGGATCGAACCAATCGTCGGGATTGAACGTGCCGTCCTTGCCGTCGCCTCTCGGCACGACCGCCGCGATCTGACAAGCGAGGTCGGAGACCTCGAATGTGTCGATACGCTTGAAGCCGCATTCTCCCGCGGCGAGACGGCGCCAGTTCGTCTCCACGCCGCAGCCCAAAGGAGATACGACGCCAAGACCGGTGACGACCACCCTGCGCATGGCTCTACTCTCGAACTTCTATCGTTGCAGAAAACGCCAACGGCGGCGAAACCTCGGGAAAGGAGTCGCCGCACGCTTGAACCTCGTTCGCTTCGTCAGGCGGCTTTCGCCTTTTCGAGGAACTTCACCGCGTCGCCCACGGTGAGAATCGTCTCGGCGGCGTCGTCCGGAATCTCAACGCCGAATTCTTCCTCGAAGGCCATGACGAGTTCGACGGTATCGAGCGAATCGGCTCCCAGATCGTCAATGAAATTCGCTTTGTCAACGACCTTGTCGGCTTCGACGCCGAGATGCTCGACAACAATCTTTTTCACGCGCTCGGCGACATCGCTCATCTTCTTTGATCCCTGTCTGCGTTTGGCGCCTACTCGCGCCTTATGGCGACCTGGAGCCGAGCCGGCTGGCGCGCTCCACAATCGCCATTCATCCCTTTAACTTGCAATCGCTCGCCGACCGCCCTGACACGCGCAAGACGCTTGGCGACTTGCTTGCCGGGTTGAAATCGCGGCGACGCCGCCCCTCAGCGGCGAGGGTCTGGTAGCATACTTCCCTGAGCATGGCGAGAGGCGCGCCGGGCTGTAAATAGACGCCGTTGTCGCGGTATTCAGCTGAACTTGGAGTCCAGCCACGGCGCCATGCTTCCGCCCGAACGGCGCGCCGGGGCTCCACGCCCCCAAAGGCGCTGAGAAGCACCGGCTTTTCGTCGACGCGCCTTGATAGTCCGCGATTTCCCCGCGCGAAAGAATCCGGCGCATCGACGATCGTTCCGCGGATGGCGGCGCGTGGCGAAAAGCGTCAGATCATCGCCATGCCGCCGTTCACATGCAGGGTCTGCCCCGTGACATAGGCCGCCTCGACGCTGGCGAGATAGACGCAGGCGGCGGCCACATCCGCGCCGGTTCCAAGTCTTCCGGTCGGGACCATGCGCAAGATCGATTCCTTTTGCGCGTCGGTCAGCGCGTCGGTCATCGGGCTCTCGATGAAGCCTGGCGCGACGCAATTAACGGTCACGCCGCGCGAGGCGACCTCCGCCGCGAGCGATTTCGACATCCCGATCAATCCCGCCTTGGCGGCGGCGTAATTGCCCTGCCCCGGATTGCCGGTCACGCCGACGATGGAGGTAATCTGGATGATCCGGCCGAAGCGCTTCTTCATCATCCCGCGCAGCGCCGCGCGCGACAGGCGGAACGCCGACGTCAGATTGACGTTGAGAACGGCGTCCCAGTCCTCGTCCTTGAGGCGCATGAACAGCATGTCGCGGGTGATGCCGGCGTTGTTGACGAGAATGTCCAACCCGCCCATCGCCGCCTCCGCCGCCGGCACAAGCTTCTCGGTCTCGTCCTTTTGCGAAAGATTGCAGGGCAAAACATGCGTGCGGCCGTTCAATTCGCCGGCAAGCGCCTCGAGCGCATCTTTCCTCGTGCCGGAAAGCGCCACGGTCGCGCCGGCCGAATGAAGCGCGCGCGCGATCGCCGCGCCGATTCCGCCGCTTGCGCCCGTGACCAGCGCCGTCTTGCCGTTAAGATCGAACATCGTTCCTCTCCTCCCTTTTGATTCCGCGCGCCTTATAGCGCAGTTCGAGGGCGTGGCCGTTTTTCCGCCGCGGTTCAGCGTCACTTAAGGGGCTGTGGAACGAACTGAAGGACGGTCAGAAGCGTGAAATTGGCGCGAGATCGGCTCACTTTTCGCAAGCGACGGATTCGAGGGTGAATTGCCTAGTCGTCGCTCCTGATAACGAGCGAAAACCGGCTGTGACCCAACTGCAACAGTAGAAATCTTTTGGGTCTTTTGGGCCGGATTTTACCTTCTGTTTGTTGTTTCGCGCGCAATTTTTGACCACACTCCGTCGTGCTTGGGGGTCAGCGTCCTTGAACGTCCGAAAGAGTCACAGGACTGACGCGCACCTATTAATTTAAGTTGGCTCGAACTGAAGGATAGAGAGATGAAGACAGCGATCTCGGCTCTGGCTCTAGCGACGGCGCTTTTTGCCGGCGCCGCGAGCGCCGCCGACCTTCCCTCCCACAAGGCGCCTCCGCCCTATATTCCCCCGCCGCCGATCATGACCTGGACCGGGTTCTACGCCGGTCTTAACCTGGGCGGCGGCTTCCTTGCCTCCAACTCTTCCAACCAGGGCTGGAACGGCGGCTGGAACAACGGCAATGGCAACAGCGGCGGCGTCGTCGGCGGTGGCCAGGTCGGCTATAATTTCCAGGTCACGCCGATGTTCGTCGTTGGCGCCGAGACCGACTTCCAGGGCACGAGCATCGGCTCGGGCGGCGGCGGCAACAACAACTGGTGGTTGTTGGGCGGCTTCGGCGGCAACGTCGGTTCGGCCCGCATCAACTGGTTCGGCACGGTTCGTGGCCGCGTCGGCATCACCCTGCTGAGCCCGCA
>Ga0194126_10005932_pt1 | contig 17701 bp, 13 predicted proteins | sample TA2KigC150mmetaG_FD_148641 | JGI IMG/M metagenome (GOLD analysis project Ga0194126, IMG submission 148641) | Freshwater microbial communities from Lake Tanganyika, Tanzania - TA2015035 Kigoma Deep Cast 150m | ecosystem: Environmental > Aquatic > Freshwater > Lake | place: Tanzania: Lake... | reverse complement strand
GCCTGGCTTATGTTTGGATGATTTGCCAGGGCCTATGGGTGATCGCATCCGACAAGACCGGCCTGATTGATCGAACAGACCGAATTGATAAAAGCCTCTTTCGCCTGGGGCTGGATTGGATCAAGTTTGCCTTGAAACACAACTTGGATTTCGATCCGGTTTTTCGGCTTCAGCCCATGGCATCAACTGCTAATGTACGGTAGAGAACATCCCGATCTTTGGGCAACCACAAGGGTCGCCCCTACGCCGGTTCCTCCGCCTCGATGCCCTCGAAGCGGCGGAAGTGGGTCTGGTCGAAGGTGGCGGCGCGTTTCACGCCGTGTTTGAGCATCCAGGCGGCGTTGAAGGCGTCAATGAAATCCACATTCTTCGCCGCGTACCAGGAGATGCCTTGCAGGAGCAGGTCCGAGTCTTCCACGACCAGGCCGGGCGTGCCGAGGATTGCCAGCGCCTTGTCCTGGATGTCTGCCCTGGGAAGGCGGTAGTGACTCTCCAGCGTCCAGACGATCTCGGCAATGACGAGGGCGGTGGTGACGAGACGCGCCTCCCCGCCAGCGGCGCGGCGCAGCAGGGCTTCCACCCTGTCTGCCTGTTCGGGGATATCATCCGTCAGGTAACGCAGGAACAGGTTGGCGTCGGCGAAGACCGTTTCAGTTTTCATCGTCGCTGCCCCGTTTGGCGCGCCGGGCGGTTACTTCCTTGCGGATGGCGTCGAAATCCTGTTCGCCATCCACTTTGACGCTGCCGCGCAGGTCGAGCAGGGAGCGCGGCACCGGCTTGATCGTCACCTGCCCGCTGTCGAGGACGAAGACGATCCGGTCGCCTTCCTGGACGTTGATCCGGCGGCGCACCTCGCGCGGCAGGGTGATCTGCCCGCGTCGGCCAATTCGTGTGTAAAGCATATAATTCTCCTTTTGGCTGACGTTTTATTATTTATCAGTCAAAAGGAATTATATCATACCAAAAAGCGACGGCGCACAGCGCCGTCGCCAGGATGGTTCACTGATCCCCGTCCACTGATCACTGCCCCTTCAAACCAACCACCTCGAAGACCTCCACCGGTTCCTGTTTTCCTTTGACCCGCAGCGGGGCGTAGGGGATGGCTTCCACCCGGGTTTTGACCCGTTCGTAGGCTTCGCGGCTGATCAATATCTGGTTCTTCGATGAGTTCTCCTGGATGCGCTTGGCGGTGTTGACGGCGTCGCTGATGGCGGTATATTCGAGGCGCTTGTTCGTCCCGATCCAGCCCAGCACGGCATCGCCGTAATGTATGCCGACCCCGAACGCCAGGCGCGCCTTCTCGGGCAGTTCGGCGTAGAGTTTTTCCACCGCCTGCCTCAGGTCGAGGGCGGCGCGCACGGCGCGCAGGGTGTGGTCCGGCTGGGGCAGCGGGGCGTTGAACCAGGCCATGACGGCGTCGCCCAGGAACTTGTCCACCGTGCCCTCCTGCGCCAGGACCGCCTCGGCGCCCGCCGCCAGGTATTGGTTGAGCACCGAGACCAGGTCCTCGGGCGACTGGCTCTCGCTGTAACTGGTGAAACCGCGGATGTCGGCGAACAGGATGGTGATGTCGACCCGCTTGCCTCCCACCACCAGGCTGTCGGGGTCGATCTGGTCGAGCACCGCCGGGGAGACCATCCGTTCGAGCAGGCGTCGCTGCGCTTCCAGTTTCTTGCGCTCGGTCATGTCGTCCAGCACGATGGCGACGCCCTGGGTGGTCTGGTCGGCGTCCTTGAGCGGGGAGAGGTTCAGCCGCCAGTCGACGGCGCCGCGCTGGGGCAGGGTGTGGCTGACCTCGACCCCGACGATGGGCTTGTCAGTGCGGCGGATGGCATCAAGGTGCTGGCGCAGGTCCTCGGAAAGGGTGGGCATCACCTCCTCCAACCGGTGGCCGATCAGGTCGGTGGTGTTGTGTCCGAGGATGGTCTCGGCCGCCCGGTTGCAAAGCGTGATCTGGTCCTGCACATCGGCGGTGATGACCCCACTGGCGATGGAGGCGAAGACGTTGTCCATCAGGTTTTTGAGTTCGGTCACCTCGGCCAGGGTGCGGCGGACGGAGGCGAAGAGGCGGGCGTTCTCGATGGCGATGGCCGCCTGGTTGGCGAAGATCTGCAGCAGGTCGCGTTCGGCCTCGTTGAAGATGCCGGTGCGGATGCGGTTATCGGTGTAGATGACGCCGATCAGTTCCGTGCGCACCTTGAGCGGCACGCACAGGATCGAGCGCAGGTTGTAAGCCACGATGCTTTCCTGGCCGCCGAAGCGCGGGTCCTCCTGGGCGTTGGTGGTCAGGACGGCCTCGGCGCTGTCGATCACGCGCTGGATGATGGTGCGGCTGATGGCGAACTCGCCGGGATTGATCGATTCCTGTTCCCAGTTGCGGGCAACGCGCGTCACCATTTCGCCCCCGGCGTCGCGCAACATCAGGAAGCCGCGTTCGGCCTCCGTCAGCCGGATGATGGTATCCATCACCACCCGCAGCACCTCGTCCGGTTCGAGGGTCGAGTTGACCGCCTGGCCGATGTCCGCCAGCGCCAGCAGGCTGCGCCGTTCCTCCTCCAGTTCCGCCACCCGCTGCCCGATGCGGTCGAGCACCGATTCCAACTGCGCCAGGGTCTCCAGCGTCTGCGACGGCAGGGTGGTCTGCAGCGATTGGAGGGAGGCGCGCACCCGGCCGGCTTGTTTGCCAAGCGCCAGGATCTGGTCGTTGAGGGAGACCGGGGACTTTTTCTCAGGTTTCATGTTCTTCTGCGCGGGACTTGCGTAAGAAGGGAGCGCTCAATCTGTGCCAGTATTTTACCAGCAAGTACCGGCGGATTCGGCTGCGCAGCGCCTGGCTGGCTGGGCGCAGCAGGTGCGGGTTTCCGGGCCGGGCGCTGTAGAGCAGCGCCTGGTATTCATCCAGCAGGGTGGCGATGGCCGGGGCCGCCCCCGGCAGCAGGGACTGGAGGCGTCCGGCAGCCTCGGCCGGGGTCATGGACGGGGGCCGGCTGCCTCCCAGGCGGCGCAGGGCGCGGTAGACGAGCGAGAAGGCGCGCTGCGCCGGGGCTTGTCCGGCGCGCAGCGCCCAGTCTGCCAGCCATCGCGGGGCGGGGATGTCGCGTTCGTCAAGGCCGGCTTTGATGCGCACCGCCAGAGGCGAGGCGACCGGGGCGCGGGTGATCCTGCGCCGCCAGGCAAGGGCGGCGGCGGTGAAAAGGGCGGCGCCTACTGCCAGCGCCGCCAGCCAGCCATAGGGAGGCGCATCGACCGGGCCGGCGACGGGCAGTGTGCCCGGCGTTGCCGGCGCTTCCTCCTGCGGCAGTGGCGCTTCCTCCTGTTCCGGAAGCCCATGCTCCGGCGGCAGGGGGGCGGGAGTCGCCGCCTTGGTCTGTTCGCGTTCGACCGGGCGGAGCAGCGGCGGCTGGGCGGCGGTCGGTTCGAATTCGACCCAGTCCAGTCCGGGGAAGTAGACCTCCGGCCAGGCATGGGCGTTCGACCTCGCCACCTGCAGGATGGAAGGGTCGCCCGGCTGGGGCGATCCCTGCGAATACCCGACCGCCAGCCGCGCCGGCACCCCGACCGAGCGCAGCATCAGCACTCCGGCGGTGGCGTAGTAGTTGCAATATCCCTGGCGTGACTCGAACAGGAACCACTCCAGCGGGTCGGCGCCGCGCGGCGCAGGTTCGACCGTGCGGGAGTAGACGATTGTCCCGCGCAGGTAATCGGTGATGGCCTGCGCCTTGTCGTAGGGCGTCTCCAGCCCCTCGGTCAATGAGCGCGCCAGTTCCGCCACGCGCGGCGGAAAATCGGCCGGCAGTTGCAGGTAACGGCTGGCGACCCATTCCGGGTACTCGCTCCCGGCTTGGCGCAGGCGGGTGACGGTCGGGTTGCTGAGATAGGCCTGCACCCGGTACTGCTCCCCGGCCGGGATGGACTGCGGGCTGGTGAAGAGCACCGGCTCCAACTGGCCGCCCTCCAGCCGGAACCCCTGCACCTGCACCGGGCGGCTGACCCAGAAGGTGTGAGACGGCGCGACCAGGCTGGTGACGTTGTGCACCTTCATTTCGAAGGTAAAGGCGGCCTCCTGTAATCCGGCCAGGTTCGGGAATTCCAGGGTGTCGTCGGCCGGGGAGAATTCGCGGGAAGCGAGCGGGTCGGTATTCCACTGCGAGACCTCGTACAGGTCATAGGTCCGCACCCGCCAGTAGAAACGCGGCACGTAGACCCCGGGCAGCGAGACGGTGAAGACCTGGGTATTGCCCTCCGCCGCCTGCTCCCCCAGTTCCAGGGAATCGCCGTACAGGCTGGCGCTGCGGCCAGCCGGGGCCTGGGTGTTCTCGAGGCCGGCCAGCAGGTTGCCGAGGTCCTCCTGCTCCGGGGCGACCGCCTCGCTCACCTGCCGCCACAGGCTGCGCGTCGCCCAGACCGGTTTGGCGGGGAGCGGGATGAGCCAGGCTGCCACGACCAGGACGGTGGCGGCGGCCACGATGCTGATGTTCAGGTCGGTCCCGGTCTCGGCCGGGAGCGCCACGTGGCGCGCCTTCCAGAACATCCGGCGGTCGATGTAGTTCAGGCGTCCCAGCAGGAGCAGGGACAGGAAGAGGTAGACCGCCAGGAGTCCGATGCGCGCCATGGCAGGGTCGTAGAACTGCACCACCACCATCGCCAGGCCGCCGGGCAGCGCCGCCGCCAGGTAATTCCCCCGGCGGAAGAGCAGGTTGCCAGCCGCCAGGCCGATCGACCAGTACAGGAGGCAGGCCAGCAGCAGGAACAGCAGCGGGTCGTAGACCGGCTGGCGCTGGACCAGGAGGCCGGCGGAGTGGGCCAGCCGCCCTGCCAGGCTGGCGAGGCGTTCCAGCCACTGGACATCCCTGGGATACAGGTTGAAACCGAAGAGCAGGGGGAGCAGCAGGATGCCGTAGGCGATCTCGAAGAAGAGCGCCGTCCCGCGGCGGAAGCGGCTCTGGCTGAGCGCCAGGCCGAGCAGCACCCCCAGGGCGGCCGCCTCGGTCGGGAGTTCGATCCCTTTCGCCCATTCGGTGATGGACAGGCGTACCGCGGATGTCAGCGCCACAGCGAAGACGATCAGGGCTGCCCAGGCGTCGAAGGCATATCCGCGTGCGTTTTTCATGGTTCGAGTGTACAATAAAAGACATTCAACCGTCAATTCCTCTGGAGGAGGTACCCTGTGGAACCCATTCTCAACTTTGGCATCGATCTCATCGTCGCCTTCCAGGGCCTGGGCGATTGGCTGGCCGGGCCGATGTCGGCCATCACCTTCCTGGGCAGCGAATATTTCTTCCTGTTCTTCCTGCCGGTGCTGTACTGGAGCGTGGACGCGGCGCTCGGCATCCGGGTGGCGTTCATCCTGTTGGTGAGCGGGGCTGTCAACGACGCCTTCAAACTGGCGCTGCATGGGCCGCGCCCCTACTGGTTCAGCGCCGATGTCGCCGCCCACGCCGCTGAGACCTCCTTCGGCGTACCCTCCGGCCATGCCCAGATCGCGACCGGCGTGTGGGGCATGGTGGCCGCCACTTTGAAGAAGGGTTGGGCCTGGTTGGCGGCGGCGCTGGTCATCCTGCTGATCGGCCTCTCCCGCCTCTACCTGGGTGTGCATTTCCCGCACGATGTCCTGCTCGGCTGGCTGATCGGTGGGATCGTGCTCTGGCTGACCCTCGTCTTGTGGAAACCGGTCACCGCCTGGGTCAGGAAACTCAACCTGGGGAAGCAGGCGCTGCTGGCGTTCGGCTTCTCCCTGCTGCTGTTGCTGGTCAACCTGCCCGGTTACCTCTCGCTCGAGGCCGGTTTCACCACCCCGGTCGAATGGGTCGAAAACGCGGCGCTGGCCTTCCCGGACGAGGAACCGATCAACCCGGTCTCGCTGGAAGGCGTGCTGACCAATGCCGGGACCCTGTTCGGCCTGGCGGCGGGACTGGCGCTGCTGGCGCGCAAAGGCGGTTTCGATGCCGGCGGCGCCTGGTGGAAACGGGCGCTGCGCTTCCTGCTGGGCGTGGCCGGCGTGCTGGCGCTCTACCTCGGGCTGAAGATGGTCTTCCCCGAAGGCGACAACTGGCTGGCCTACAGCCTGCGCTACGTCCGCTATGCCCTGATAGGCTTCTGGGTGGCGGCCGGCGCCCCGCTCGTCTTCTACGCCCTCAAACTGGCGCAGCGGCCGGAATGAATGCGCCTGTCCCCGTCCGTTTGATATAATCGGGAGCATCCCGAAGACGGAAGCAGATACCAAGGATGACCATCGAACGCGGCGCCCTCCTCCATAAAAGATACCGGATCGTCGAGATCCTCGGCCAGGGCGGCATGGGGTCCGTCTACCGCGCCGTGGATGAGAACCTGGGGGTCGAAGTTGCCGTCAAGGAGAACCTCTTCACCACCGATGAATATGCCCGCCAGTTCCGGCTGGAGGCGGTCATCCTGGCCAACCTGCGCCACCCCAACCTGCCGCGCGTCACCGACCACTTCGTGATCGGCGACCAGGGCCAGTACCTGGTGATGGACTACATCGAAGGCGAGGACCTGCGCCAGCGGATGGAACGCCAGGGGACGATCAGCGAAGAGGAAGCCATCCTGATCGGCGCCTCCATGTGCGACGCGCTCGCCTACCTGCACACCCGCAAGCCGCCCATCCTGCACCGGGATGTCAAACCCGGCAATGTCAAGATCACCTCCGAAGGCCATATCCACCTGGTGGACTTCGGGCTGGCGAAGGTCGTCAAGGGCAGCCAGGCCACCACCACCGGGGCGCGCGCCATGACCCCCGGCTACTCGCCGCCCGAGCAGTACGGCACCGCCCGCACCGACTCGCGCACCGACATCTACTCGCTCGGCGCCACCCTCTACGCCGCCCTGACCGGCGTCATCCCGGAGGACGGGCTGGCGCGCGCCATGGACAGCGTGGACCTGACCCCCCTCCGCAAACGCAACGCCCGCATCTCGAAACGCCTGGCCTCGGCCATCGAAAAGGCGATGGCCGTCAAGGTCGAAGACCGCTACCAGACCGCCGACGAGTTCAAGGGAGCCCTGCTCTACTCGAATGTCAAGACCCAGCGCCTGGAGGGCGAACTGCTCGTCACCCCGCCGCCCACCGCCCACGGGGACGAGGATATCAAGGAACCGCCGGACAAACCCATCACCGCCCAACTGATGGAGGTCGCCAAGCCGCCCTCCCGCCCGCGCCGCAAACAACTCGGCGCCGGCTGCTGGGCCTTCATGTCCTTCTTCCTGCTGACCCTGCTGGTCGGCCTGACGGCGCTGCTGTACTTCTACACCCCGCTGTCGGAGTTCATCAACGGCATGGTCGCCAGCCCGACCGCCTATGAAAGCCCGGCGGCGATTTCAGTGACCGGCACAGCCGCGGATGACGCCAGCCCGACTGCCGGGGCCGTCTCCACCGTCACCCCGACCTCCACCCGCATCCGCCCGCCGACCCTCACCCCCACCCCGACCGAGACCCCCACCCCCGCCCCCACCCCGCTCGGCGGCGGGACGGGCGAGATCGCCTTCGTTTCGATGCGCACGGGCAGCCCGCAGGTCTATATCATGGACCTCGACGGCGGCAACCTGCGCCAGGTCACCAACCAGCCCGGCGGCGCCTGCCAGCCGGACTTCTCGCCGGACGGGTTGCAACTGGTCTTCGTCTCCCCCTGCCCGGAGAAGGATGAAGGCGTGGCGGTCGGCCTCGAGACCGACCTGTTCCTCATCGACCCCGACGGCAGCGAACTGACCGCCCTGCCGACCGGGCCCGGCGAGGACTTCGACCCGGCCTGGTCGCCGGATGGGACGCGCATCGCCTACGCCTCGCGCGCCGAGGGGTATGCCCAGATCTACGTCATGAAACTGGCCGACCTCACCATCACCCGCCTGACCGAGACGCCCTTCGACCAGCCGGCGCGCATGCCGGCCTGGTCGCCCAGCAGCACCCAGATCGCCTTTACCCTGCGCCAGAACAACATCTACCAGATCTGGTACATGACCGATAACGGCCAGAACCAGGTGAAACTGATCGTCGGCCCGGCGGATGTCTGGGACCTCTACCCGGCCTGGTCGCCGGACGGCGAGACGATCCTCTTCACCCGCACCGACAAGGTGTTGGACTGGGGTTCGTTGAACTACATCCTCTATTCCGAGCGCACCACGCGCCAGTCGCGGCGGCTGGAGGGCGGCCTGTTCGCCATCGACCCGGCCTACTCCCCGGATGGGAACTGGCTGGTCTTCGAAGGCGCCGATGGCGACCAGTACGATATCTTCCTGATGACCAGCGACGGCGAGCAGCGCGCCCCGCTCACGACCGATCCCGCCTACGACTTCGACCCGGTCTGGCGTCCCGCCCCGTGACCGCCGCCGGGTGCGGATTTCCATTAAAACAGACGGAGACCGTCGTCACAGGCGGTCTCCGTGTTTTATGGGAGGGGTTTCCTGCCGCAGCCGGGTTACGGCGGGGTCGGGGTGTCGGTCGGGAGCGGCGATGGGGTCTCGGTCGGCAGGGGAGTTTCGGTGGCCGTCGGGGTCGGGGTCGGGGTCGGCGTTTCGGTGGCGGTCGGGGTGGGGGTGGGAGTCGGGGTGGGCACATCCATGTAGAGATGGATGCGTTTTTCGGCGGCGTGGCCGTCGTTGCTGGTCATGTATAGGCGCAGGGTGACGACCGAATTCGGCACGTCGCCCAGGTCCCAGGTGTGGATCCTGGCCGCCGCAACCACCGGGGTCCAGGTATCGCTCACCAGCGCCCGCCACTCGCCGGGGTCGGTCCCGGTCCCCCATTCGAGGCGGAAACTCTGGAAATTACCGGTGGCGTTGACAACGGCGTGGACCTCCAGCGACAGGTCGCGGATCACCTGCTGGTCCTCCAGCCCAACGAATTCCAGCAGCGGGCGCGGGTCGCCGGCCTTGCAGGTCGTTTCCGGCGCGAAACTGAACGGCTGGTTGAAACCGATCTCGCGCGACCAGTCCTGGCCGTTGGGGCTGGTCAGGATCCAGGTGCGCGCCCAGGGATCGGAGACGTTCAGGAACAGGTCTTCGTCCTCGTAACCGGCGCAGTCGCTGGAAGCGATCAGGCCGGTCCAGGTATCGATGGCGATCAGCCTCCACAGGTCGCTGCCAGCGGGCAGCGGGGGCTGGCTGGCCGCGAAGAACTCGCTGCGCTGCGAGGGGCAGAACGGGGAGGGCTGGGTCCCGGATACGGCGCAGACGATCTGTTCGACGATCCCGGGTGGACGGTTGAAGGGGGTCGGGTTGTTGCCGGTCAACTGCTGGATGGCGCCCTGGATGAACTGCGACCAGATCGGCGCCGCGCCGGTCAGGCCGGTGGTATTCTCAGCCATCGGGGTGTAGTCGGCGTTGCCGACCCACACGCCCACCGCAATATCCGGGGTGTAGCCGATCGTCCAGTTATCCATGAAGTTGTTGGTCGTGCCGGTTTTGGCCGCCGCCGGGAAGGGCAGCGCCAGGACCGAGTTGCGCCCGAACATCGGCGCCCGCGCCTCGTTGTCCGAAAGTATGGACGAGATCAGGAAGGCATGTCCGGCGGTGATGACCTGCTCGCCTGCCGGCGCGGCGTACTCGAAGACCAGGTTGCCCTCGAAATCGACGATCTTGAGGATGGCCACCGGCGGGACGCGCCGTCCCTGGTTGGCGAAGACCGAGAAGGCGCCCGTCATCTCCAGCAGGCTGACCTCCCCGCCGCCGAGGGTCAGCGACAGGCCGTAATCGTCCCGGGTCAGGCTGGTGACGCCCAGCCGCTCGGCCATGGCGATCATCCCGTCCCTTTCGGGCGTCAGGGGGTTGTCGTAGATGCCGATGAATTCCAGCGCCCGGACGGCCGGGATGTTGTAGGAATTCGCCAGGGCGCTGCGGATCGTGACCGGGCCGCGGAACTTGCCGTCGTAGTTGACCGGCTCGTAGAGCGGGTTGGGGTCGTTCGGGTCCCCGGAAGGCGGGAGTTTGACCGGCACATCCCATAGCAGGGTGGCGGGAGTCCAACCCTTCTCGAAAGCCGCCAGGTAGGTGATGGGCTTGATGGAGGAGCCCGGCTGGCGGGTCGGGCTGGCGGCCATGTTGACCTGCCCGGAAATCTCGACATTGTAGAAATCCGGCGAACCGACCATTGCCAGGATCTCGCCGGTCGCCGGGCGGATGGCGACCAATGCCCCGTTGCTCACCTGGCGGTCGGCGAGCGCCGCCACCTGGTTCGTGACCAGCGACTGCGCCATATCCTGCAGGCCGGGGTCGAGGGTGGTATAGACGGTGAAACCGGAGCGGTAGATGGTCTGCGGGTCGTAGAGCGCTTCCAGTTGCTGGCGGACGAAGGTGACCCAGTGCGGGTAACGCATGTTGTAGACCGGCGGCTGGAAGGCGTAGCGCTTGATCTCGGTCGAAGCCTGGACGGCCAGCGTCTCGTCCACGCAAACGCGACTGGCGCTGTTGCTGACGTGGATGCAGCCCTCCTCCAGGCTCAACTGGTACATCAACACCAGCACCTGTTCGTGGCGCGCCAGGGCGCCCTCCGGGTTGGTAAAGATATCGTAGATGGCCGGGGACTGCGGCAGGCCTGCCAGGAAGGCCGCCTCGCCCAGGCTCAGTTCGCCGGCGCGCTTGCCGAAATAGGTCTCGGCCGCGGCTTCGATGCCGTAGGCCAGGTTGCCGTAGTTGATCTCGTTCAGGTAGAGTTCGAGGATCTCATCCTTCATATAACGGCGGCTGATCTCGGCCGCCAGGATGGCCTCCCGCACCTTGCGGGCGTAACTCTGCTCGGCGCGCTCGTCCGGAGAGAGCAGCAGCAGTTTCGCCAGTTGCTGGGGGATGGTGGAGGCGCCGGAGACGATCTCGTCACTGGTCAGGTTCTGCACGAAGGCGCGCAGGATGGCGGCCAGGTCGAAGCCGGGATGGTTATAGAACTCCTTGTCCTCGGTGGCGATGGTGGCCGCCACCACATACGGGGAAATCTCGGCCAGGCGGGTGTAGGTGCGCCGCCCGGCGCTCGGGTCGAGGATCTCGTAGAGCAGGTGGCCGTTGCGGTCGAGGATGCGGGTCGTCTCGAACTGCGAGGCGTGCGCCTGCAAATCCTCCACGCTCGGCAGGGTGGCGGCGGTGGTGTAATAGGCATAGATGCCGATCGCCGCCAGCAGCAGGCTGAACCCGACCAGCAGGAAGACCGAAAGGATAGCCCCCCGCAGCAGGCAGCCGCCTGCCCTGCGCCAGTCCCGCGGCGGACGGGTCGGCCGCCGCGCCGGCTGCCTGGATGTCGTGCGCGCCTCGTAGGCCACCGGCGTGACGCGCGTGGCGTCCATGTCGATCTCATCCACCCGGCGCGGCAGCGGCATCCCGTGCTCGTCCAGCGCCGGGCGGGATGGTTCCGGCAGGCCGGGCTGGGACGGCAGCGGCTCAGCCTGCGTCTCCGCTTCGGAGGCTTCCAGCAGGCGGCGCAGTTTCTCGCCGGGATCTTCGGGCTTTGGGGTGGGCATGGGATGTCCCAGGCTCCTAGGTGGCCGGCGCCATCCGCACCAGCGCCACCCAGTCCCCCTTCATGACCGTCTCGCCGGCCTGGTTGCGGACATTGATCCGGATCGTGACCGCCCCGCCGTTCAGGCGCGGGAACGGTTTGCGGGCGGTGATGTCGATCTCGGCCGAGATCGTATCCCCCGCCAGCGCCGGTTTGACGAACTTCCAATCGTTGATCTCGCGGAAGGCCATCACCGTCCCTTCCAGGATGCCGGTGCGCAGGATCAGGCCCGAGGCGATCGACAAGACCAGCAGGCCATGCGCCACGCGCGTCCCGAAAGAAGATTTCCGGCTGTACTCGAGGTCGGTGTGCACCTGGTTGAAATCGCCCGAGATCCCGGCAAAGTTGACCACATCCGCCTCGGTCACCGTGCGCCCGACCGTGGCGAACTTCTGGCCGATCTCGAACTGCTCGAAATACAGGCCCTGGGGTGATATTGCAACGGACATTCCATACTCCTTCTAAGGTAATTGCACGAATTCTAGCACAAAACCTTTGACCGCTCACCGGTCTGACCGTACAATATGACCATGCGAAACTGGTACCTCGGCGCCGGCGACCCCCTCAACTTAACCCTGGCGGCCGATTTCCGCCTCGGAGAATTGACGCCCGGCAGCGACATCGCCTGGGAGGTGGAACTGGGCGGCGGCGACCCACCCGCCCTGGCCGCCCGCACCACCTACGGCCTGCGGGCGCGGGCGGCGCGCATCTTCCCGCGCTTCCTGGCAGGCGGGCAGGCGCTGGCTGAACCGGCGCGCTTCCCCGCCCCGCCCCGCCTGCGGCGCTTCGCCCCCAACTTCCTGCTCTTCCACTTCTCCCCGCTGGCCGGGATCGAGGTCGACGCCGAGTTCTGGGTCCCCTCGTCCCAGACCCTGGCCGGGCGCTTCGGGATCGCCAACCACAGCGAGAACCGGCAGGCGCTGGCGCTCGACCTGTGCGCCCAACTGGCGCCGGTCGGAGGCCGCGCCTTCTCCCCGCTCCTGGCGCAGACGGTCAACATCCTGGCCGGGCGCACTTCGGACCTTTCGCCGGTGGTCTTCCTGACGGGCGGGCCGCGCCCCGGGCCGGGACCGTACCCGTCGCTGGCGGTGGACCTCGTCCTGCCGCCCGGCGGCTCGCGCCAGTTGACCTGGGCGCACGCCGCCTTGCCCGACCAGCAGGCCTCCTTCGAACTGGCGCGCCGCACCGCCGCCCGCCCCTGGGAGGCCGAACGGGCGCGGCTGGAACTGCTCAACGCCAGCCAGACGGTGGAGGTGGCCTGCGGCGACCAGGATTGGGACGCCGCCTTCGCCTTCAGCCAGAAGGCCGCCTTCAGCCTCTTCTTCCCGGCCTGCGGCGGCCTGCCGCGCCCGTCCTTCGTCACCTCCCGCCGCCCCGACCAGGCCGGCGCCGCCCCCGGCCGCGAATTCCCCCCCCATTTCGACGGTCAGTCGCTGTTCGACGCCCTCCACCTCTCCGACGCCCTGGCCGGCGCCCCGCAACTTGCCGAAGGCTTGCTGGAGAACTTCCTCGCCGCCATGCGGGAGGACGGTTTCCTGCCCTGCAAGAGCGGGGCGGATAATCCCGCCGGCCGCTGGCTGGCCCCGCCCCTGCTGGCAGGCCTGGCCTGGAAGGTGTACGGGGCCGGGCGCCGCGCCCAAATCCCGGATGGGATGCTCCCTCGCCTGCGCAGGTTCCTGGAGGCCTGGGACGCCCCCGAACACGACCGCGACCGGGACGGCTTCCCCGAATGGGACCACCCGCTGCAGGCCGGGCTCGAAGACCACCCGCTTTTCGACCCCTGGCAGCCGCAGGGACAGGGACTCGACATCGCCACGGTCGAGACCCCCATCCTGGCCGCCATGCTCCAGCGGGAATACCGCCTGCTGGCGGAGATGGCCGGGCAGGCCGGCGTGGATGATGAACGGGAGGCGCTCTCCGCCCGCGCCGAAGCCTGCCGGGCGCTGGTCGAATCCACCCGCGCCCCGGGCGGCAGGCGCCACCTGATGCGCGACCGCGATGCACACGCCTCCCCCGCCGGGCGGACCCTGGCGCGCAAGCGCGGCAGCGGCCTCCACCCGTTGAAACTGGCCTTCGAACGGCCGCAGCGCCTGCTGCTGCAACTGCTCCTTGCCAGCCCGGCCAGCCAGCCGCGTTTCAGCCTGCGCGGTCGCGCCGACGGGAAGGCCGTCAGGGAGGAGGTCGCCCGCGCCAGCCTGCAATGGGCCGGGGAGCGCGCCTTCTACACCACCCGCCATTGTTATACCCGCCTGGCGGAAGTGCGCTGCCAGGGACTTGGCCGGAACGACCGCTTCACCCTCGCCGCGCCAAACCTGGCCGCCGAGGACCTGGCCTGCCGCCTGGCGTCCGTCCGGGAAACGCCCGGCCTGGCGGCGGCCCTCCTGCCGGGCGGACGGCTGCTGCGACCATTCGGCGTGCTGCAAACCGCCCTCCCGCAGGAAGCCCCGGTCGTGCGCCTGCCCTGGAACCGGATGCTTGGCGAAGCCCTGCTGGAGAATGGAATGCGGGTCGAAGCCGCCGCCCTGTTCGCCCGCCTGATGGCGGGGATCGTCGCCAACCTGAAGGGACAGCGCGCCTTCTACGCCGCCCTCCAGGGCGAGACCGGCGCCGGGCTGGGCGAACGCGAAGCCCTGGCGGGGCTGGCGCCGCTCGGCCTTTTCCTGGACGTGCTGGGGGTGCGCTTCGCCCCCGGCGGCTGCGTGGAATTGGACGGCAGCAACCCATTTCCGTGGCCGGTTACGGTAAAATATAGGGGACTGGCGGTCACCCGCCGGGAGGACCAGACCGAGATCGTGTTCCCGGACGGCCAGGCGCTGGCGGTGGACGACCCCAGCCGCTGCCTGGTCTGTCCACAGGAGGAGCAGCCGTGAACCATCCCCCCATCCGTCGCCTGCTGGCGGTCGTTGTCCAGGAGCAGGACGTGGACCTGGCGGAACGCGCCCTGAGCCTGCTGGAGGCGCCGGTCATCCATCTCACCAGCGCCGGGGGCTTCCTGGGGCGGCGCAACGCCACCCTGATGGTCGGCCTGCCGCAGGACGGGCAGGAAAAACTGATCGCCGCCCTGCAAAAAGCCTGCCGCCAGCGGGTGGAATACCTGGCCATCCCGCTCGAGGGATCGCCCCTGCCCCTGCCGACCCCCGTCCCGGTGACGGTGGGCGGGGCGACCGTCTTCACCCTTCCGGTCGAACGGTTCGAGGAGTTCTAGCCATGAAGATGATCATTGCCATCCTGCGCGACCTGGACGCCGACGCCGTCACCCTGGCCCTGACAGCCGGTTCCTTCCGCGTGACGCGCATCGCCAGCACCGGCGGCCTGCTGCGGCGCGGCGTCGTCACCCTGCTGGTCGGCGTGGACGAGGCCCAGGTGGAACCCGCCATCCAGGTGATGAAGAATACCTGCGCCCCCGCCGCCGCCGGCGAAAAACGCGCCACGGTCTTCGTGGTGCCGGTGGAGAGGTTCGAGCAGGTGTGAGCGGTGGGACGCTGGACATCCCAGAACAGTCATGAGATCGCCCTACAAAGGGCATGAGCGGACAGCCTCCCATCCATCAGGCTGTCAACTCGATCAGATGATAGGTGCTTTTCAAGGAGTTGATTTATGCCTACACAAATCAAGACATGGCAAGTTGTCAATGGGAAATTACAAACCGTAGATACTCGGATGTCGGACGCAGGGAGGAAAGAAGCCCATGATTTGGAGGAATGGATTGCATCAAATCCATCCATCGTCAGTCCCGATATTATCGTCATTGGTAGGCAGACACCAACCAAGTCTGGACCACTTGATTTGCTTGCTATCGACAAACAAGGAAATATTGCAGTCATTGAATTAAAGAGAGATTTATTGCCTCGAGAATCGCTTGTACAAGCAATGGATTACGCATCTGATATCGCTGAATGGAGTGTAGAAAAAATAAGCGAAATTTGCACTCAATATACAGGTAAGAGTTTAGATGAACAGCTGACGGAAGGTTTCCCTGATATCGATTTAGAAACTGTCGACATCAATGATGTTCAGCGTATTTTTCTCGTTGGATTTGGTATCGAAGATTCATTGGAGCGAATGGTAAATTGGCTTTCGAGTAATTACGATGTAAGTATTAATGCAATACTCCTCAAATATATAAAAACGAGCAGTGGCGACGAGTTGTTGACCAGAACAGCGATTATTTCAGAAGCGGTTGAATTACTTAGAACTGAAAAGAAGAAAAAATTTCAAATACCTATGTCGGATGAACCCGGAAACTACTCTACAGAGGTCTTGGTTGAACGGCTTAAGAATTATCTATCACAGAGTTTATGGTCGGCTCAGCGCATGCGAAAAGTTCTATTCCCTGTTCTTTTACACGAAGGAAAGGTAAATAGAGAGCAATTGAAATCAGAATTAGTAAAATCTGGTGAAGCCGATAACTCAAGGGACGCCGGTTATTTTCTTTCGTTAATTTCTGGGCAAATAGGTATGGCAAAAAACGATTTTATCCGTCAAGTCATTGGCTATGAACCTCACCCTGATTATCCATGGATAAAGGAGAGTTATTTCATCAGGAGTGAATATAAAGAGCTTGTGAAAGAACTTATGGATAGCTATGCGGATCAAAACTCTTAATAACAACAGGCAGTGTCACCGTATTGCGGCGTTATGGATATGTGCCTAGTACACTTTGGCATAAATGAGTAGGTGGTTATATGGTCGAATTTTGGCTCGAATCAGCCCATTTGCTCTTGTTTATGCAAAAGCAACCAACGACATATTTTCGCCAAGATGTACTAGCAATGGAGAATTGACCACTATCTGGCCCGGCGAGAGACTCACGTCCCCGCCGGGGGTGGACCACCATCCCGTTGCTCGTCGAAGTATTGGGATTTGGTATAATTCGCCCATCCAGGTTTTGTCCGTCGGTATTCCTGCAGGGTCGTTTAGTAATCCAAACCACATATCAGAAGGGAGAAAAACATGAAACACACGATCGTTCTTGCAGCCTGCTTGTTGATATTCGCAACCGCTTGCGGCCCGAGTTCCGCGGAACAAGCGACCATGACCGCCACCGTGCAAACCGCGACCGCAGCCTCATGGACAAAGACACCTACAGCCACGCTCATCCCAACGCTCACGCCAACCCTCACACCCTCGCCCACCCCTACTGCCATCCCGGAATTCCTATCCGGATGGATATTTTATGAGAACGAATGGCTGACCCTCTATTATCCGCCCGACTGGACAACCACCGAGCCGCGCGAGCATGCCTGCATGCCTGGATCCACAGATTGCGTGATCAATTTGCTCCATTCGGCAGCAGAAGATGTCAGAATAGAAATCGTTCGTTATCCCCCCGGATCGTCTCCCGTCCAGGATGTCGAGAAGACTGACCAGGAGGATTGGGATTTGAAAATCATGCTCGCAATGCTGAACGGTATCGATATCAACGCCATAAAACTGATTTCCCGGACGGTGTTCGAAGTAGGCGGAGAAACGGCCGTCCAGCGGGTATACGAGTATCCGATAGTGGATATGGCAAGCATGCGAATTGTCGGAAAATGGTACATCAATAATGTCCGGGTGATCAACGGTAAGGACGAGTATATCTTCGAAATGCGGACCGAAGTCCAGGAAGAGTTCAATGCTTATCAAAACATCCCCGATCAAATCCTCAGTACGATCGTCTTCTTGAAATAAACTACTTCCTTGGAAGTCCCCGGCGCTTCGGAAGCGCCGGGGACATTTTCCGCCGAGGGTATGACCACTCTCCCATGCTGAAACCGATCAGGAACATTGCTTCCACCTTAGCAGCCGTTTTCGTGTCGCGGTTCTTCATCCGGCTGGCGAGAGACGCCAACCAGATCCACCTGGGTGTCGACGAGATCATTTTCATCGCCGGGAGGATCAAACGAAAAGTCCCCTGCCGGTTGCTGGTATTCGGTTTTGGCTACGACTCATATTTCTGGCATCAGTTGAATCGGGGCGGGGAAACGATCTTCATCGAAGATGACTCCTCCTGGTTCAACCGGGTAAAACAGGAACAGCCGCATCTCTCCGGCTGCCTGGTGGACTATGGGACGCGGCGCGCCCAATGGCGGGAACTCCTGGTTGCGCCTGACCGATTGGCGATGCGCTTCCCGGACGAGGTGGAGGCGGCGCCCTTCGATTGCATCCTGGTCGATGGTCCGCATGGCTGGGTCGATACGGATCCAGGCCGCATGAAAAGCATCTTCGCCA
>Ga0194126_10005920_pt1 | contig 17722 bp, 20 predicted proteins | sample TA2KigC150mmetaG_FD_148641 | JGI IMG/M metagenome (GOLD analysis project Ga0194126, IMG submission 148641) | Freshwater microbial communities from Lake Tanganyika, Tanzania - TA2015035 Kigoma Deep Cast 150m | ecosystem: Environmental > Aquatic > Freshwater > Lake | place: Tanzania: Lake... | reverse complement strand
GTCTGCACCACGGCACTGATGGCGGGCTTGATTGATCAGAAACAGCTGTTGGATGAAAGCACGCTGCGCAAGGCGATTGCAGACCTGGATCACGAATAAATGGCGGACACGTCCCGCTCGCGGGCTCTCGGCGCCTTGCCAGAGCCCGCTTTTTGTCCAATCCTGTCACCATTTATCTCGGACTTGCACCACCAATCAATTCGGCTCGTAACACAACGGGTTTAGGCAAGCGCGATGACTTATAATCCAGTTCGTAGATGAAATTCAACAAGTCTTCGCTAACTTCGATAGCAAGTCGTAAATCGTCTCTACTGGGTGGATTTAACTCGTGCATAGCAACATTTCCGATAAACCGAAACCCGTGTAGATTTGCCACAATGTTCTGCGGTAGAATGGAGATCAGATTGTCAATCTTCTCAACGAGGTTATGCCCTCCAATGTTCTTATCCGCGCAGATACCTTCAATAAGCGCGCGTAACCCTGCCGCTGTCAGAATGTATAGTTTTTTGTTGAAAGCCTGAATTACCTCTTGATATATTGCTCCCAGTTTCTTGGGCAATTTCCTGAAAGACTTGGTCGGAAGGTCATCTCTATGTCGTTCTGGAGCAAATTCAAGAAGCGCATTCACAATAGGCGGTGATTTTTCCTCGCTGTGTTCTACAATTAATCGAGATTCCAAGACTGCTGTCTCGCAACCCGCACAAGCCCAGAGGATGCTCTCAATGCGCCATATCTCGGGGGGCTTATCTTCAGGGTCTTGGATGTCGTTTTTTACATGGGTTGCCTTGCGAATGTGATTAGTGAAGTCTTTGCAAGAATTACAGTAGATATGCTTCACATCAGATGTTTCGTTTGGTTGTTCCGACATATGAGCTACCTCTGCGTCATCAAGCGCATGATGGGGAACGCTGTAACACGCCGACCATCCCCCGGAGCCGCGTGCGAAATGAAGCCACCTTCCAACTGTGCCAACCAACTTGCCAGAAAGCCGCGTACGTGGCGTGGCCGGCGGGCGCGTGTTGCGGTTCGTGCATGGTTGCTATGCAGCATATCCTAATTATCTACTCCCTGGTAGCAGATAGTAGTCGAGTGTCTGCTTTGTTGTCCAGACTTTTTATCGCGGAGCAGGAAAACTCAACAACATTGTCGATCAATTTCATCACGTTAGCTTCACCATTTTCATCCTTATCGGTGAGGCGGCCCCATCCGTACCAACTCTTGCGCATTTCTCTGACCTTGGCGCGTTCGTTGTCAGTCAATTCCGAGAAGATGGCTATTTCCCAGGCATCGTGGTTGGCCCGCAATTCAATACGTGCTTCTACATCCATACCTTTCGCTTTGAGGTAATCGGGATTTCTAAATTTCGCAAGGCTCAAAGACAATTTTTCTGCCTTCTCGTAAACTCTCTCTATTTGCTTGGCAATTCTTTCCTGCTTTGCCTTTCGATACGCAAGGTAGGCTGGGATCAAAATGGCTAGAATTGATACCAGTCCTGTCAGACATACCGAAACCAGAGTGATAGATTCAGAACTCACTTCTCCCTCCCTAATCGTTGCAATTGCCTCGCCAGACTTGAAGACGTGCGCGTTTTTAATTGACTGGTTGGACATGGGCACGCGAACTTGGTTGGCAATGGCATGACCGAAACTGCCCTAGTACGCCGATGATGGTCCATTCTTTTTTTGGTCATTGGAAGCCCTTTGTCCAAACGCTCGCAAACAAAATCGCCCGCGCTGCTTGACGCAGTACAGGCGATTCGTGTCTATGCATCCTCGCCGACGCGTCTTGCGCGTGTTTGGCCATTTACGGTTTTTGACCGGCTCTTGGCACTGGGGCGCGATGTCTTTCTTGCCGTGGCCATAAGCGAGGCAGGTTTGAACCTAGGCGCCGACGGAATCAAAGACCGCAACGTAGCGTTTACAACTTCCGAGTTGGGAAAATGTTTACGCACATCAGGCGCAAGCACAACTGTGTCTCTGGCAGGTTTGTATTGCTTGACAACTTTTGTGCCATCTTCTTTGTGAATCGTAACGGTGTAACCGGCTTGCATCGCGCGGTAGTGCTTGCCGCGCACGCCGCCCGAAAAATCGTACTCGGGGAGCATATCGGCATCGTTGGAATTTGAATTTCTACGCGTTACTTTCTTCATACTTTCTCCGTTCCGTCGCGGTTGCCTTGCGGCAACTAATCAAGCGGATCTTGTTTCCGCGCTCCGTGTAGACGACAATCAAGACGCGATTCTTGCCCGAAATACCGATGTCAATGTATCGCGGTTCGTCAAGCGAATGCTTTGGATCGGGAATCGTAATTGAAAACGAGTCCGTGAAAACCGTTTTCGCCTCGTCGAAACTAATTTTGTGCTTCTTGAGATTCTCTTGCGCTTTATATTCATCCCATTCGAACGACGGTTGCATTGTGGCGATTCCTTTGCCGAGAGCAGTCACGCCATCATCTTACACTATTCGATGATTTTCCGCAAACGACATCCCTACGAAACCGGCTTGTGTCCGATTGCTTTTCACGCCTCAATCGTCTTTTTACTCACCCGTTGCCGGAAAATATAGTACGTCCACACTTGATACGCGATCACGAGCGGAATGAAAATCAGCGCGACGACGGACATCACCGAAAGCGTGTACGGCGTTGACGACGCGGTGTAAATCGTCAGACTCCATTCCGGCTTGAGCGTCGAGATCATCACGCGCGGATACAACGTCAGCGCGAACGTGAGCAGGGTCGCGGCAATCGTCGCCGCCGTCATCCCGAACGCCCAGCCATCGCGCTGTTGCCGATGCAACCGACGCGCCACGAACAGCGCGACGCCACCGAGCAGCGCGACGACAATCGGCATTGTGGGACGCGTCAGCAAATCGGTCGCGAGCGCGCTGGCGATCAGCGTGACGAGGTAGAGCGCGAACGCGACGAGCCACAACTTGTTGACGATGCCGCGCACGCGCGTCGCGATGTCGCCTTCGGTGCGGAGGAGGAGAAAGAGCGCGCCGTGCAGCGTCATCACCGCGACGGCGAACACGCCGACGAGGAGCGCGTACGGATTGAGCAAGGTGAAGAAATCTCCGGCGTATTCCATCTGCGCGTTGATCGGCACGCCGCGCATCAGGTTGCCGAACGCGACGCCCCACAACAGCGCGGGGACGAAACTGCCGACGAAGATCATCCAGTCCCAAAAGTTGCGCCACGCCGGACGCGCGTCTTTGCTCCGAAATTCGAACGCGACGCCGCGCGCGATCAGCGCGAGCAACAGCACGACGAGCGCGAGATAGAATCCGCTGAACATCGTCGCGTACCAGTGCGGAAACGCGCCGAACATCGTGCCGCCCGCGGCGATCACCCACACTTCGTTGCCATCCCAAAAGGGTCCAATCGTGTTGATGAGGACGCGCCGCTCGTCATCGTCCTTGCCGAGAAACGGCAGCAAGATGCCGACGCCGTAATCAAATCCTTCCAGAATGAAAAAGCCGATGAACAAAACGCCGATCAGCCAGAACCAGAGTGTATTCAGATCCATTGTGACCTCCAAAGCGCAAATTGCGAATTGCGAATTGCGAATTGCGAATTACGTATCATTCAAACGGAATACGCAATACGCAACACGAATTTAATACGCTCCCACCTTGGTTTCTTCCGGCGCGTGCCGCGCGTACTTGGCGAGCAAGTAAATGTCCACGACCATCAACGCGCCGTAAACCAGTGTGAACAACACAAGCGAAATCAAAACCGCTTCGCCGGTGACGATGGGCGAGACGCCGCTCTCCGTTTTCAGTACGCCGTAAACGATCCAAGGTTGCCTGCCCATTTCCGTCACCAACCAGCCGGTCGAGTTGGCGAGGTACGGCAAGAAAATCGCGGGAGTCAGGATCAGCAAGAACAGCGGCAGAAAGCGCGCGAGTTTTTTCGTGCGCGGCAAAAGCCAACCCAGGATCGCCAAGCCGACCATCGCAAAGCCCGCGCCGACCATCAAGCGGAACGACCAGTACGTCAAGTTGACCGGCGGAACGTAATTGCCTGCGCCGTACTGTTTGACGTACTGCTGTTGCAACTCTTTGATGCCGGGCACCTCGCCTTCGGCTTTGAAAAAGTAGAGCCAACTCAACATTCCCGGCAAGCGAATACTGAACACGTCGCGCTGATTCTTCTCGTCAATGATGCTGACGAGCGAAAACGACGCGGGGCTTTCGGTTTCCCACAGCGCTTCCGCCGCCGCCATCTTCATCGGCTGTGTGAACAATTTGTGCACGCCTTGCGCGTGTCCGGTCGCGACGGACATCGGACTGGCGATCAGCGCGCAGTACAAACCGATCTGGAACGAGCGGCGGAAGAAATCGTCGTTCCAATTCTTGCGGAGATGGTACGCGCTGATGCCGAGCATGAAAAACGCCGCCGTCGTCAAGCCGGAGAAGAAAACGTGCGAGTACTGATAGATCACGTGCTCGTTCATCACTAGCGTGAGAAAATCAGTCATCTCCGCGCGCCCGTTGCGAATGACGAACGCCGTCGGCTGTTGCATAAACGAATTGGCGACGAGAATCAGAAAGGCGGAGAATTGCGATCCGATCACGACCAGCCAGATCGTCGCGAGGTGGACGCGCTTGGACAATTTCTCCCAGCCGAAAAACCAGATGCCGAGAAACGTGGATTCCAGAAAGAACGCCAGCAGCGTTTCGATCGCCAGCACCGCGCCGAAAATATCGCCGACAAAGCGCGCAAAGTTCGACCAGTTCATCCCGAACTGGAATTCTTGCACCAAGCCCGTGACGATGCCCATCGCGAAATTGATCAAAAACAACTTGCCCCAAAATTGCGTCATCCGTTTGTACTGCGCGTTGCCGGAGCGCACGTAGAGCGTCTCCATCACCGCGACCAGAATCACCAGCCCCAGCGTCAGCGGGACGAAGAAAAAGTGGTAAACGGTGGTGACGGCAAATTGCAAACGTGAGAGAACGAGTGGATCCATAAGACCTCCAGGTGTCATTGCGAGGAGCGATTTTTTGCGACGAAGCAATCCCCAAAGTGCGGTTAGGAGATTGCTTCGCCGCTGCGCGGCTCGCAATGACACGGGCATTTATTTCATCGCGCGATCAACCGCCACGCGGTATCCAGAATCAAGCCGAGCAAGTACATCGCGCCAAAGCGCCGCGAGAAGACGAACGCGGACGCGACGAACCAGAGGGGCCATGCCGTTTCCGGATAATTCGCCGGGCGTTCCTTCGGGCGCGGCTGCCGATACATCGGCAAAACTTGTTTGAGGAACACGGGTAGCGAGAGAAAGACGAGCAGCAGAATCGGCGTGAAGAAACCGATTACGATCAAGTAGACGATGAGCGCGTACTGCAAAATGATCATCACGATCACGCCGACGCGCGCGTTGCGTTCGCCCAGGATCACCGGCAGCGTGCGAATGTGCTTTGCCTCGTCCATATCGAGTTTGTCAATGTGCTTGCCGAAGAGCGCGGCGCACACGCCCAGCGAGTACGCCAAACCCGCGAGTGTCACGTTCCAATCCCACGCGCCGGTGAAAACGTAATGACCGCCGCCGACCATCAGTGGTCCCCAGATGACGAGGAGCGCGATTTCGCCCAAGCCGATGTACTTGAGCGGAAACGTGTAGAACAAAACAAAAAACGCGCCGACTGCCATCAACGGTAGCGTGATGCCGCCGCGATAGTAGACGAGCGCGAGACCTGGGATCACCGCGAGCAAGCCGGTCACTGCGATGTACCCGAACAACTGGCGCTGCGTCAGCAAACCGTGTTCGAGCGGTTGCGGACCGTACTGCGCGCGAAAATAATTGCCGCGATCGACGCCGCGCGCGTAATCGGTCCAGTCGTTGATCAAGTTGTTCGTGCCGTGCGCCATAAACAATCCGATCGTCAGCAACAGCCAGATGCCCAGATCGAACTTGCCATCGCGCAGCGCGAACAGTCCCGCGATCATCGCCGAGAAGAGCGTCAGCACGAGCGCCATCGCGCGCGTGGCGATCAGCCAACGCGAGACGATGTCGAGTTCTGCCCATTCTGCTTTGGTGATGTGCGGGACGCCTTGTAACGCTTTGCTCCACATTGCAAAGTTGATCTTCATTGATGCCTCCTGGAAATGCGACCGATGACGGACGACCGATGACCGCCGATGGTTGATTCTGACGCGCATTATAAATTGTGCCGCAGGATTTGTCAACGGGCGCAAATTGCGCGCAACAAAAAACGCGCCCCGCGTTTCCGCCGAGCGCGTTGCGATTCGATTTGCGTTTTGTGGGGGCGTTTTGTGGGGGCGTTTAATAAAACGCCCCTACGTTTAATAAAACGCCCCTACGCGCGCCGCCGCCACGCAAACCACCCCGCGCCCGCCAGCGCGAGGATGCCGAGCAGCCCGAGACCGTCGTCGAGATTGGAACTTCAACGCAGAATCAGCGGCAAGTAAAGTCTCATTCCCTCCGCAATCCAAGTGTCATTCCTGATATTGGTATTGGGATCGTATCCACCAAACAGTACTACCCACGCATTGCCGAGGTACGCCATGGCATGATACCTTCGCGCCGATGGTTTGGTAACAGGGTTCTGGTTCGTCCAGGTGTTGTCGCTGAGGTCATACACCCAGGTGTCATCGAAGAAGCCGCTACCATTCCATCCGCCAAACAGGAGCACCTGGTCGTCGCCGATGTACGCCATAGCATGTCTCCATCGCGCCGATGGTTTGGTGCCGCCGACAGGACTCATCTGCGTCCAGGTGTTGGCGCTGAGGTCATACACCCAGGTCTCGTCGTCGCCGCCGCCCCAATCATTTCCGCCAAACAGGAGCGCCTTGCCAGTGCCGATGTACGCCATGGCGTGATTGCTTCGGTCCCCAGGTGCGCTGGCGGTGGTTTTCTGCGTCCAGGTGTGCGCGGCAGACACCAGCGACGCGGTCATCAGCAGGAGCAACCAGACCAGCGCGCCGCGCGCTGTCCAGCGGCGGGCAAGTGAACCGAAACGAATCGTTTGCATTTTTCCCTCCTTTGGAAAATAGCCCGGTCGTCAACGACAGGGCTGAACGGCGCAAGGACGCTTGAGCGTCCTTCGTCTGCTCAGCCCGAAGGTGGGCTGATGAAAATTGGCTCAAAACAGCCCGTCTTCTCGGTCTGCCGCAATCTCGATTTTGTTCCTGTTAACGCTGCAGGCTCGAGTACCTGGTCAGGTATTGTCGGCAGTTCATGGCGCAATCTTGCGCTCGATTACGGGTCTGGCACTCGCGCACGCTGACTGCTGGAAACAAAAATGGGATCATGGCGGACACTCCGCCAGAACGATTTTTCATCAGCCCAGCCCGAAGGTTCACCTTCGGGCAACGTTGGGCAACGCTTTGGAAAAACAAAAACGCATCCGCCGAAAACGCGCCCAAGCGCGCGTCAAACGGCGATGCGTTGTTGAAACCTGGATGAGTTACGATGCAGGACAGCCACGTGAGATCGTCGTACACCTACGCGCGTGGAACCTGAAACTCTGCGAACATTATACCACAGATTGTCAACCTTGCGATGAAATTGGCAGGCAATCAAAAACCCGAAAGGTCTTGCCAGACCCTTCGGGTTTTATCTGTCTACTGACGACTGTCTACTGGCGACTTATTCGTACCGCAACGCCTTGATAATCTCCATCTGCGCCGCCTGGCGCGCGGGCAGCAGCGCGGCGATCACGCCAAAGATCAAGCCGACCGCCGTCGCCGCGAGAACGCCTGTGAGCGGGAACGAGTACGCCATCTTGAAGATGCCCGTCCGGCTCAAGCCCTCCACCATCACGTAACTCAAGTACAATCCACCCAGGATGCCGAACGCGGTGCCCAGCGCCGAGAGCAAGATCGCTTCCGCGACAATCGTGCGCCACACCTGCCGCCGCGTCGCGCCAATCGCGCGCAACATCCCGATCTCGCGCGTCCGCTCGATCACGCCGATGGCGAGCGTGTTCAGAATCGCGATGAGCGACGGGAATGCCAGGATGCCGAGCAGAAAATAAAATCCGTTGTACATCGCGTCGTACTGCTGGCGAAATTCCGCCAGATACTCGCGCCCCACGACGAGACGGAACTGCGGATAGTCGTCCACGATCGCGTTCAGCCACTGTTCCACCGTCGCGGGATTCGCGCCTGGCGCGAGATTGATCTGATAAAAAATATCTTCGCTTTTGCGAAAGTCCTCGCGCATCACCGCCTGCGAAATGTACACCGTGTTGATTTTCATCGAAAGCACATCGCCGCCGATCGCGACGACGCGATACGCTTGCTGACCTTCGGGCGTCGAAAGCGGAATGATGTCGCCGACATTCAGGTTGGCTTGCGCGGCGAGGACGCCATTGACGACGGCGTTGCGTTCAGCACGCGCGAGCGCGGCGAACGCGTCCGATAGATTCCCCTTTTGAAAATCCAACGCCGCGACTTTGGGATACTCGACGGGGTCAATGCCCAAAACCGCAATCGTCGTTTCGCCCGCGCCTTTGACCGTCGCCGATTCGCTTCGCGTGTACGATTGCGCGTACCGCAGCGTGCTGACCGCGCCGACGCCGCTAATCGAACGGATTTTGTTCGCGAGTCCCTGCCCCGCGCCGATGTCCCCTTTCCAAATCGCGACCGACGGCGGTAGCAGCAAGTAATCGCTCCCCAGCGATTTCTGGAACAGCCCCGTGATCGTGTCGCTCAGCGAGAACATCATCCCGCCCGCGCCGACGACAATCGCGATGCCGATCATCGTCGCGCTCGCGGTGATCGCGGCGCGCCCAGGTTGGCGCGTGAGATTGCCTTGCGCGAGTTCGCTCGTCCCTTCGCGCGCGAAAATCAGCGCGGTCAGCAAACCGAACGCGTGCGCGAACGGCTTGACGAGCGCGGGCGCGACGAGCACCAAGCCGACGAGGAAGAGCAAGCCGCCCAGCGCGATCAATTCGAAACTGCCCGACACCAGACCCAGGATCGCGATCGCGATCATCACCGCGCTGACGAGCGCGCCGATGCGACCGACGCGCTGAATCGTCGCGCCAATCGTCGGACGCAGCGCTTCGATCGGCGTGACGCGGCTCGCGGCGAACGCGGGCAACAATCCCGCGAACAATGTGACACCCACGCCCAACAAAATCGAAACGACGATGAGCGATGGCTCGACGATAACCGCGCTGATCGTCAAATTCATAAACTGTTTCAACATCGGCGCGGCAAGCCCCGTAAAGCCGATTCCGAAAAGATAACCGAGCGCCAAGCCGATGCCCGTGCCGACGATGCCTTGCACCAATCCTTCGGCGAGGATGAGTCCGATGATCGTGCCGCGACTCGCGCCAATCGCGCGCAACATTCCAATGTCGTGCCGCCGTTCGGCGACGATGGTGCGGAACGTGTTGAAGATGATGAACCCGCCCATCACCAGCGTGAAAAAGCCGAACATCCCGAACATCACATTCGCCATTTGCATCGCGCCCAGAAATTCAGAGCCGCTCGTCAAGCCGCCGAGCGTGTAATTCGTTCCCAGTTGTTGTTTGATCTGATTGACGATGACTTCACTTTGCGCTTTATCCGTCGTCGTGAGATTCGCTTCGATGACGTTGATGCGCCCCGACATATCGAGCAGTTTCTGCGCTTGCGACAACGTGATCAGCACTTGTTCGTTGCCGACGAGCGCGCGACCTGGTATCAGTCCGACAATCGTCAACTTGACGACGCCTTCGGTCGTGGGCACGCGCAGCGCGTCGCCCAATTTCAAGTTGAGCGAATCGGCGAGGCGTTGCGAAATCACCGCGACGTTGCCGTCGCCTTGTTTCAGAAATCGTCCTTGCGTGATTTGATAATCGTGCAAGTACGGCGCGATGTTCGGGTCAACGCCGACAATCGCAAAGCCCGATACGGTCGAATCGCGCCCGAAGAAATTCGGCGGCAGATTGATCGCTCGATCAATTGAGCCCGCGATGACACGGATGCCGTCCACCGCTTTGACGCGGTTCAGCACGCCGACCGAGAATGCTTCGCCCGTTTTGTGCGTAATCATCACGTCGGTTTGCCCCGACATCGAGAGCAAACTTTTTTGGAGCGCGTCCTGAAACGTCGGCATATAAATGCCCGTGCCCATAATCACCATCACGCCAATCACGATGGCGAGCGTCGTGAGAAATGATCGCAGTTTGCGCCCCCAGAGGTAGCGGGCGGCGAGAGTGAGTTGGAGATTCATCGTACACCTCAAATCGAAGGATGAAGGCAGAAGGATGAAGGATGAAGAAGAAATTCATCCTTCATCCCTCATCCTTCATCCTTTGCATTTCGTTTGTCTTCCACAATCTTCCCATCGCGCATCAACACGGTGCGTTCCGCGTACGCGGCGATGCGCGGATCGTGCGTCACCATCAAGACCGAGCGTCCCCATTCTTTGGCGACTTGTTGCAACAGCGCGGCGATCTCGTCTGACGATTTCGTGTCGAGGTTGCCCGTCGGTTCATCCGCGAGGACGAGGACGGGGTCGGTGATGAGCGCGCGCGCGATCGCGACGCGCTGCTGCTGTCCCGCCGACAGTTGATCGGGACGACTGCCCAGCCGCGCGCCGAGTCCAACTTTGGTCAACCACTCGGCGGCTTTTTGTTTCGCTTTCGATGGACTCGCGCCGTCGAGCAAGAGCGGCAGCGCGGCGTTCTCGACCGACGACAAAATTGGAATGAGGTTGAAGAACTGGAACACAAATCCGATTTTGCGGCGGCGCAGTTTCGACAGCGCGTCGTCCGATAATTTAGCGAGCGGCTGTCCGTCAATGCTGACGCTACCATCGGTCGGACGATCCAAGCCGCCGAGCAAGTGCAACAACGTGGACTTGCCGCAGCCGCTCGGTCCCATCACCGCGACAAATTCGCCCGCGTCGACGCGTAGGTTCACGTGATCGAGCGCGGTGATCGCGGTGTCGCCCGCGCCGTACACCTTGGTCAGATTTTCGGCTTGAATGAGAGACATTGGAACTCCTGATTTCAGATTGCAGGTTGCAGATTATGGCTCGCGGCGTTCGATTCCCTTGATGCGGTCGAAATCCTCGTCGTAACTCAAGATCGTGTTGATCTTGAGTCGTTCCATGTGGGCAACGGAGAGCGCATCCTCAAAGTCGAGATTCGTGGTCGCGTATAATTCGAGCGCATGCAGAAATGCGCGACGATGGGCAATCTTCAATCCCGACCAACTAACAAGGGGAATGAGCAGGGCGCGAATATTTTCGCGCGGTTGATTATAGAGTGCGCGCGACGACAATACGTACACAACTTCGGCGAGTACAGACTCGGAAGTTACAACCTGGATTTCCTTGCGCTTGACCTTCTGGAATAATTCGTAGCAGCGTTCTGCTTTGACAGGATCATCCTTGGTCAAGTAGCGCAAAATAATATTCGTGTCGAGAAATTCCATCAGCGCGCTCCGGTTCGCCGTGAGCGTGTTTTGGCGGCGCGATAGCGCGCGCGTTCTTCGCGTGCCTGGCGGCGGACGGTCTTCCAATTCTCTGGGCGCGACCTCGGGCGAACTGCGCCGTAAACGGTTTCCAGCGTGAGGTGCGCGGGCAAAAGTTCCACGCGTCCTTCTGCGACGCGGAAGGTGACGCGGTCGTATGGTCTGATGTCAAGCAATTTGCGGATTCGGAATGGAATGGTGACTTGGCCCTTTTGGGTTACCGTTCCATGATGTTCTTGGATCTCCATTGCTCATGCCTCCTCGAAAAGTATTACTCAAATTCGGAGTAATACTAGCACGCTCTCGCCTGAATGTCAAAAACGTTCTTGCCGTTAGCGTGATGCTTTGCTCCGAGTTTTCATTGGTTCGTTGCGCCGATTTCTCTTTGCTCGTCAACTGTGTTAAAATGTAAAACCGTCCGTGCGCGCGATGGCGCGGTTTTTTTCTGTGGTGCTGTCGCGTTAAAGGGCGAGGTATTTTTCGCATCCTGAGCGGAGCCGAAGGACGAAAAACGCTTCGCCCCTACTCTTCCCAAATCGCTATGCAAATTCTGATCCGTCTTCTAAAATCGCTCAACCGTTATCGCTGGCAACTCGCCGCGCTCATCTTGCTTGTCCTTGGCGTCACCGCGACGCAACTCGTCACGCCGTCGCTGATTCGCCGCGCGATTGACGATGGACTCACGCGCAACGACGCGACCGCGCTCGCCCACGTCGCGCTGCTGATCGTCGGCGTTGGGCTGGTACGCGCGCTGCTGGGTTTCGTGCGTCGCTACACGGGCGAGTGGCTGATCAATCGGACGGGGTACGATTTTCGCAATTTGATGTACGACAAGATTCAGCGGCTCTCGTTTTCGTACCACGACTCCGCGCAGACGGGCAACTTGATGAGCCGCTGCACCGAGGACATCAGCGCGCTCTCGCGTTTCGTCGGGCAGGGCGCGGTCGAACTTGTGCACATTGTGTTGTTGCTCGCGGGGATTTTGGTTCTACTCGGACAAACGAGCGTGACACTGACACTGATTGGTCTCGCGCCGATTCTGTTTCTCGCGCTGCTCACCGTCCGCCTGGGACGGATGATCGGTCCGCTCTTTCTGATCGTTGACCGCACGCTCGGCGATCTGTCATCCGCGTTGCAAGAAAATTTGACGGGCGCGCAAGTCGTCCGCGCATTTGCGCGCGAGGAATTCGAACGAGAAAAATTCGGCAACGCGAATCGCAAACTGTACGACGCGCAGGTGCGCGTGGTGAGCAACTGGGGCTTTTATATGCCGACGATGATGATCTTCATTATGCTCTCGACCGCGCTCGTGCTGTGGTTCGGCGGGCAGATGGTGATCGCGGGCGCGCTCACCGTCGGCGAACTCGTCGCGTTCAACGCGTATCTCATTCTGCTCGCCCAGCCCGTGCAAGACCTGGGTTTCATCGTCAACTCGGCGGGCGAAGCGGTGGCGGGCGGTCAGCGCATCTTCGAAGTGCTCGACGTGGACGAAGAGATCAAATCGTCTGCGAACGCGCGGATCGCGCCAGCACTCACGGGGCGCGTCACATTCGACACTGTTTCGTTTTCGTATCGGGGCGAGCGCGACGCGCTGAGCGACGTGTCGTTCCAAGCCGAGCCGAACCAGGTCATCGCGCTGATCGGTCCGACGGGTAGCGGCAAAACGTCGCTTGTCAATCTCATTCCGCGTTTTTACGACGCGACGAGCGGGCGCGTGTGCGTGGATGGCATTGACATCAAATCGCTCGAATTGAAATCGTTCCGTTCGCAAATCGGCATCGTCCTGCAAACGTCGCTCTTGTTTTCGACGACGATTCGCGACAACATCGCGTACGGGCGGCTCGACGCAAGCGAAGAACAAGTGATTGCGGCGGCAAAGGCGGCGCGCGCGCACGATTTCATCGCGGCGTTCGCGCAAGGATACGAAACGGTTGTTGGCGAGCGCGGCGTCACGCTGTCGGGCGGGCAGCGGCAGCGCATCGCGATTGCGCGCGCGTTGCTGATGAATCCGCGTATTCTGATTCTCGACGACTCCACATCGTCGGTGGACACGCAGACCGAGTACCTGATCCAGCAAGCGCTGTCCGAGTTGATGCGGAATCGCACGACGTTCGTGATCGCACAACGTTTGTCCACCGTCAAACGCGCGGACCAGATTTTCGTGCTCGACGGCGGGCGGATCGTGCAGCGGGGCACGCACGACGCGCTGTTGGAAGAGGGTGGGCTGTACAAACAGATTTACGATTTGCAGTTGAAAGACCAGGAGCAATTCGCGCGCGAGATGATGTTTCTGGACGAAAGTGAAATCGCGGAGGAAGATCGCGGCGATGGGCATGGCGCGCGGGCGCGCAGCGCGGAGACGCGGATGGCGAATGCGGGGTGAAGGCGTTTGCCATCGGGTTGAGACGGGAGTATAATTGCGGTTAGGAGGCGCGAAATGAGTACGCAAGAGCGAATCGTTCAGCGAACCGCATATCCTCACATCGTAAAAATTGACGGCGTCTGCGGTGGGCAAGCCATCATCGAAGGCACGCGCATCGCGGTCTGGAATATCGTCGGATATTATTACAAAGTGGGAATGTCGGTGGAAGAAATTCTGGCGGACTGGGATTATCTGACGCCCGCGCAAGTTTTTAGTGCGCTGGCATATTACCACGACAACAAAGAGGAGATTGACCGCGTTCGTCAGCAGAACAGTTACGAATACTGGTTAGAGCATCATGCCCACGTTCCCCAACCCGCCTAAATTGTACCTGAACGAAAACCTGTCCGCGCGCTTGGTGACTCAATTGCGGCGGTATGATTTCGATGTGACGAGCGCGCGCGAAGAAGGTTTGTTGGCGGCAGATGATCGCCGCCAGATGGAACATGCCGTGTCACATCAACGCGCGATTGTCTCATTCAATTTTGACGATTTCACGGCGTTGCACGAGCAATATCGCGCGGAAGGCAGAGAACATTGGGGCATCATCTTGTCAACCGAAGAATCTATTGGAACGTTGGTGCATCGCCTGCTGCGTCTCTTGAATTCGGTATCGGCGGACGAATTGAAAAATCAAATCTGCTGGCTCAATGAATTCAAGTGAATGATGCTTTTCTCAAACAAACTTACACGCCCCGAACGTGCGCGATGAACAATCACGCGTCGGGGCGTTTGGTGTGACGGTAACGCCGTGCGATAAATCGTCACGGCAAATCAGGCGCAAGTCCGATAAAATCGGGTTGCGCGGAACGCGCAATCAGCTTGTAGCCGATTTTCTGCTTTGTCAGACGCCGATTTCTAATCGGCGGTGACGCGCATGACGAACGCGGGGCGGTTATTTGAACTTTGGACGCAAAAACGCGCGGAGTGTTTTAGCGTGATGCAATGCGGTGCGAGCATCTTCTTTTGTGGCTGATTCACCAGGATAACGAAACTCGACCGCGTAGCGCGTGAGGTCTTTGAGCAAATCGCGATGTAATTCCAGCGTGCCGTCGTAGGGGAGACAATATTCCAGCAGTTGATTGAGGTCGTGGATTTTTGGAATGTGATGCCCGTGTTTTTGAAGCAATGCTTTGAGGTACTTTTCAGCGCACTGCTGGCAATGGAAACACACAGCGTCGTAGTTCGGCGCGCGCCGCACACGCATTTCGCGATTTGCTGTTCGCCAATCGCCTTCCGCTTTGGCGATCCACTCTTCAGCCAGCGCGTTCATAAACGACTTTGCCTTTTGCGGTGATCTCGCGCAGGAAAGAATCACCCAGCGCGACGCGCTCGGCAATTTGCTGCGGACGGCGAACGAGCAAATCCATTCCAAAGTGATAATCCAGCGCGCGCGCGATCTGCGCGGCTTGGACGCTGTTACGCAGCGGCGTTTCCATCACCACGAGCAAATCCACATCGCTCTCTGGTTTCGGTTTGCCGTACGCGTACGAACCAAAGAGGATGATCTTTTCGGGCTTGAATTGCGCCGCGATTTGCTTGACGACTGCGCGAATATCGCGCGCAGCAACGCGGCGGCGATTACCGTTTGAGCGAACGCGCTTGCTTGGCATTACTTGGCTCCAATGTAATTATACCACAAAATTGGATGACGAGAAAAAGAATCAGCTTTGAGCTGATTTAGGAGGAGAAAAATGTCCAATCCTTTTGACTACATCCAGCGTGATCGTGAGGAAAAACGACGACGAGAATATGAAGAGAGACAAAGACAGGATAAAGAGATGAAATCGCGCTTACCCACGACACCATATGACGATATGGTACGGAAAGTGCTCGGAGATCTGGCCAGAGTTGCTTATGATCTGGATTGGGCAGCAGAAGTCAAAACCGCGTCTTCTGGATGGGTGATCAACATTGGTCAAGAATATGGTGACGACTATGGAGCGGTTCTTGTTTCTTCCTGGCAAACTGATCTTCGGGTTGATCTTGAGCAAGCACCCGATGGCAAAGCCAAGCACTTTTTATGCCAAAGGGGAGGGAAAAAATTACGCGCTAATCTGTCTGCCGATGGTCTAATCGAAGCCCTCAAAGAGCTCTACCCAGTTGGCACATCGCCCAATCTTACAAGCAACCAACTATGACCATCGCAACCACAACTCAAAAACCCCAACCCCTCTCCCTCCCCGCGCGCCCCGACGAAGACAGCATCATCGGCAAGGCGTACGATCCCAAACTCGCGCGACGGCTCGCGCGCTATTTGCTGCCGTACAAATGGCAAGTCGTCTCCGCGATGTTGTAGATGTTCTTTGCGATGAGCGCGTTCATCGCGGGACCGTACCTCATCAAGGTCGCGCTCGACAGCGGCATCGCGGCGGGAAATCTCGACGTGCTGCAACAGGCGGTCGCGCTCTACTTGCTCGCGTCCATCGCGTTCTGGATCGGCACGTTCTTTCGCGTGCGAACGATGGCGGTCACGGGGCAGAGCATCATCTACGATCTGCGCCGCGAATTGTTCGATCACATCCAAAATCTTTCGCTCGGCTTTTTCAGCCGTTATGCTCCTCGCCACTCCGAAATCCGCTCCAAATCTTTTGACTAGCAAATGAACGAACCACTCCCAGTCGCATTCAAATGGTACGACTCCACTGAAAAAACTCGCTCGCGTACTACTTTTGGGTTAGAAAACGAGCGTGAAAAATTATCGAAAACGACATTCAGAGACCTTTTTTCAGTAGAGTCATGGTACAACAAGAAAACGCTGTCTTTGGGAGAGGACGCGTCCGCGCCAAGATCAATCATTGTTTCGCCACAATCGCAAAAATGCGTCGCGACAAGACCGGGCGTCTTGTTCGTTGGCGACAACCGGCTGGAAGCTCAGACCGCGGCTCCCTAACGTCTCTGCCAACTGTGTCATTTCATCCAGGGTGAACTCACCCCACAGAATGAGCGGGCGCTGCTCGATGATTTTTTTGAGCGTCGGCAAAATTTCCGGTAACCGGGGACCGGATCCGGCGTGATCGTAGTTGACTTGCAAGACGGCGTAGTTGGGATCGCGCAGCAAAATATCCACTGGGTAGAGGCAACTGCTATGCAAGTGGAAATACGCGATGTCGGCTTGAGTGGCAATGGAATCTTCCAGCGGCAACAGGATTCGCTCAAAGATGCGCGGAGAGAGCACCGCCGCGGCGTCTTCTTGATTGTAGAGACATGTCTTGCCCGGCGTCCATAGTTTGCTCGGATAACCTCCGGCGGCGTAGCCACCGTGAAATGGTTTGACGATCTCAAGGATCGCCTGCATCACTTGTTGGCGCGCCTGCGCGCAGAGATCGAGCAAGCGATTGACTTTATCCGGGTGATCGTAAAAATCTATGACGAACCGATCACTGCCGCGTATTGCTGCCGCGATGTCCGCCGGTCCACGCAAAAGCGGCGCGTTGACCGGAAAACGACCGTCCGCCCATTCGACCAAACCGGTTGTCAGTTCGACGAGTTTGCGAAACCAGGGAGATTCATTCGCCGGAGGAAGATCGTTCAACTGCGCGTAATCGGAGAGGAAGGACGTTGCCCACGCGCTCGTTTCCGCCGCGAACACGCGACAGCCCATCAGCGCTTCCATCCACGGGATGCCCGGATACGCCGCGCCGACGTAAAAGAAATCGTCGTTCAGTCGCTCGTGCAGTTCGTACAAGTTCTGATAGTCGGGCAAGAACTGTTCGAGCGTCACTTGCGGCGGTGTGTTGAACAGAAATGCTTCGCATTGTATTGCGGGTGTTTGAATTGCGCGTAATATTGCCGTCATGATTCGCCTCGCCGAAATTCTGGACGCACATTGGGACGAGTACGTGCACAAAGGTGGACGCT
>Ga0194126_10005915_pt1 | contig 17729 bp, 15 predicted proteins | sample TA2KigC150mmetaG_FD_148641 | JGI IMG/M metagenome (GOLD analysis project Ga0194126, IMG submission 148641) | Freshwater microbial communities from Lake Tanganyika, Tanzania - TA2015035 Kigoma Deep Cast 150m | ecosystem: Environmental > Aquatic > Freshwater > Lake | place: Tanzania: Lake... | reverse complement strand
AATTCTTCAAAGCCCTGGCCGGCGCCGGCCCCTCGGCCGGCATCGCGCTCGACATCAAGGAAGTCGAATCTGCCCTCGACCAGTACTATGAACTCGCCGGCTGGACGAAAGACGGCATCCCGACCGCGGCGACGCTCGAGAAACTCGATATCGAGTGGGCTGCAGAGTTCTTACCGGTGTGATGCGTGATCCGTGAATTGACGGAGGCTATTACATCACGTATACTTGCCAGCAGCGGTTTGTTTTCTATCGAAAGGACTCGCGATGAGAGCGTCAGTGATGAGCAGCCCGTTTCAACAAGCCCTCGAGGTGATCGAGCGATTATCGGCTGAGGACCAGGCCAACCTGATGGAAATTGTCCAGCAGCGGCTGGCTGAAATGCGCCGGGCGGAGATCGCGCGCAACGCCCGCGACACGCTCCTGGCTTTCAGGGAGGGACGCGCACATTACGGCACCATCGAGGATTTGAAGCGAGACCTGTTGAGCGAGCCATGAGACACCTGGTCTGGGACGCCAGTTTCCGCCGCGCCTTCAATCAAAGAACCCGCCGCCAGCCGTCCTTGCAGCAACGCATACTGGATGTGCTGGCGGTGCTGGTCGAAAATCCCTTCGAGCCGGCCCTGAAAACCCACAGGCTGCATGGTGAGTTGGAAGGGTTGTGGGGGTGCTGGGTGGAGTATGATTGCCGTAATGTCTTTGCCTTTGAGCCCGATCCCTCAGGAGGCGGCGATCTTATCGTGCTGGTAGATATCGGCTCACATGATCAAGTATATTGAGTCAGGCGGGAAATCATGCTTGATCGCACAAGTTCCGTACATCCCTATCTTCCTACCCCCCTACATCCTATGACCCTCTACTCCGAATCCTTCCCCCACCTCTCCCCCGTCTGGACGCGTTACACGCCCATCGTCTCCGAGCGCGCCGAGGGGTGCTACGTCTACGACCAGGACGGCAGCGCCTACCTGGACTTCACCTGCGGCATCGGCGTGACCAACACCGGTCACTGCCATCCGAAGGTCGTGGCCGCCATCCGCGAGCAGGCCGGGCTGTTCCTGCACGCCCAGGCCAACCTCGTTGTCCACAAGCCGATGCTGGAACTGGTGCAGGAACTGCGGACGATCATCCACCCCTCTATTGACGGCTTCTTCTTCAGCAACTCCGGGGCGGAGGCGCTGGAGGGCGCGGTCAAACTGGCGCGCGCCGCCACCGGCCGCCCGAACGTGATCGTCTTTCAGGGCAGCTTCCACGGGCGGACTTCCGGCACGATGGCGATGACCACCTCCAAGACCATCTATCGAGCCGGTTACCAGCCGCTGCCGGCCGGCTTCTTCGTCGCGCCGTATCCGTATGCCTACCGCTACGGCTGGGACGAGGAAACGACCAGCGCCTGGTGCCTGAACGAACTGGAATTCCTGCTCGCCTCGCAGACCGCCCCGCAAGAGACGGCTGCCATCCTGGTCGAGCCGGTCCTCGGCGAGGGTGGCTACGTCCTCCCGCCGGCCTCCTTCCTGAAAGGGCTGCGTGAGATCTGTGATAAGCACGGCATCCTGCTCATCTTCGACGAGGTGCAATCCGGCTTCGGGCGGACGGGTAAATGGTTCGCCCAGGAGCATTTCGGCGTCGTTCCCGACATCATGACCGTGGCCAAGGGCATCGCCTCCGGCCTGCCGCTTTCGGGCGTTTTCTCGCGCCTCGACTTGATGAAGAAGTGGACGCCCGGCTCGCACGGCGGGACCTACGGCGGCAACGCCGTGTCCTGCGCCGCGGGCGTGGCCACCATCCGCGCGATGCGCGAGGAGGACATGCTCGGCAACGCTGCCCGGCGCGGCGTCCAGTTGATCACCGGCTTACGCAAACTCCAGGAGGAGTATCCCGGCATCGGCGACGTGCGCGGCCTGGGGCTGATGGTCGCCACCGAGTTCACTGCGCCGGATGGCAAGCCCGATAAGAACACCGCCAAAACGCTCATCCACGCCTGCCAGGAGCGCAGACTGCTGCTGCTCTCCTGCGGCACCTTCGACAACAGCATCCGCTGGATCCCGCCGCTGATCGTCAGCGAGAAGCAGATCAACGAGGCGCTGGGGGTCCTATCCGACGCGCTGAAAGAGGTGACCTGACAATTTCATCCTGGAAAACTGGCTCTGAACCGATACCCTGACCCGCAATCCGCAATCTGCAATCTGCAATCCAAAATCTAAAATCGTAAATTCCTGGAGTCCCATGCCGAACCTCGACCGCTCTCGTCTCGAGTCCCTGTTGCGCGCGGAAGAACAAAAATTCCACGCCGGGCATCCCAAATCCTACGCCCTCTACCAACGCGCCCAGGCATCCATGCAGGGCGGCGTGCCGATGCTGTGGATGATCCGCTGGGCCGGCACGTTCCCGGTCTTCGTGAAGGAGGCCAAAGGCGCGCACTTCACCGATGTGGACGGGCGCACGTACATTGACTTCTGCCTCGGCGATACCGGCGCGATGACCGGCCACGCGCCGGATGCGGCGGTGAAAGCCATTGCCGAACAGGCCGCCAAAGGCATTACGCTGATGCTGCCCATCGAGGATGCCATCTGGGTCGGCGAGGAACTCCAGCGCCGCTTTGGCCTGGAATACTGGCAGTTCACCCTCACCGCCACCGATGCCAACCGCTTCGCCCTGCGCATGGCGCGCGAGATCACCCGCCGCAAATACGTGCTGGTTTACAACTACTGCTATCACGGCTCAGTGGACGAATCGCTTGCCGGGCTGGATCAGAATGGCAAGACCGGTCCACGCGGGTGCGGGCGGCGACATAATCAACGTCCAGGGCGTCGGCGCGACTGCTACATTGAATCTCGGCGATGACGACGACACGGTGAACGTCGGCGCGCTGATGCCGCTGACGGGCGGCAACGTGAACAGTATCGGCGCGCTGCTCACCGTGAAGGGCGATGCGGGCAATGATACGCTCTATGTGAGCGATGCCGGCGATGCGAACGCGAACGTCGGCACTCTCACCGCGACGATGCTGACGGGCTTGGGCATGACCAGTGGTATTACGTTCGACACAGTCGAGACCGTCAGCGTTGCGCTCGGCAATGCGCCAGTTGGCACGCAGAACACGTTCAACATTCAGTCCACCGCGAGCGGCGTAACGACGGTTGTGAATGGCGGTTCGGGCGACGAAGTGTTCAATGTCGGCAATGCGAGCAACTCGCTCGACCAGATTCTTGGCGCGTTGGTGCTCAATGGATATGCGCCTGCCGCCAGCGACGCGCTCAACATCAACGACTAGGGCGACACGAACGATAACCTCTATCTGCTCAGCGGGACGACGCTCGATCGCACGAATATGGCCCAGTTGACCTATGGTTCATACGAAGATATGTATCTCAATACTGGTATGGGCGCCGATACGATTATCCTGAGCGATACCCACCCAGGCGCTACCACTGTGAATGCCAACGATGGGGCCGATCTGGTCGTCATGCAGATGACCAGCGGAACGACCACGGTCAATGGCCAGGGTGATGACGACCAGTTCATCGTTCAGAATACCGGCGCCGGGCAGACTACCACCCTGAATGGCGATGCTGGCCAGGACACCTTCACCGTGCAAGCCACCGGGCTGGGTTCCGTGACCACGCTCAACGGCGGCGATGCCGCCGACACCTTCGACGTGCAGACCATCGCCGGGGATACGACGGTCAACGCCGGGGCTGGGAACGACACTGTCAATGTCTCATCCGATGCTCCCACTAACCTGGGCACACTGAACGGCCTCGCCGCCGCGCTGTTTGTGTACGGCAATGCCGGCGTGGATATCTTGAATGTCAGCGATATTGGCGATCCAACGAACAACACCGGCGATCTGACCAGCACGCAGTTGACCGGTCTGGGGATGGGCGGGGCGCTGACCTATGGTGGGTTCGAGATCTTGAATATCACGCTTGGCTCAGGGTATGACCTGATTTCTGTCCACAGCACCCATACGCCGGGGATCACGAATCTGGATGCCGGCCCCGGGGATGACACCTACCTGGTCTTCCCTCATTGGGGAGACATAATCGTTACCGAACGGGCTGGTGGCGGTACGGATACGCTGGACTTCACGCCGGTTCCTTGGGGTCTGATCTTCTTGATCGGTGTTGGCCGCGGTGTGAGTGTCAGCGACGGTCTCAGCTTGCTCTACCATCCCGATAACAGAATTGAGCACCTGATCGGCAGTTCAGGGGATGACTGGTTCGTCATGGGCCCGGGGTCATCGTTGGCGGGCGGTCGCGGAACCATCACAGGTGGTCTGGGCTATGACATCCTTTCCTACGAGCACTATGCCCCTTATTATCACCGGAGCATCTACAATGGCGTTGGGCTGGCTGCCCCGGCGGATGTGGAGCATGTCATCTTCCCGCCTGAGCCGCCTGCCAAACCTGATGTGATCTATGAATTGCTTGGGTATTATGGGGCAGGGAAATCTCTCGATGAGCTGATTGATCTGGTGCTGTCTGATCCGGGGACTTATCGGCCGGGTAGTAGCGTATCGTTGCCACTCAATGTCGGGGTGCCGACTTCGATATTGACGCCAGCCAACAACCTGGTAGTGTTCTCGAGCAGTATCGGTGGTGTTGTAGAAGTCAGAGATCTCGTGGGTAGCGATATAGCGAATTACTATGCTGTCCTGCCCGGCAACAATTACATCGGTCAGGGAGGGCGGGTCGAGACTTTTTCTGCCACGGCCGAATACATTCGTGGTATTCAGTATCTTTTGTCCAATGGGAGTGCATCCTTGAGTACGCTGCCTGATGGGGAAAGCATGGCGGTGATCTTCCAGCTACCCGCTTACATGCTGGGGCGTACAATGAGCATCATGTGGTGGGATGAAGCGCGCGGCATGTGGCGGGAGATTGCCTATAGAGTTACGCCTGATGGCAGGTGTATAGCCATAACAAACCTCACAGGCACTTTCATACTCGTGACAAAGGATTAGAGGATATTCCCAAATCTTGTCAGAACCCAAACGGCACCAGTTGCTGTTCAAGATCGCCGATCGGCAGTTGGATGGGCTAGATTTTAGTCAGAACTGATTGGTGTGCAATGGATCGCCTCTTCAACCGCCACGGCGATGGGCGCGCCGTATGCGTGGCTGCCGATCATGGCTACATGTGCGATGGCGACGCCTTAGAAACTCATCTCGCCCCTCTGCGCATCGAGCCGGGGGAGGAACTGGGTCTCCTGGACACGATCAGCGCGGGAGGGGTGATTGGCCTGGCTAGGGAGATGTTTGGGCGCGGCATTTTGAACGCCGCCGACCTGGATGGGATCAAACCGCGCTTCGGGGATGCCGGGGCAGCCCTGGCCCTGGTGGAAAAGATGGCGCGCGGGAGGGCTGCGGTGAGTGGCTTTTTCAGGGGGTGGCTGCGATTTCCAGGCGTTTTCCTGAAGCGATTGATTTTGCTGTCTCAGCCGTTCGTGGTTGTATCAAGCAGAGGGCAGGTGGTAGAATTGGTGACCATGCTGAATGAATATTATCCGTAACTGCTCAGCCATCGAACGGATTAGCCCGAAAAAAGGGTGTGCGAAGGGGGCTACGCCCCCTTCGCACACCCTTTTTTCGGGAACTTCCCCGTATGGCTGAGTAGTTACTATTATCCTATCATGGGGTGGGACGAGTATGGCGCGCCAACACCCAAGCGATTGCGGATGCTAGAACTTTTCACGGATACAGCAGCATGATGATCCCAAACCATCCTGAAGCTATCGAAGCCACCCAGGAACTGATCCACGAACTGCGCGGCGCAGTTCGTCATGTGGCCTTCGACCAGATGACGCGCCTGTTATACAGCACCGATGCCAGCATCTATCAGATGATGCCCGTGGGGGTTGTCTTCCCCAGGGATGCCGACGAAGTCTGCGCCGCCCTGGAGATTACAGGAAAGCATGGCGTGCCTGTGTTGCCGCGCGGCGGAGGCAGCAGCCTGTGCGGGAATGCGATTGGTCATGCGCTGATCCTCGATCTCTCTCGCTACATGGATCGGATTCTCGAAATAGATGCCGAGAATCGTATCGTCAGGACCCAGCCGGGGATAACCCTGGGAGCGCTCAATCAGGCGCTGGCCAGGCACAAACTGATCTATGAGCCAGACCCCGCCAGCGGCGACCGCGCCACCATGGGAGGCATCATGGGGAACAACGCTACCGGAGCGCATTCCATTACATATGGAATGGCTCATGACCACGTTCTTACAACGGATGTGGTGCTCTCGGATGGCAGCCGGGTCAACTTTGGCGCGTGTGATGGAGATTGGCAGGATCAGGCTGGTCGCCCTGGGCTGGAAGGCGCTATTTATCACTCAGTAGCGACGGTGCTCGATGAATATGCTGCGGAGATTGCCTCTCGTTATCCAAAAACCTTCCGCCACGTCGCTGGTTATAACCTGCATGTCCTGGCCCGCCAGGAGCGACCTAATCTAGCCCAGTTGATGGTCGGCTCGGAAGGGACGTTGGGCGTCATTACGGAGGCATCCTTCAGCCTGGCGCCTGTGCCAAAGGTCAAGCGGTTAGCTATGGCGCACTTCTCCGCTGTTCGCGCCGCCATGGAAGCAGTGCCGACGATCCTGGAAAGTAACCCCATCGCTGTCGAAGTCCTGGATAAGATGTTGCTCGATTTGACTCGCGACAAAGTCGAGTATCGGCGATTGATGACCTTCGTGGAGGGCGATCCCGAAATTGTGCTGCTGGTGGAATTCGCCGGCGAGGATGAATCCGAATTGGATCACGGCATCCGGTTGCTGCAATCGAAATTAAAGCAGATCAATCACCACGGACCGGTGGTGATCGTTGCTGACCCCAGGCAGCAGGCCAATGTCTGGTATGTGCGCAAGGTCGGTCTGGGCATCTTGATGAGCGTGCGCGGCGACGCCAAGCCGATCCCGTTCATCGAGGATGCTGCCGTACCGGTCGAGCATCTGGCTGATTACATTACTGAAATTTCTGATTACTGCTATCAGGCTGGGGTGGAACAGGTGGCGATCTATGCCCATGCCAGCGCCGGATGCATCCATGTGCGCCCGTTGGTGAACCTGAAAACCGGGGTGGGTGTGCGTCAAATCCGACAGATTGCCGAAAAGTCGGTGGAGTTGATCCTCAAATACAACGGCACAACTTCAGGCGAGCACGGGGAGGGCCTGGCGCGCAGCGAGTTTTCCGAACGGCTTTTCGGGAGCAGATTGACACGCGCCTTCGAGGAAGTCAAAGCTGCTTTCGACCCGCAGAATCGCTTGAATCCTGGGAAGGTCGTCTATCCGTCGCGCATGGATGATGAATCTCTGCTGCGCTACGGCAGCCAGTATGAAGCGCCTTTTCGACCCAGGAATACCGTATTTCGTTTTCGCGCCGAAGGGGATTTCGCCAGGGCAGTCGAGATGTGCAACGGCGCGGGCGTTTGTCGGAAACTTGGGCAGGGGGTGATGTGTCCATCCTTCCAGGCTACTCGCGACGAAGCGAACAGCACCCGCGGGTGCGCAAACGCTTTGCGCGCCGCCATGATAGGTCTGCTTGGAAGCGAGGGAATGACCTCTCGAGAACTCTACCAGGTGTTCGATTTGTGCCTGTCGTGCCAGGCATGCAAGAGTGAATGTCCTTCTTCTGTGGATATGGCCAGGCTCAAGGCAGAGTTCCTACATATATATAATCGAGAGCACGGCATTCCTCTGCGGTCGCGCCTGTTCGCCAGGATCGGAAGATTGAATGAAATCGCGCAGCCTTTTGCCCCGCTGGCGAACTTTTTGATCCATGGGCCGGGGAAATGGGTTTTGACCTCTCTTGGCATCCACCCCAAACGGACTCTGCCCAGGTTGTCGTCACAGACATTCAGCGCCTGGTACCGAAAATCGAAACGAAATGGCGGCTTTTCCACCGAACGGATGCGAAACGAAGCGAAGCAGGTGGTCTTTTTCCACGATACCTTTATGGAATATTATGACCCCCAGGTTGGACAGGCCGCCATCGAAGTGCTCGAGGCTGCCGGTTACGACCCTATTATCCTTTTCGATAAACAAGATTCGGGTCGTCCTGCTGTCTCTAAAGGATTGCTGGAGGATGCTGCCAGACTGGCGCGTGGCAATCTCGAACTGTTAGCGCCTTATGCCAGACGAGGCATTCCAATCGTCGGTTGCGAACCCAGCGAGATGGCAATGCTGTTGGACGAGTATCCAGACCTGGCGCCCGGAGAGGTTGCAGATTCGGTTGCCCGGCTTGCTATGATGTTAGAGGAGTTGATCCTGCGCGCTGCCGATGCCGGGGACCTGAAGATGAACTTCGACCAGACACCGCGCCATATCCTGTTCCACGGCCACTGCCAGCAAAAGGCGACCTTCGGAACAGATAGCACGAAGAAGATGTTACAACTCATCCCTCACTGCACCATCGAAGAGATCGACGCAGGTTGTTGTGGGATGGCTGGCTCATTCGGCTATGAAAAGGAACATTACGATCTGTCTATACAGTTAGCAGAAATGGCGCTCGCCCCTCGAGTTCGCGCTGCCGATTCGTCCACGATCATTTGCGCTACCGGGACATCCTGCCGGGATCAGATTTTCCACACGACCGGAAGGAAGGCCTTGCACCCCATCGAGATATTCTCGGATGCTTTGATTGGGTAGTTCGACGACTACAATAAGCTATCAAGCAAATCAATCAATTCTTGATCCCCTCCCGCAGGCGGCGTCCAATCTACCTGTACAACCTCGACGCCTTGATCTTCCAGGCTTTCTGCAAACATCTTCAAGCCCAGGTTGATGACGATGAGGGGCTTGTGCAATAATTCGTCAATCTTGTTTGGCATGGTTGCCTCCTGACTCGGATTATCTGACAACTTTTGCGTGCACACGATCATTCCAAGAGTTTACAACAAAACGAGGCAGCCCTGGCGTTGCTGGGAAACACGATCGCACCTGCTTCTTGCAATAGTCTGGTTTGCAGATCCAAATCCTGCGGATCGCCATCCGTGCCGCAGATGGATGCGACCACGGTCAGCGCGCCGCCGCGCTGGCTGGCAGTCTGCCGGGCTTCCAGAATAGCATCCAATAACTCACCCACCGGATCCGCAGAAGCGTTGTAGCCGAGGATGAAATCCAGGAAGAGGATGGCCACTTGTGGCTCGAGGCTTTCGGTCAGGATGCGCTGTTTGCGTAAAGCGCCGTCTATCATGGGGTGGGGCTTGCCTAACGTGTAATATTCATCTCCCATATCAACCAGCGTGTGAGCGCGGCTTCGGTCGGGATGCTCGAGGGCAAAGCGAGGTTCCAGGGGGGCGTTCGAATAGACCTCCAGCCCTGCATCCTGCATAATTTGCTGCGATTGGTAGCAGAATGTGCCGCCTGCAAAGATTCCCCGTAAATATTGCTGCTTTGGAGACCATCGCGCCCGTTCGTTTTTGATCCACTTCAACTCTTCAGGCCTGAGGTTTGGTTTTGAGACTGCCGGGCCATCGTCTTCAAAGTAAATCGTCCATTGGACGGCTTCATCTATGGTTCGAGCAAATTTAACCTTTTTATGGGTGTCAGGCAGATGATCAATGCCTAAGAAGCAGCAAATGGCTGGTTTTTTGCATTGATCCAATCGCTCCAATAGTTTCTCGAGCATTTTCTTTCCGGGGGGTTTAGAGATAAAGACAATGATCTTTGTGCCAGGATCATCTTCGAGCGCATCGAGCGCTGCCAGGGTGGTTAAGCCGCCAATCGCATCCGAAACATCATTCGTCCCTGTGCCAATGGCATGGGAGATGCCCAAACCTGCATTATGGATCTGGCAGGTGAACTCCTGCAAGCCTGTGCCCGAGGCGCCGATTGCGCCAATTGTTCCCTGCCGAACCGCGTTCGCAAATCCAATTCCAACGCCACCGATCAAGCTCGTCCCGCAATCCGGCCCCATCACCAGTAGATTTTTTTGGGAGGCGCGGCGTTTCAACTCGAGTTCGTCATCCAGGGTAACATTGCTGCTGAAGATGAAGACATGCAGGTTTGCCTCGAGGGCTTTGCGCGCTTCGCTGGCAGCATATTCGCCAGGGATGGAGATCACTTCCAGGTTAGCTCCAGGTTTTTGCGCCAGGCCATCCTCGAAGGTGCGCCAGACCGAGACAGGCGCACTGGTGGTCATGAACTTCAAAGCCTGGTCTAGATCACCCAGAACCGCATCTACAACCTGTCGAGAATCAGCCACCACTTCCACGATCAAGTCGTTCGGTTGGGCCTCATCGATCTGAGGAGCATGAACGCCAAGATCGGCCAGGAGTTCTTTGTTCTTCTCGCTCCCCATGAGCACAGCCGTGTTTTGAACGCCCGCCGCATCCGACAGCCGCTTATTAACCCCCATAAGAAAGACGGAGTCATAATATTGATTTTTGCGGATTACGAAACCAGTTGCCATATCAGTTAACGTTGTACTTCCTGCCAAACGCGATCAGCGCCTGTTTGAAACACTCCATCGGCGGGCGGACGAGGCTGGCCCCGATGATGGGATAACCTGGATCCTTGTGAGCGATGGCCGTGTCGATGATGGGGGCGATATTGGTCTGGACGACTTTGCGGATATCTATGCCCACGGAAGCGCCCATAAAGCCCAAGGCGGGCATCAGGTAAGTGGGGTGAGTGGCAACGGTGATCTTTTTCATCTCACGAGAGTAAGCCAATGCCTGTTCGGGCGTACCGCCGACCAGGCTCAGGATGCCCGGCGCGCCGCCGATGACGAATGCGCCCCAACCGACCGTTTCAGTGATGGCCGAGTCGCCCATGTCGAAACCGGCGTCTTCAGAGGAATACCCTGGCAAATATAGGCCGTCCACAGAGGGCGCCGGGGCGGTGAACCACTCATCCCCCAGGCCGCTGACGCGAATGCCAAACTCAGCGCCATTGCGAGCCATCGCCGTCACCACGGTGCTGTATTCGACCCCATGCGCCGGGTCGCTGATTGCTTTGCCCGCGGCCATCGCCAGGCCCAGGAAGATCAGGTTATGGTTGGTGATGTAGCCTAACGTGGGCAGCACGGCATCTTTGGGCATATCTGCCTGGGCTATAGCGAACGCCATCTTGTTGGCAAACAGGCTGGAGGCCGCGCTGTGGCGGTTGTGCAGTTCGTCGCCCATCTGCAACGCCTGGATCATGATCGGCTTCAAGTCCAGGCCGCCGATCTTGGCCAGGGCTGTGCGCAAGGTTGGCGCCCAGATATCACGCCACCTGCGCAACCCTTCCAGGGGCTCCTGACTGTACTCCCCAAATTGCTGGCGTCCTTCGACCTGGCGACAAAAAGCGCGGTTGCCGAAGGCCTTGTTTTCGACCACCCAAACCGGCGCGGATTTCGAAATCGTCCTGGCCATAGGCCCGACGGCCTGGTGATGGTGGTTAGGCCCCAGGAGGATATCTCCTTCTTCGAGCAAAGCTTGGGCGCCTTCGACGGTGTTTGCCCATCCTTCGTATAGCGCAATCCCCAGGATGGCGCCGCGTTGTGCGCCGCACATGCGGGCCCACTCGATTGGCGGACCGGAGTGGAGGATCATGCGATCCTGCAACCCCGGGATGACCTCGCCGGCCGGGGCGATATCCACCAGCACCGGCTCGCCTTGAATCATCCGCTGGGCGGTCTCTTCATTGGCTTTTTCGATCTTTTGTTTGATATCCATAACTCGGCTTCCTTCTACAACCAGATTCCTTGGGACGCAGATGGACGCGGATTCGCACGGATTTTTTGCAATACCGCAAAACTCACTATGGACTGTTGGCATGGGGAAGCGCTTTCCACCTTTGAACCAGTTTGCGGAGTTGAGTTTCAGATTGTCTGATCGAGCGCGTATGCAGCTTGAAACGCGCTCGGTGAGTTTGTACACGCTGTTGCTCCTGCAAGAATTCATAGCGTTCTACCTGCGACAAGGCGGCACCGGTTTCGGGCAACGAACTGGGGCCGGGGATCAACTTCCAAGCCCCTTCCCGCTGCAACAGGCGTTTGACCGCTCCCACCTGCCCGGTCGTGGAAAGCAAGCGTCGGCGCAAGTCACGGAACTCACTTTCGCGGGCGTTGTTGGTGCGGGGTAGACCAGGGATATCGTAGGTATAGAACAAACCAGGAGCATAGCTTTGCGAGACCTTGCGGATTTTGTTGCTGAAGGTCTGCAAACGGGGGGAAGCCATTCCTTCAGCGGCGATGCGGGCGAGAGAGCTTTCCCATTCTTTCCGCACCTGTTCACCGGTGCGGGCAGGTTTGCCTTCTGGGTCAAGCGCTTTGGCCAGATCAGTCAACCATTTTGCGCCCTGGGACAGTTCGGCATATTCAGAATGAACAGCCTGGATGGCGCGTTGCAGGCCGATCAGCAATTGCGACAGGCGCGGCTCGGGGCAATGCTGGAGCAATTCCTGCACACAGGCGATCATTTCCTGCAAGCGGGCATACATTTCGATCCCTGCCAGACGAAAGGGCGGGCGTCCTTTCAGGGTCAGCAAGTAACGCACCCGTGATAGGATGGCCTGCACTACCTTTTCCTGCTCTTGTTTCACGTCTTCGCCCGTGTTGGGTAGAGGGACGGCGGTTGAAACAGGTGCGGGTGTCGGGGTGGGAGAAGGAATCAGCCCTGTCACCGTCAAGACGAGCGGCTTTTCGGCCTGCTTCTGGCGGATCAAGTCTCCCACTTCGGCGCGCACCCCCTGACGCAAGCTGATTTTCATCTGCTCGTCGGCTTCTGCCACCGCTTCAGCGGCATTGTCAAGGTAATGGAGTTGGCAAAAGCCATGATATGCCTTTGGAAAAACCGTCGCCACCGCCGGTAACAGCCCACGCTGCTTGTCGCTCAGCACCGCTTTGACCCTCAACTGCAAATCGGCGATCGGTTGTAAGAACTCCACGAAAGCCGCCTCATCCTGGCAACTCATCCAGCCACTGCGTAAGGTCCGACCGCTGAGTAGTTCTCGCACCACCCACAATTGTGGTTCACCCCCCTCTGGCATCAAACCATCCATAGTCAAGATCAAGCCAAAACGCCGCGCCAACTCTTGCAACTCCACCAGATGTTGCCGCTCATGGCAGGCCAATAAGGGCAAATAACGTTGGTGGTATTGGTAACGCACATGTGCCTCACTAATTTGGATGCGCCCCGATAAGTTCTGTTGGATCGCTTCGAAGCGCAGGTTGCTCTTTTGCCGCTCCCAGCCAATTTGGGCGATGACATCATACCCGTAGGTGCTGTACTTCGGCGCAATTTGCTGCCAGGCCGCCGACGGCCAGCGCATTGCCTGACCATCACAAGTTGAATGGTCGCAACTCTTCGGCCGGTATGCAATCGTCATGACTTGGTTCATGGTTTGAACCGTTTTGAGACCGTTGAGATATGGCATTTCTACCAATGGTTGTTCACAGTGCGGACAAGACTCCAGTTCACATTTGTAGATTATCGGCCTTGTCTGGTATAATTCCTTGCGGGTTCTCATGCTCTGCTCCTTGTTCGGTGATCAAACAAGTGTATGACATGAGACCCCATTTGTTCAAGTCATAAGTGACTTTTGCGGTATTGCGAAGATTCTATAAAAAATCCCAACGTAGGAAAGGCTGTCAAAGAAAAAAGCCCCTATAGCAAGAGGCTTTTTCTGTGCACCCGGATCCTGGAGGGTGCTTTCTGCGCACCCGGAGGGACTCGAACCCCCAACCTACTGATTCGAAGTCAGGCGCTCTATCCATTGAGCTACGGGTGCAGACGCGAGTATTATACCTGAGATGGATGATTCGTCAATCAACATGAATAGTAACTGCTCAGCCATCGAACGGAGTAGCCCGAAAAAAGGGTGTGCGATGGGGTTACGCCCCCTTCGCACACCCTTTTTTCGGGAACTTCCCCGTATGGATGAGTGGTCACCATGAATATTTATTTTGCGCTAGCGATTACAGGGGGGCGGGGGGATGAGCAGGTGTACCAACGGATCGTTGATTTCCTCCAGGCCAATGGTCATGAAGTGCCTACCGCCATGCTGGCCCAGTCCGATGGTACTTCGAAGGACCGGGTGGTTGATCCCCTCGAAGTATATCAACGCGACACAGCCTGGATCATGGCCTGCGATGCGCTGATTGCCGAGATCAGCGCGCCCTCTCACGGGGTGGGCTATGAGATCGGTTACGCCTTGAGTCTGGGGAAGCCTGTCCTGTGCCTGCACAGGAGAGGTCTCAAGATCTCGAAAATGATTTCGGGCAATCCCCATCCCCATTTACAGGTGAGGGAGTACGAGGAGTGGGATGAACTCGAAGCCATCCTGCGGATGTATCTGGATTCTCGCTAAATCTGCTGTCAGATGGATGTTAGTCAGGCAGACCGGCTGACGAAAGGCAAGCAGGTTGGCGAAAGAGCTGTATTACTTCTTAAGTTCGAAATCGTCTACCCAAACTGTAGCACTACCTGTCATCTCTTCAAATCCAAGATTGATATTTTCCAGCCGATCCAGTTGTACTTCTTGATCGACGAACTCGCTCAACTCCGTGCAAATCTGTGTCCATTGACCAGCCTCTACAACGACAATTCGCACTCCCTTTTCTACGCCAAGTAAATCTCTGAACTTTAACCTAAATGCTTGGTTGGGCTGCTCAGTATATGCCCAAAAGCATATCTCGCGGAACCCTGATGCATCGAAACCCTCTGGAGTGCCAATTCCCCAAAATCCAAACAAGCTTTCGACACTGTGGTATTCTATTCTGACTGCAACTGGCGTGCTATAGACAACATCGTATACGCCTTGACATAGAAATATGTCAGTTGATTGGTCCAGCGGGCCGTAGAATGAAACTTGGTTTGGCTCAGCACTGAGTTGCTGGAATACATGACCGGTAATCGATGGATGCAAGCAGGCGATAGGATCTGGCACAGAGGTTGGTGAAGATGTCTCTGTTGGAAGTGGTGTTTCAGTAGCTGTTGGAGAAGGGAGAGGTGTAGCTGTAGGGGGAGAGGCTACAATGAAAGTAATACTTCGAACAGTACTTTGTCCATCGCTGAATATTTCAACGGTCACCGTGTCAGTTCCCGGTGTATTTGGCGCAGTGTAGATTACGGAAGGTGCAGTTTCGGAGGAAATTTCTCCTCTGCTGGCTGTCCATCGAAAACGAAGATCTGCCCCAGAGGCGCTTATTGTTAGGCTTGCTGTCTCGTTTGCGTGTATCGCAGTGCTTGGGCTTACGTTTATGTCGCTTACTATGAGAGGGGAAGCTTGTGGTTTGCATGCTACCAATAGCATAACAAACAAAATACTCATCGAACATCGACTTATTGTTTTTAGGGATACGAACATTTTTAACCTCGCGTTTCTTATTAGGCACTTACTGCTTCAACATCGACAAAATTTTGTCGATTTTTGTGCCGCCTTGAGGAGCACATTTCGTACTGGCTGCCCCGCAGGGGCCACATCTTCTGGGCGCAATCCCAGACGATGCGTAGTACCTTAGCAGTGAGATTCTTGTTTTTTGTGCAAGTATTTGTAGATTTACTTAGATTCTGGATTTCTTATCTTTTTGGTTCTGGCTTGTCCAGGTTAGGGTTGTGTTTGGATGATATTTATCGAAAACCCACTAAATGTCATGCTCTCACTGCACACTGTTTTGGCTAATACAGTTAATGAAGCTCGATCTATTCCCGTTTGTGGGCTGTATCTTGTTGCACATCCATCACCATTTGCAAGTGTGCCACTGGTGGCCATCCATTCACAAACAGTATCTATCTTATCTGCTACCATTGCCTCGACAAAAATAATCTCGTTTTGGACTATGTCTATAGAATCTCCTGCTCTAGTTCGGATGATCGTCTCATCCGTATTAGTGATTGAAAAATCAAGGATATTGGGTGGAGGATTTTTGATAGAAAATGGTGATAAGCTAGTATGGCCTACATACACACTTACTGCGATAAGCAGAAGGGCTATCCCCCAGGAAAGAGTGTCCGATTTCGACCACAGAAGCAGATTCTTGATCAGGTCGATGATATCATCAAATGCGACAACCGCGAATCTTATATTGATTCTTCCAACGAGTGGGCCGAAAGTTTGCAAGAATAGGTGGAAAATCACTATACAGATCGTTCCAAGGCTAGCCGCGCTTGCCTGGGGTATCACGCAAGGCACATATGGTGTTGGAAATTGTGGTAGCCAAAGGAAATATAGCACAACCCATAACACTACATTGAAGAATAGTCGTATCCAGATATTAAGGTTTCGCATAGGAAGTTCCCAACTGCACCTTGGTAAATCATCTTACTGAATCTTCTGATTGTGATAACATGATCCAAGCCAGTGATCGTTCTGCCCAGGAAACTTACTTGATGGTTGAAAATAATTTCACTTTATTAATATGAGTCTTCTGAAAAAAGGTGCTGCGCTGCCGTCCGGTGGGGCATCAACGCCCAAAAAAACCGTTTTTTTGGTGCGTGTTCCCTTAAATCAGCGAATTTTTTGCCCGAAGTGGGTTATTACCCCGGCTTGTTTTGGAAAAAACGGTTTTTTTCAGTGGACTCTTAATATACATCAGTTTAGTATCCGAATCAAGAGGGGAATGTCCATATCCCCTTATTCGACGAGTTTGCTTCCAATGGGAGATTCGGTTATGCACTTACTGCTTCAACATCGACAAAATTTGTCGATTTTTGTGCCGCCTTGAGGAGCACATTTCGTACTGGCTGCCCCGCAGGGGCCACATCTTCTGGGCGCAATCCCAGACGATGCGTAGTACCTTAGCAGTGAGATTCTTGTTTTTTGTGCAAGAATTTGTAGATTTACTTAGATACTGGATTTCTTATCTTTTTGGTTCTGGCTTGTCCAGGTTAGGATAATAAGATGTGAACCCACCATGATCCAGAAATTCCAACCCGCCTACCTGAAACTTCTCGAGAGCAGCGAACTCGAAGAGCGCGTTGCCCAGGCCTACGAGCGCCTTGCCGATTGCGACGTTTGCGCTCATGCCTGCCACATCAACCGGCGCGCCGGGGAGCTGGGCAACTGTCGGACCGGGGAACGTGCCCGCATCAGCAGCTACGCGCCGCACATGGGCGAAGAACAGCCTCTAACCGGTTTCCGCGGTTCAGGCACCATCTTCATGACGCGCTGCAACCTGCGGTGCCAGTACTGCCAGAACCACGACATCAGCCAGACGGATTCGGGCTATGATGTCGAACCTGAAAACCTGGCCGTGATCATGCTCGAGCTGCAAGCGCGCGGCTGTCACAACATCAACATCGTTTCTCCCAGCCATGTGGTACCACAGATCATGGCCGGCTTGCTGATCGCAGCCCGGGCTGGATTGCGCGTTCCCCTGGTTTACAACACCGGCGGCTACGATTCCCTCGCTACGCTGGCGCTGCTCGATGGGGTGGTGGATATCTACATGCCCGACATGAAATACGCCGATCCCGAACTGGCTGAGCGTTACTCCAAAATCAAAAATTACCCCGCGGCAAACCAGGCCGCCGTCAAAGAGATGCACCGCCAGGTCGGCGATTTGCAGCTCGATGAGCGCGGCATCGCTACACGCGGGCTGCTCGTCCGCCACCTGATCCTACCCGGCAATCTGGCCGGAACCGATCAGATCGTCGCATTCCTGGCGGAGCAAATTTCCAAAGACACCTATCTCAACCTGATGGATCAATACCGGCCGGCTTACCAGGCGCATCACTTCCCCAAGCTTAACCGCCGCATCACCCAGGCCGAATTCGACGCCGCCGTCGAGCTGGCCCTTGCTGCTGGCCTCCATCG
>Ga0194126_10005914_pt1 | contig 17738 bp, 18 predicted proteins | sample TA2KigC150mmetaG_FD_148641 | JGI IMG/M metagenome (GOLD analysis project Ga0194126, IMG submission 148641) | Freshwater microbial communities from Lake Tanganyika, Tanzania - TA2015035 Kigoma Deep Cast 150m | ecosystem: Environmental > Aquatic > Freshwater > Lake | place: Tanzania: Lake... | reverse complement strand
GTACTGCGCTTGAAGGTCCTGGATATGCGTCAGCAGGGACGAGCAACGCGGGGCGTAAAGGTAATGGAAGTGAAAGCCGGCGATCGGGTGGCATCAGTCGCCCGCATTGCCACCGAAGAATTGAAAAAAGTTGGTGTCCCAAATGGCGAATCAAAGGGCGAAGAACCTCAGCCTCAACTGTTCTAGCCAATAATAAAAGCGTGCCGGAATCACCGGCACGTTGTTATCTTCGTGAAGAGAAATATGTTGCTTACATGGCTGGCAGGACGATCTTGCCGGTAATAAAGAGCAGGACGATCCCCAGAAGGCAGACCTCCACCAGGAGCATCGCCGTCAGGATGAAACGCTGTTGCGGCAGCATGTTCATTAAAGGGAAGGCAGCCCGTCTCCGCCCGGGAGTTTCGGTGGGTTGTTCGGGGAGAAGTAAATCGTCCTCGTCCTGGGGGAAGGGTGTCGAAGCAGCCTGGTCACGGAGATTATCTAGCATGGATCACCTCGTCGGCAGTATATCACAATTGCGGACGCAGTTGAACTTCACCGCCCTGGAAGGTCGCCACGCCTCCGCTTGTGAGCGCCAGGCGCAGGCTCCCATCCATCCCCAACCCTTTGAGTCTGCCAGTGTGAGCATTACCCTGGTCATCCTGCACGACCACCATTTCCTCCAGGAAAGCCAGGCGCGCCTCCCATTCCCGGATAAAGACTCTCTCGCATAGGCGCAGCCGCCAGGCCAGCGCCTGCTCGAGGATTGAGTGGAGCAGCGGTAGCCGCCCTGGATGGGTACCTGATTCTGTCTCGAGGCTGGCGGCCGTGAAGTTCAAGCGGGCTGGATCGGGGATGGACGCAGCCGAGACATTCACGCCGATCCCGACCACAACAGCCTCCACATGCTCGCCAAACCAGACCGTCTCAGCCAGGACGCCGCAAACTTTCCGCCGGTCAACAAGAACATCGTTCGGCCATTTGACCTCGGACCGCAACCCCATCGACCGTAACGCCTCGCACACAGACAGGGCTCCCAGGGCTGTGAAACGCGCGATGAACTGTGCTTCTTGAAGGTTTGGACGGATAACCAGGCTGATTGCCAGCGCCGATCCCGCTGGCGTATACCAGCGGCGGTCGAACCGCCCGCGACCGGCAGTCTGCTCGTCGGCAACGACCAACGCCAGGTCGGGTGCACCTTCTGCCGCCCAGGAGAGCGCCAGGTTATTGGTCGAAGTGGTGGAGGCATAATAGCGGAGACCGCCCAGCGGTAGGTCACGCAGGGCGGCTTCGATTTTTTTTCCTGTAAAGGGGGTCATGGCGGCGGGAGCAGGCTCCATGGGTTGTAAAAACCACCGCCGGCAGCCCGGATCTCGAAATGCAAATGGGCGCCGTAGGAATTCCCGGTATTCCCCGAATAACCGATCACAGACCCGGCATAGACACTCTGGCATAACTGAACATTGAAACCGCTCAAGTGGGCATAGAGGGTCAGGAAGCCATTGTTATGGTCGATCATGAGCACATTGCCATAGCCATAGTTCCAACCGCCGGCAGCCAGGACTATTACCCCGTGATCGGCAGCGAAGATCAACGCCCCTTCCGCGGCTGCCAGGTCAATGGCTTTATGCTCGGTGGTGCTGAAATTTTTTCCGGAGAGATAATGGTTCGCCGTCGGCCAGACAAAGTTGCCGCTGCCAACCGCACCGCCTCCACACGTACCGGCTGATTCGCGCGTCGGACCAGAACCGCCAGCCACCACCGCTGGAACAAGCGGGGCAAACGAGAATTTCTTGACACCTCCGGGGATCATCACCCAGGTCCCGGATTCGATGACCGGGTTGGTCAGGTCGATGCCATTGGCGACCCAATCCAGGATCACAGCCGGTTCAACTTCGAACTTCTCAGCCACGGACTGCAGTGTATCATCATCATCCCATTGGTAATAAACGCCGTCCACTGGCGGTATCTTGAGCACCTGGCCAGGCTGGAGGGCGTATGGGTCGTCTTCGAGGATATCGTAATTGGACGCTAAAACGGTATCGGGTTCGAGGTTGTACTGATCGGCGATCCCGATGATCGAATCGCCGCGGCTGACAGAATACTCACGGATGTCATACTGGCTCGACTGGCTCCGGTCAGTGACGAGAGTAACATTGCGGACGATTCCCAGTGAAAAACCGGAAAGATCCAGCGCCGGCAGGATGCTGGTATTCACTTCCCGTCCGGAGGTGGCCGGAACCTGGGGCGCGTCTGTTCGCGCCGGGAGGACCTTCCAGGCTGCGAAACCAAGCATGGACAGGACAAGCGCTGCGGTCGATCCCCAACTCAATGCCGTAAAGGAGCCCAGTGATTTCTTCAGTTGGTCGGAGGTCTTCATAGGTCGGTCAGATTATCCAGGAATTCGTGGTTGTTCTTGGATTTCACCATGCGCTGCAGGATGGCTTCGGTGGCGACCGCTGAATCCATCCCGGCGCCGGATGGCGGCGGCGAGATCATCTGGATATACATGCGGCGCATCAACCATACCCGCTGCAGGACTTCGGAAGACAGGAGCAAATCCTCGCGCCGGGTGGACGAGCGTTCGATATCCACTGCGGGGAAGATGCGGCGTTCCTGCAACTTGCGCGACAGGTGGAGTTCCATGTTACCGGTGCCCTTGAATTCTTCGTACACAAGGTCGTCCAGGCGGGACCCGGTGTCCACCAGGCAGGTGGCGATAATGGTCAGTGAACCGCCTTCTTCCAGGTTACGGGCAGCGCCAAAGAAATGCTTGGCTGGGTAGAGCGCCGAGGGATCCATACCGCCCGAAAGCGTTCGCCCGGATGGGTTGACGACCAGGTTATAAGCGCGTGCCAGGCGGGTGATGGAATCCATGAGGATCACCACGTGCCGGCCCATCTCGGTGATGCGTTTGGCGCGGTCAAGGGCAATCTCCGCTGTGCGGACATGCGAAGTGACCGGTTCATCGAATGTGGAAGCGATCACCTCGGCATCCACCGAGCGGTCCATGTCGGTAACTTCTTCCGGGCGTTCACCGATCAACACCACCATCAAGTGTACATCCGGGTACTGGGGAGATGGCGTTTGCCACCTGTTTCAGGATGGTGGTCTTGCCTGCCTTGGGCGGCGAGACGATCAGGCCGCGTTGGCCTCGCCCGATCGGTACTACCAGGTTGATCAGGCGCGTTGCCAGGATGTCGCGATGCGTTTCCAGATCGAATTGTTTATCCGGGAAGACCGGGGTCAGGTTCTCGAAGGAAGAGCGGTAACGAGATTCTTCTGCATCCACGCCATTGACAGTTTCCACCTTCAACAGACCGTAATGTCGCTCCGATTCGCGCGGCGGGCGGACAGCCCCGATCACCAGGTCGCCGGAGCGTAATTCATAGCGCCGTAACTGCGCCTGGGAGACATAGACATCCTGGTCACTGATCTGGTAACGCTCCGAGCGCAGGAATCCGATCCCTTCGCTCATGATCTCCAGGATTCCGCCGCGCACCTCCAGGCCTTCACGTGCCGCCTCCGCCTGCCGGATGCGCAATGCCAGCGCTTCCTTCTTCAAGCGATGGGCATTGTGCACCTCGAAGCCTTTGGCGATCTCGCGCAACTCGGCCAGGGGTTTACTTTCGAGTTCGATTATGTTCATGTTGTCATCCGTATCTGGGTCGCGAAGAATTAAGACATGGCTGCCCCCACAGGGCGCTGTCTCGGGTATGTTCTTTTTAAACGGGAGGGTATTTATTCACGGGAGAAGACTTGCCATCCGGTTAAGTGGATGGTGCAAGCAATTGGCCTTCCTCAGACGCCGAAATTATAGCGCCGAACAAGGGCAAAAGCAAGCCTAGCGAACAATTGTTCATCCTGCGAGGGTAAGAGCGCATCCATCGGCGCGCGGATCGCTGCCGCCGGACAAGGTACCGGTTTGCGGATCTCGGATGATTACCTGGCCGCGGCCAAACAGGGCGCGTTCCCAGCCGGTCACATACTGGACCTGGTGTCCGCGTCGCTCCAGTTCAGTCATTGCTTCGACCGATATGCCGGATTCGAGCGAAACCGCCCCGCCTGAGGCGCCATCAGCGATGCAGAATCGAGGCAGGTCGAGGGCGGTTTGAGTATCGAATCCCTGTGCCAATGCCAGGAAGACCTGCAGGTGTCCCTGTGGCTGCATGAAACCGCCCATCACGCCGAACGGCCCATACAGGCTGCCGTCCGGGCGGGTGACCAGCGCCGGGATGATAGTATGGTAGGGGCGCTTGCCCGGCTCGAGGGCGTTGGGATGACCGGCTTCCAGGTTGAAGTTGTGCCCCCGGTTCTGTAATGTGAACCCCCAACCGGAAGGGATGATGCCTGTTCCGAATCCCATGTAGTTGCTGTTGATGAACGAGCAGGCGTTCCCCCACCGGTCCACCACGCAGAAATATACTGTATCCGATCCCGCCACCGGAGTACCCCTGCGCTGGTCGAGGGTGGCTTCCAGCGGATCGAGCAGCCTCCGTCGACTGGCGGCGTATTCCTTCGAGACCAATTCCTGGACCGGGACATTCACCCGGCGCGGGTCGGCCACGTACCAGCGGGTATCGGCAAAGGCCAGCCGCAAGGCCTCGATCTCCAGGTGCAGCCGCTCAGGTGAAAGCGGGTCTGGCTGCAGGTCGAATCCTTCCAGGATGTTCAACGCCAGCAGGGTGGTGATGCCCTGGCCGTTTGGGGGGCATTCCCACAGACGCAGGCCTTTATAGGTTGTTGAAATGGGCTCATCCCAGGCGCTTGTATGGGCGGCGAGGTCGGCCTCGTCGAGGCAGCCTCCTGCTTCATGGAGGGTGGATGCAATTGCCGCTGCGATCTCGCCCTTGTAGAAAGCATCCTTACCACCTTCGACCACTTTGTGCAGGGTGCGTGCCAGACCGGGGTTGTGGAAGATCTCACCAGGATGCGGCCCGCGCCCGTTCAGGGTCATTTCCCTGCCATTGAGAGCTTCTTTCAACTGCCTGCCAGCCGCCCGCTGCCAGAAATGAGACGTGATCGGCGCCACCGGGAAACCGCCTTCGGCCAGGCGGATGGCCGGTTGCAGGATGTCCCCCAGGCTGCGCGTACCGTGTCTTTCGACCAGGTCACACCAGCCGGCGCATGCCCCGGGGACCGTGACAGTATAGGGATGGTAGGGATGAAGTTGTTCGATGCCTTCCCCAGCCAACCGCTCGAGGCTGAGGGATCGCGGGGCGCGGCCGGAACCGTTCAGGGCTGTGACCTGCTGAGATGTGGCTTCATAATACAATGCAAAACAATCGCCCCCGATCCCAGTCGAGGTCGGCTCGGTGACATTGAGCGCGGCAGCAACTGCCACCGCGGCGTCGGCGGCGTTGCCGGCCCCTGCCAGGATCTCCAAGCCGGCGGCAGTTGCCAGGGGCTGGGAGGAGGCGACCATGCCGCCCCGGCCGAGCACCGGCGAGCGCCGGGATGGGTAGACCGGTTCGAGGTCCAGCAGGGGCGCTATCATTTCTCCTGGTTGGCCGGCCTGCCAGGCAGGGTTGTGACCAGCGCCTTGTCCACCCGGTTGCCGTCCATATCCACGACTTCGAAACGCATCCCACCCCATTCAAAAACATCGGCAGGATGTGGGATGCGGCCAAAATGCAGCAGGATGAAACCTCCCAGGGTCTCGTATTCCTCCTCGTCCGGTAATCGCCGCAGGTTGAAGAGGTCCTTGAAATCGTCATTGGAGAGCATCCCGTCCAGAAGCCAGGAACCATCCTGGCGCTGGGTAGCCTGCGGTTCACCCTCGAACTCGCCTACTATCTCCTCGAGTATGTCGGCCAGGGTCAGGATGCCCTGCACCACGCCAAATTCGTCCACTACGAACATCAATTCACGCTGGCTCTCGCGGAACATTTCGAGCGCACGCGAACCGAAAGCCGTTTCGGGGACATAGAGAGGCGAGCGGGCGATCTGGCGCAGGTTATCGCCCTTCTTGATCTCGGCCAGCAACAGGTCCTTGGCGCGGACCACGCCCACCAGGTGGTCGAGACTGTCCTCGCCGACCGGGAAGCGAGAGAAGGGACTTTCCTTTACCTTGCGTAGGATCTGTTCCCGAGTGTCGTTTACATCCAGCCAGACGATCTCGTTGCGGGGCGTCATCAGGGCGTTGACCCGCTGGTCGGAGAGCGAGAAGACGCCTTCCACCATATCCTGTTCGGTCTCCTGGAAGATCCCCGCCTGTGTCCCCTGGTCGAGTTGGACCAGCAACTCTTCTTCCGTGACCAGTGACTGGGCTGTGGACCTGACGCCGAACATACCCAGGATCAGGTCGGTGGATTTCCCCAGCAGCCAGACGAAGGGTGTGAAGAGTTTGGAGACGAAGAGCATCGGCCCGGCGATGGTCGTGGAGAGCCTTTCAGCGTTGTGGATCGCCAGGCGCTTGGGAACCAATTCACCCAGGATGATCGATAGGAATGAGATAATGATGACAACGATCACCAGCGCAAGGGTCTCACCAAACGGAGCCAGGACCGGGATTGCCTGGAAGAGAACAGCAAGGTATTCTGCGAGGGTAGCGCCACTAATCGCACCCATGAGAATACCGATGATCGTAATTCCAATCTGGATGGTCGACAGGAACCGATTGGGAGACTCGGCCAGTTTGAGCGCCAGTTTTGCCCGATGGTGACCCTCGTTGATCTTATGTTGCAGGCGCGCTTTCCGGACCGACAACATGGATGTTTCAGACAATACTAGAACAGCATTTAACACGATCAAAAGCAGGATTACCAGGATTTCATTCCAGATGTGATTCATTGTTGTTCCTTACCGATCTGTTCATTCGAATTTCGAGACGATATCTCGTTGAGCATTTCCCTTGCATCCCTCTGCCGATCTCGCAAATCCACCAAAGTGCGAGATCTTGCCAATTGGAGGCCCAAAGTCACCCCTTCCGGGATGGTTTTGCGGTATTTTTGCCAGAGATGATCTTCAGGCAGTCGTTCATCATGGCGATGGATCTCCTGCTCGGCGAAGAGCGCTGTCAGGATGGGTTCGAGGCGGGGGTCCGGCCCATGGACGGTGACCGGCTTGCGGCTCATATACCAGGTTGTGCCAAGCAGGTCGACGCTGCCGGCATACGGATCCCTGGCAGCGTAGTATAAAGTCCGCAGGCCGGACATGTAGAATGTCCCGATGCACATCGGGCAGGGTTCTGTGGTCGTGTACAGGATGCAGGGATGGGGGTCCAGGCCTGCGTAATCCAGGTTGTGCAGGGCTTCCGTTTCGGCGTGTGCAATTTCCCAGCCGCGACCATGTCCGTCCATTTTATGGCGGGGACGGATGCGGTTCCTGCCGGTGGAGAGGATGTTCCCGGCCGCATCGGTAACGACAGCCGCGATCGGGGTACAGTCATCGCAATATGCCTCCCAAACCAGGGCAAGGCAGGCCTGCCAGGGCGGGGAGAGCGATTGCCAAAGATGGTCGGGAGGCTCGTCAGCGGACAACCTGGATACCCTCCCCGGCGACTACCTGGCCGATGACCCAGGCTGGTTGTCCGGATTCCTCTGCACGGTTCATGAATTCATCCAATTTTTCGCCTGGAACAGCCAGGAGTAATCCGCCGCTGGTCTGTGGATCGAAGAGCAGCATCTGTATCTTTTCATCCAGTCCCGCTTCGAATTGGACCTTCCGGCCATAGAACTGCTGGTTATCCGCCGCCCCACCTGGGAATGTCCACATATCGGCGTATCTATTGGCGCAGGAGACGAAAGGCAGCCTGGAGTATTCGATCCTGAAACCGACCTGCGAGGCTTCCGCCATCTCCAAGCCGTGCCCAAGCAGGCTGTAACCGGTGATATCCGTCGCCCCGCGCAATCCCATTTCCACAGCAATTCGAGCCGCCTGGCGGTTTAGGATTTCCATCCAGCCGGTGACCTCTGCGATATCTTCCCGGTTGGCCCTCTGCTGTTTCAAAGCGGTGGTCGTGACGCCAAATCCAAGCGGCTTGGTCAATACCAGCGCATCGCCCACATGGGCGCCGGCTTTTGTCAGTAGCGCGCCAGGCTGGACAAAACCCAGCGCAACCAGGCCGAATTTCGGTTCCTTGTCCTGGATGGTATGCCCACCGGCAACCACCACCCCGGCTTCGAGACATTTCTCCGCCCCGCCGCGCAGGATTTCACCTGAGTACTCCGCCGGGAGATCGGGAGGGAGGGCAGCCACATTCAAAGCCAGGAATGGATGCCCTCCCATGGCATAGATATCCGAAAGACTGTTGGCGGCTGCGATCTTCCCATATGGATATGGATCATCCACAACCGGGGTGAAGAAGTCGGTCGTCACCACCAGGGCGCGTTGCGCGTCCAGCCGCCAGACAGCGGCATCGTCCGGTCGCTCAAGCCCAACCAGCAGGTCGGGGTAGTCACCGGGATCGAACAAAGCCTGCACCGGGCGCAGGACCTGCGCCAGCGTCTCCGCGTTGAGTTTGGACGCTCAACCAGCGCAACTGGACAGGCTCGTCAGGCGGATCTGCCTACCGGAGGGGGCAATTTCATCCATTTCTTGTCACGGAAGTAACGTGTCCGGCAGAGGGAAGATGAACGGCGCGTCGCTGGGCAGGAACATCACGTCCACATTCGGTGAGAGTTTGTTGATGTACTGGTAGGTCAGAAGTTCCGGGTTTTCACGGATGACTGCTGCCAGCATTTCGAGGGCGCGGGCTTCAGCCTCAGCCTGGATCAGGCGCGCTTCGGCCTCGCCTTCGGCCGCGATCACGACCGCATCGGCCAGGCCCTGGGCCTCCTGGCGGGCCTGTTCGGCTTCCTGCCGCTTCTGCTCAACGATAAGTTCCGCCTGTAAAGCCTGCTGCTCTGCAATCTGTTTCTGCTCGACGGAGTTCGAATAGGCTTCCGAGAAGGTGATATTGCGCAAAACGAAATCGACCAGAATCAGTCCGTTTTCCTCCAACTTGGCCGCCAACGCAACATTGATTGATTCAGTCAACTCGGAACGCTTGGTGCTGACCACCTCCTCCACACCGTACTGGGAAACCGCATCCCGGATGATGCCGCGCACCTGCGGGCGGACCAGTTCATTGGTGAAGCGATTCTGCCAGGCGATATGAATGTCGATGATATTTACCGGGTTCACCGAGAAGATAACCGAAGCGTCGACGAAAATCTCCTGGCCATCCGCGGTTCGGGCAGTGATCGAGTCATCCCCGTAGATATCGCCCTCGCTCTGGGCAATGGACATGGTATAAGTCTGGCGGGAGATGGTGTAAGTTGTCACGGTTTCACCGGGGATGATCCAGTGCAGGCCAGATCCGAGCGCTTCTGGGCGATAACCGAGTGGGATATATGGCGACACCACCACACCGCGCTCATCGGCCTGCAGGAAAACCAGCCCGAAACCGATTACCGTCAGGATCAACGACAGCACGACCATCAGGATCACGAACGTGGTGGCGCGTTTGATTGCCTTGCCGCGGGCGGCGCGGGTGACGGCGAGCGCCACCAGGCCGATCGTCACCAGCCAAGCGAACGACGAAACAGCCTTGATGAAATCAGCAATATCCATGGAAAGCCTCCTGCTAGATGTGGATGAGAATACGTTGCGGGTATTATAACCGAGCCTGTATGGATTATACGCTCGAGCCCCGCTTCAAGCCGGATAAGCCAGCAAAGCGCTCACGATCTTCTCTGCTGCATGCCCATCGCCGAACGGGTTGGCAGCCTGGGCCATGGCGCGATGTGCCGCCGGATCGTCGAGCAGGCGGGTTGCCTCCCGGACGATGACCTGGCGGTCCGTCCCGACCAGTTTCAGGGTCCCCGCTTGGATCCCTTCCGGGCGTTCGGTCACATCGCGCAACACCAGCGCCGGGACGCCGAAAGCCGGCGCCTCCTCCTGGATGCCTCCCGAGTCGGTCAGGATGATGGCGGCTTGTTTCATCAGGTGCACCAGGGGCATGTAGTCCAATGGCGGCAGGAGGGTGACATGCGTCACATCCCCCAGTACGCGTTTTGCCGTTTCCTGCACATTAGGGTTGAGGTGCACCGGCCAAACGATCTCAATATCCCCCCGCCCGGCCAGGTCCGCCAGCGCGGCGCAGATATCCTCCAACGGCCGGCCGAAGTTCTCGCGCCTGTGCGCCGTGACCAGGATCAGTCGCTTCCCGGTCTCCAGTCCCAGGCGGATGGCCAGGTCGCGCACTTCGTCTGGGGGGTTCTGGGCTGCGACCACCTGCAACGCATCGATGACCGGGTTTCCGGTCACCACGATGGCGGAATCAGGCACACCTTCACGCAAAAGGTTGTCTCGCGCTTGAGAAGTGGGGGCAAAGTGCAGGTCGGTTGTCACACCCGCCACCCGGCGGTTGATCTCTTCCGGGAATGGCTGCCACTTGTCGAAGGTGCGCAATCCGGCTTCCACGTGTCCCACCCGGATGCGGCGATAATACGCCAGCAGTGCGGTCATGGCAACAGTGGTTGTATCCCCCTGCACCAGCACCCACTCCGGATGCAGGTCTGCCAGTATCGGGTCGAGACCGGTGCAGATGGCGGCGCTCAATTCGGCCAGCGATTGGTTGTCCCGCATCAGGTTCAGGTCGACATCGGGGATGATCCCGAACAGGTTCAACACCTGGTCGAGCATCTGCCGGTGCTGGGCGGTGACACAGACCAGCGATTCCACGCCAGGTGTCCGGGACAGTTCCCTGACGACCGGCGCCATCTTGACCGCCTCGGGCCGAGTGCCAAAAACGGACAGGACGCGCATTGTCATTTCCCAGCGCCCAGGCGGTGGATGGCGAATCCCGCCGCCTGCCATGCAGCCGGGTCGAGCACACCACGCGTGTCGACCACGACCCGCGCCGGGGTGCGCGTCGCCAGTTCGCTCGGCTGGAGTTCCTTGAATTGCGTATGCCCCACGAGCAGGACGATCCCATCCGCGCCATCCAGCGCTGCCTGCAGGCTGGCTACGGTCTCGAAGCCTTCGAATTTTTCCCCCGGTTTGAATGGCTCGAAAGCCTTCACCAGAGCCCCCGCGCCCGCCAGAAGTCGCGCGATTCCAACCGCCGGGCTTTCGCGCAGGTCGTCCACATCCTCTTTGAAGGCCAACCCGAGGGCAGCGATGCGTTTGCCGCGCAGGCTGCCGAGGGCATCCTGGATGATCCCCAGCGTGAACCCGGGCTGTGTATCGTTGACCTGCCGCGCCTGGTAGATCAGCCCGGCCAGGTCGGGGGCGGTCTCGACGAGGAACCAGGGATCGACACTGATGCAATGCCCTCCCACACCCGGGCCGGGACGCAGGATCTTGACCCGCGGGTGGCGGTTGGCGATCTGGATTGCCTCCCAGACATCCACGCCGAAGCGTTGCGCCAGGCGGGAGAACTCATTGGCAATGGCAATATTGACATCGCGGTAAGTGTTCTCCATCAACTTGACCATCTCGGCCGTGGTGGCATCGGTCAGGACGATCTCACCCCTGACGAACAGGGAATACAGGTCGCGCCCTGCGGCGGCGCAGGCCGGGGTGACTCCGCCGATGACGCGGGCATTCTCGATCAATTCCCGCAGGATCTGGCCCGGCAGGACGCGTTCCGGCGAATACGCCAGGTGGAAATCCACACCGGTCCTCAAGCCGGTTTTTTCGAGGATGGGCTGTACCAGGCCGACGGTGGTGCGCGGCGGCGAGGTCGATTCGAGAATCACCAGGTTGCCATTCCGCAGGTGCGGGAGGATGGATTCGGTGGCTGAGACGACCGCCCGCATATCGGCCTTCATGTACCGCCGCCCCTGGTATTCGCCATATTCATTGTGGTGGAAGGGGGTCGGTACGGCGATGATGAAGGCATCGGCAGTTCCCGGGCGGTTGGACACAGATAGTTTGCCGGACTTGACTGCCGCCTCCACCACCGTCCGCAAGCCGGGTTCCTGGATGTGGACCTCCCCGCCCCGCAGGGTGGATACGACCATTTCGTTGATATCCACGCCGGTGACTTCGATCCCATGCGTGGCAAAGGTGGATGCAGTCGGCAAGCCGATGTAACCCAGGCCAAGGACACAAAGTTTTTTGAAGTTCACAATTTCTCCACTACTTGTTTCGACTGTATGACGGTATTTCACTGCTTGTATTCTACCCCAAAGCAACTAGTCCGTAAAACCACCGCTTTCCTGTTGCGTAAATCCCATCAGAGCGCGGCAATTTTCGTTGTATAATGATTCCAGCCGCCCGAAAGGATCGCATTATGGACATCCTGTTAAATCCCAACATCGCCTACCTGCTGCTGGTCTTTGGTTTCCTGCTGACGCTGCTGGCGATCGTCACACCCGGCACAGGCATGCTCGAACTGGGGGCCGCTTTCTGCCTCCTCCTGGCCGGGTATGCGGTCTACAACCTGACCTTCAGCCTGTGGGCATTGATCCTGCTCGTACTCAGTATCATTCCGTTCATCATCGCCATCCGTCACAAGCGGAGGGAGGTCTTCCTGGCGCTCAGCATTGCGCTCTTGATCACGGGTTCGGTATTCCTGTTCCTTGATGAAAACGGACGGGCAGCGGTCAACCCCTGGTTGGCGGTAGCGACCTCGATCCTGGTCGGCGGTTTCACATGGTTCACGACCAATAAAACCCTGCAAGCCAGCCAGTCGCGCCCGCGCCATAGCCTGGATGCGCTCGTCGGCCAGACCGGTGAAGCCAAGACCCGCATCCATGAAGATGGTTCAGTTCAGGTGGCAGGGGAACTGTGGTCTGCCAGCAGCGACTCGCCCATCCCGGTGGGTTCGAACATCCGGGTAGTCGAGCGGGATGGTTTCGTGCTCAAAGTGGAAAAAGTATATCCAAAAGCCTGACCTACTCAGGCAATTACACCTTTCAGGAGGAACCATGGATTCAACATTCTTAGCCATCACCTGCGGTTTTTCAGCGCTGGCCGTTGTGGTTGTCATATTCCTGGCCAACGCCATCCGCATCGTGCCGGAATACCAGCGGCTGGTCGTCTTCCGCCTGGGGCGCTGCGTCGGAACGAAAGGACCGGGGTTGATCCTGCTCATCCCGGTCATCGACCGCGCGGTTAAGGTGGACTTGCGCGAGCAGGTGCGCGAAATCCCGCATCAGACCGGCATTACCAAGGATAACGCGCCGATCGCAATCGATTTCCTGTGGTATTTCAAAGTGCTCGATCCGAGCGAATCGGTGTTACAGGTCGGCAACTTCGAAGTCGCTGCCCAGGGTATGGCAACCACCACCCTGCGCGCTGTCATTGGCGGCATCCCGCTGGATGAAGTGCTCTCAGAGCGCGAACACATCAATACCATGCTCCGCACCCGGTTGGACGAAGTCACCGAACGCTGGGGCGTCAAAGTGACCAACGTCGAGATCCGCGAGATAGTCCCGCCGCGCGATGTGCAGGATGCGATGAACCGCCAGATGTCGGCCGAGCGCGTCCGCCGGGCAGTGGTCACCGAGTCGACCGGTACCCGTGAAGCCGCCATCAATGTCGCCGAAGGCGAGAAACAGGCAGCCATCCTGAAAGCCGAAGGCATGAAACAAGCCACCATCCTGGAAGCCGAAGGCCAGAAATCGGCCCAAGTGCTGAAAGCCGAGGGTTTCTCGGTCGCCCTCGAAAAGATCTTCGCCTCGGCCAAGACTGTCGACCAAAAGACAATGACCCTGCAATACTTCGAGACACTCAAGTCACTAGGCGGCGGCGCATCCACCAAGTTCATCTTCCCGATGGAATTCACCAGCATGATCGAGAATTTCACCAAAGGGAAGGACAAATAAGCCATATCTGGCTGAATGGATATACCGGGAGCCTCCCGCCGAAAACGGGAGGTTCCTTGCTATCATCCTCCCGGAATGACCCTGGAAATCCACCCCGCCACGTTACGTGACCTCGCTGCCCTGCAGCGCATCGAGCGCGCATGTTTCCCGGAGGATGCCTGGCCCCTGCTCGACTTGATAGCAGTCCTGACCTGGCCGGATGTAACCCGGTTGAAAGCGGTTGTCGACGGAAAGATGGTCGGTTTCATCGCAGCCGATCCACGCCCGGCGCAAGATGTGACCTGGATCGCGACCCTGGGCGTGGAACCGGATTACCAGAGGCAGGGGATTGCCAGCGCCCTGCTGCTAGCATGTGAAAAACTCATCAGGACCGGCTTGATCCGCCTGTGTGTCCGCATCGGAAATACGGCCGCCATCCGCTTGTACGAATCGAAGGATTATGGCCGTCTGGATATTTGGGAAGGATATTACAATGACGGAAGCAACGCGCTGGTTATGGAAAAACCTGTACGCAGGATTGGGAAATGATTTTTTTTTAAATCCGTACAAATGGCCTAATTGCCGATGGCCGGATAATCCGTTATACTGACAAAAATGTAAGGAGGTTTCCCATGTACCGTCCGATCTGGAAAATCACGTCCGTATTCCTGGCGCTCTCCCTCGCCATACTAGCCTGCGAGTTCCCAACGACAACCAGCGCCAAGCCATCTGTGACCATCACAAGTCCCGCCAGCGGGACCTCCGTCACAGTCGGCCAGGAGGTGCAGGTCATCTCATTCGCCTCGGCAGACGACGGTGTGGCACGCGTCGACCTGTCCGTGAACGGGGTCATCGTGCGCAGCGATGTACCGACCAGCGGTAATCCCAACACCTATACCGCCGTCCAGGCCTGGATCCCATCCGCCGAGGGGGCCTTCTCCCTGACCGTTGTCGTGTACGATACAGGCAGCCAGGCTTCCGCCCCTGCCACGGTGGCGGTCACGGTCCTGCCGGTCGGCAGCGTGGCGCCGCCCCCTCCTGTCCCGAGCCAACCACCTGCCCCTGAAGGCCAGCCGACCTACACCCCGATACCTACTTATACGACCGCGCCAACATATACACCCCAACCAACGTACACCCCCCTGCCCACCCAAACGCCGCTGCCAACAGCCACCCCTACCTTTCAAATTATGAATTTGGTCCCTCTTCTGCCAATATTCCCGCTAATTCTACCGAGGACGGAGCAGGTTTACACCCAGGTATCGATCGCGGCCGGCGTGGTCGGCAGCGCGACCGCCGTCTGCCCGAGTGGTAGCGTGATTGTCGGCGGTGGCTTTGCCGCCGGGAACAATATGGTGATCTACACCCACTCCCGCTCTTCAGATGGAAACGGCTGGACGGCATACGCCAAGAACTTTGCGGGGGCTTCCGGCCTGCTTAATTCCTATGCCATCTGCCTGTGGAATGTCAGTGGGACGACCAGCCAGGTATTCACCCAGGTATCTGTTCCCGCCGGCGGGGTGAAACAAGCGCTGGCTACCTGCCCGGCGGGCAGCGTTGTTACTGGCGGAGGATATGCATCCAGCGCGGATAACCTCCAGGTTTATAACAGTTCCAAATCCGGGAACGGGTGGCAGGCTTATGCTGAGAACCTCTCTGGATCCAGCCAGTTATTCAACGCCTACGCCATCTGCCTCACCGCAACGGGCGCCGTCACCGATCATGAATATGTACAAATCACAGTGCCAGGAAGCAGTTCGGATGGGAAAGATATCGCCTGTCCCTCCGGCTCGCTGGTGACCGGTGGTGGTTTTGCCCTGGGCGACAACCTGGTCATCTATAATAGTTCGATGAAACCGACCGACGTAACCAAGTGGAACGCCTACGCCAGGAATACGGGGGCCGGCGGACAGTTGTTGAACATATACGCCGTCTGCCTGTCCTTCCCGTAAAACCAACCTTCCGAACTAAAAGCGCGCCTGGGGAGGCGCGCTTTTAGTTATCAATCCATGGTTCAATCACCGAGCAGGGAAGTGAATGCCGCCCGGAAATCCACCTCCGAGACATAGCCCACCCATTTCTGGATGATGTTGCCCGCCCCATCCAACAAGTAGAATTCCGGTTGGACGAAGAATCCGAATTGACGTTGAAAATCCCGTGTTGCCGGATCGTCCGCATCCAGGAAAACGAACCCGATCCGGCCATGATATTCCGCTTCCAGCCCGTGCACGACAGGCGCCATGCTCTGGCAGGCGCCTCAGGTGAAGCGGAAGAATTCCAGCAGGGTCGGGGTCCCGGATGCCAGGTTGACCGTCGCCGGATCCGTGGCAACCAGGTCGTCGCCGCGCGGCGTCACCGCTGCCGCCGGTTGGATAGTTTCGACCAGCGGAGCGACAACATTTGCCTCCGGCGAAACCTGTGGAGGAAGAGGCGCGGCAGTCGTTGCTGGGGTGCAGGCGACTGCCAGGGTTACGAGCAACAGGCCAAGCGTCCACGTTCGATTTTTCATATTCATATGTTCTCCTTCCGGTAACAATTTACCCTATTTTAGTCTAATTTGACAATATCATGTTAGAATCCGCTCCCCGGATTTCTATACCGGCGCGTCTATCATCCATGAAGCACAAGGAGTTACTCATGACGGATTTCAAGTTGACCTACGCCACGATGTTCAACCCACCCGATGAGTTACATAGCCGCTTCGATGCAGCGTTGGAATTGGTGAAAGACTCCCTCGGACAGGAATACGCAATGCTGATCGACAACCGCGATGTCCTTGCTGAGGAAAAAATGGAAGACCGGTCGCCGATCGATACCGGTTATGTTCTGGCCGTGATGCAGAATGGTGGCGCCCAGCACGCCCGGCAGGCCCTCGAAGCGGCGCGACGTGCTTTCCCAACCTGGAGCCGAATGCCGTGGCGGGAACGTGTCCGCCTGCTGCGGAAAGCGGTTGCGCTGATCGAAGAAAGGTTATTCCGGTTGAGTGCTGCGATGGCTCTTGAGGTTGGAAAGAACCGGATGGAATCCCTCGGGGATGTCCAGGAGACTGCCGACCTGATTGCCTATTCCTGCGACCAGATGGAAGCCAATGACGGATACATCAAGGAAATGGGGCGCGATCCGCTGGTGGGTTATGAATCCCGCAACACATCGGTCCTGCGTCCATATGGGGTCTGGCTGGTGGTCAGCCCGTTCAATTTCCCCTTCGCTCTTACCGGCGGACCGGTCGGCGCGGCGTTGGTAGCCGGGAATACGGTTGTCATCAAACCGGCCAGCGACACCGCCTGGATCGTCCGCCTGTTGGTGGAAATCTTCCGGGATGCCGGCCTGCCGGACGGCGTGGTCAACTTCGTCACCGGGCCGGGACGCACACTGGGCAGCGCGCTGGTCAACTGTCGCGACGTGGATGGGATCACCTTTACCGGTTCGTTCGATGTTGGCATGGGCATTTTTCGCGATTTTTCGGATTGCTCATGGGTGCGCCCGATCATCCTCGAACTCGGCGGGAAGAACGCCGCTATCGTCTCCCGTCAGGCGGACCTAGAACGGGCCGCGCTGGGTATCGTCCGTTCCGCATTCGGCTTGCAGGGGCAGAAATGTTCGGCCGCTTCGCGCGTTTTTATCGAGACTCAGGTATATGACGAAATGCTTTCACGCCTGCTAGACCTGACCGGGAAACTGGCTATTGGGGATCCCACCGACCGCAAGACCTATTTCGGACCGGTCATTAACCAGGCAGCCCAAAAGGATTTCAAGACTTATTGCGCAGACCTGGCAATCGCGGGTAACATCCAGACAGGCGGTCGCATCCTGTCCGGAGGCAGTTTTGACAAGGGCTTCTTTGTCACTCCCACCCTGGTCTCCGATGTACCCCAGGAGCACCCCCTGTGGCAACGCGAGATGTTCCTGCCGGTCACGATGGTGGCGAAAGTCGAAAACCTGGAGGAAGCCATGCGCCGGGCGAATGCCGTTAACTACGGTCTGACTGCCGGATTCTACGGTTCAGAGGCGGAGGCGGAC